>Ga0209471_1001125_pt1 | contig 16282 bp, 27 predicted proteins | sample GraSoiAngelo_128_FD_185885 | JGI IMG/M metagenome (GOLD analysis project Ga0209471, IMG submission 185885) | Grasslands soil microbial communities from the Angelo Coastal Reserve, California, USA - 14_0927_12_20cm (SPAdes) (version 2) | ecosystem: Environmental > Terrestrial > Soil > Grasslands ...
ACTTGGGGTAACCTTTCATTTGTGACGAACCAAGCTAGGCGCCGCAGCTTAAGCGCGAGCCGTTAGGCGGCGCGACGCGTAAATGATGCAACCTCGCACTCATCCCTCAATTCTTGCGTCCGTTGCCGCTGCGCTCCTGTTCAGTGCGGCCGTCCCTGGCGTTGGAACGTCCCAAGGTGGCCCTCCTGATTCTGTTGCCGCGCGACTTCGGTCCGTCTACGAAGCTGGATTCGGACGCATCGCTGTAGGCGTACCCGATTCTGCGACAATTCCCGCATACTGGCCACTCTCGGCTCTCGTCCGCTTCAAGATGCTGAACGTACGTTGGGCTCGGCTCGAGGGGCGCGCCTTCTTCGCATTGGAGCAGGGCAATCGCGCTGCTGGTTGGATCGCGATCATTCCACCCGGCAATGCGTTCTTCGAGAACGTCTCGGAAGTGCTTACGCTCGATCCGAACCCACGACTGAGCGTCATCAGGATCAGGCCTGTGGAGGTAGGCGAGCCTTGGGCCGGCGTTTTCCTGGTTAACGCCGTATCTCACTTGGCGGATCGTGTACTGGGAGTCACGCCCCCAGGTGCAACGCCCGCGCAGGTCCTGTTAAGCCAGTTTCGTGCGTACAACCTTGAACTGATGGCGGCCGACGTTCTGTCGAACGGGGGCATGCGGGAGGCGCTCGACTCAGTGCTCGATCTTGCTCACGAGCCGTCCTTGCAACAATTAGCAGGAGACGCTCCGAGGCTGGCCATCACGAACCTAGCGCTTCTCAGTGTTCCTCTTGCAGCGGGAGAACCACAATCGCGTGAAGAGAAAACGCTGCGCGCCGGCTTCTTAACGATGGCGCTCGTACTGCGCTACGGGCAGCGACAGACGCTCGATTTGCATACGATCCTTCTGGCTATTGATGAGATTGAGCGAGCTGCAAGTGCTCGGTGATCGGCTCGTCGCGCCGCCTAACATGCGCTTGAAGCTGACGGGCGCTCACAAGTAGGGAAGAATTATGTTACCTCGCCCGCGAGCCTTTTTCTCTGCGCCTGCACCTCCTTGCGCCAGCGGCGATTGCGCCCGCAGCTTAAGCGCGATCCGTTAGGCGGCGGCAACCACGATCCGGCGGTGCCACAGCCTTCGTCATGCGAGGCGATGCCATGGTGAGATTCCCTGTTCGGGCGTTGGTCTTCGGGACGGTTGGCACCTTGGCCGCCGCGTGCGCGGGCAGGTCCGTCCCCGTGTACGTCGCCCCGTCGAACGAGACGATCGAGGCTGGGACGGAGATGGCGCTGAGCGGTGACGGACAGTACGTCTACATCTTCAATCACGCGTCCGTTGCAATTATGGTCACCGGTCTTCATCTCACCGACTGCGAGAACATAAAGAACCGATGTGAGGTCATGCGCCTGCGGGTCCAAGTACGCCCTGGCCAGCGGGAGAACGTGGCTACCGTGAGGCCGGACAACCCCAATCGTCCGTCCTCCTTTAGGTTCACTTACACATGGGAGCCGGCACACTGACCGCCCATGAGCGCCTTCGCAGCGTCGCGCCTTGGGGCACGCTCTCGGCATCAATGGTGCTCGCTCACCCAGGCCGCCGCCTAACAAGCGCTTGAACCTGACGGGGGCCGCTTTCAGAGAAAGCGTGCGTTTGTGCGCCAACGAGCTCGTACCGCAGGGTGGGGCGCTTGCGCCCGCCGGCGCTCGCCCCGCAGCTTAAGCGCGATCCGTTAGGCCGGTACTAATGTTCCGACGTCTTGCTGCCACCTTGCTTGCCACAACCCTTCCGAGGTCAGCCGCAACTCAATTAGCCAGCGTTCCTTCAGACACGCTGTTAGCAGGAATTACCGCGCGTGGGAGATCGCTAGCCGCATATGATCAGGCTGCGTGGCACGCAACGGATGCCTTGCTCACTCTTGTGCCCGAGTCCACACTCGCCAAAACGGGCAACACCATGCTCGCTTGGCAACAGCTCGACGGCCATTGGACTGTGCTGTTCGGCCGTCTAACAAACAGCCAGGACACTTTGTTCAGTCTTTTCGAAGCCCAGCAGACTGAGCGTATGGACAGCTTTGCGGTCAAACGCGATGATCCTCCTAGAGCGCTACTGGGCCCTGAGCGTCGCGCCGCTGCCGCACTTCAGCTCGCCAAGACGGATTTCGGGACTCCACAGAGACCGTACAACTCGTATGTGCTGCCGAGAACTGATGGAGAGTTCTGGGTGTATTTCCTGCCCGCGCAGACCGATGTCCGCGAATTCCCACACGGTGCGGATGTTCGGTATCTCGTGGATTCGACGGGGCGTCGAATCGTTGACAAACATCCGATGCATCGAGCGCTCCTCAATCTAGCGGTGCCCGATAGCGCTGTGGGTGGACTGCATACCGTTCTGGTGGACGACGTGCCACAAGACAGCGACGTGTTTCTCGTTATAGCGAGGCGTCCACGTCGCCACGAACTGATCGCCACGGCTCACTACAATTATGCAATTGCGCTCGATGGTTCAATTACGTGGCAGGTGGCCGATCGAGAGTCGCACAGGTAGCGGCCTAACATGCGCTTGAAGCTGCCGGGCGCTCGGGTGGGAAGAATTACGTTGCCTCGCCAGCGAGCCTTTTTATCTGCGGCTCCGCCGCCTTGTGCCGGCGGGCGTTGCGCCCGCAGCTTAAGCGCGATCCGTTAGGCCGCACGCAATACGGGAGGTACCATCGCCGTGAACAGACTCCACTACGGGGCTGTGGCAGCCGGGGCAGTAGCGCTCACGCTTCCTGGGTTGCCTCGCCAGGAGCCGATGAATCCTGCGGCCGCCGTAGCAAAGGCGCCCATCATGGTGAGGGGGGACGAGATGAGGTGGGAGGACTGCTCCGCTGCGCTTCCACGCGGACCCAAGTGCGCCACCCTCGAGGGTGATCGAACCGTGGCCAACGTGCCGTTCACGTATCGCCTGAAGATAGCCGACGGGTACCACATTCCCCCACACGTCCACCCAGCCGACGGGCACCTCACCGTGATTGCCGGCACGCTTAACATCGGGTGGGGCGACAAGTTCGACGTGAAGGCAACCAAACCTATGCCGGCCGGAAGTTTCATCGTCATCCCGAGAGGCGCTCGCCATTTTTATTGGGCTCAGGGCGAGACGATCGTCCAGTCGCACGGCATTGGCCCCTGGGGAGTGACCTACGTCAATCCTGCGGATGACCCGAGGAAGAGATAGCGACGCGTGCGGCCTAACAAGCGCTTGAAGCTGGCGGCGCCCGTAGATTAAGGAATGAGTTTTTCTTGAGCGCGCCGCAGCTTAAGCGCGAGCCGTTAGGCGGCGGCAGCCACATATCGCGCACGCCGTCCACGGAGTTCCGATCCCAACTCAATCCATCCTAAGCACATGGCAAAAGGCTACTGGATTACGTTCTATCATTCGGTGCGGGATCCGGCCCGCCTGGCAGAGTACGGCGCCCTAGCCGGGCCAGCGATCGAAGCTGGAGGCGGCCGCTTTCTGTCACGAGGACCCGCGGCTAGGACGTTCGAGGGCGTGGAAAAACAGCGCACAGTGTTAATCGAGTTCGACAGTGTTGCACGCGCCGTGCAGACGTATCAGAGCCCGCAGTACCAGGCGGCGCTGGTACTCCTAAAGGGCGCTGTGGAGCGCGACGTGCGCATTATTGAAGGGGTTGGCTGAGCAGGTGCCGCCGCCTAACAAGCGCTTGAAGCTGACGGGGCCGGCTTTCAGAGGAAGCGGAGGTTTGTGCCCCAGCCAGCTCGTACCGCAGGGCGGGGTGCTTGCGCCCGCCCGCGCTCGCCCCGCAGCTTAAGCGCGGTCCGTTAGGCAGCGACACGGAGGTCCTTCTGGTGATCACAGCCGCATACGTCGTCGCTCTTCTCGCCGCAGCCGCAACCTGCAGTCTCGGAGCCGTTCTCGCAGCACGCCGGGGCAGCCGGAGCTTGGCGCTTGTTGCCGTGCTGGCATCTGCTTGCCTTCTGGCGCTCGGATACTTCGACTGGAGGGCTCAACCGTCGATCGAAACGGACATCAAGGCCTACGTCCTGATGGGCACACTTCCGATCGCCGTGACCGCATTCGCTATCTCGATTTTTAGACGCCGGGAGGCCCGCACCATCACCCAAGGGGCCATCGGTGCCGGCGCGTTCTGCGCTTCTACCGTTGCTGTGCTTGTCCTAAGCCTCCTTCTCAACTGGATCACGATCTAGGCCTCCCTTGTCTGATGTCGCTGCCTAACAAGCGCTTGAAGCTGCCGGGGCCGGCTTTCAGAAGACGCGTGCGTTTGTGCGCCAACGAGCTCGTACCGCAGGGCGGGGTGCTTGCGCCCGCCGGCGCTCGCCCCGCAGCTTAAGCGCGACCCGTTAGGCAGCACCCGACTCTTCATTACTGATCGAGCCCGTGGACGCCTTCTCATACCTGTCGATTCTTCTCTCGATCATTGTTGGTCTGGGGCTCACCCAGATCCTGACAGCGGTTGGACGGATCATCCGGCATCGCGATCGCGTTCGCGCCGATTGGCTTCCGCTCCTTTGGGCTGCCGTGCTGCTCGTCATCTACGTGCAGGTGTGGTGGTCTATGTTCGGCCTCCGCCATGTGAATGAATGGACGTTCGGATCGTTCGCGGCCGTCCTCGCGCAAACAGGAACCTTGTACCTCATGGCGGCGGTGGTGCTCCCGGAACAGGTTGGCGATCAGCAGATCGACCTCGCAGCTTATTATGACCAGCATCACCAGTGGTTCTTTGGATTTCTTCTGGTCACGCTCGTCATCAGCGTAATTAAGGACGTGATCATCAACGGAAGCTTACCCGGGCCCTTGAATCTTGGCTTTCACCTCTTTCTGGCCGCGGCAAGCGTCTCGGCGCTCCTTATTCGCGGGCGCCGCTATCAGGAGTTTGTCGGCGTCGCCAGTGCTGGAGCGTTCGTCGCGTACGTTGCCCTCCTCTTCACCCGTCTTCGGTAAGGCGCTGCTGCCTAACAAGCGCTTGAAGCTGGCGGGCGGTTATCGCTCTACGGGAACCGGAGTGTCTGCGCCCTGGCGGGCGCGGGCTGTCGTCCACTACTCTTGCGCCGGCGGCCGAGTCGCCCGCAGCTTAAGCGCGATCCGTTAGGCGGCCGCTCCCGGCTTGGAGGACTGGCATGGCAATACCATCGCTCCGCCTCCCTCTCTTGGTTTCGATTCTGGTGACGCTAGTCTTGCGCCCGCTCGCCAGTCAGACGTCCGCCGATACTGCGGCGGCCGTTCGCGCCGCCGAGTCGGCCGTTCATGCTTGGCTTGCCCTCGTGGACAAGGGCCAGATCGCGGAGAGCTGGGACGAGGCGGCTTTGACGTTTCAGCTCGCGGTCACGAAGGCGAAGTGGATGCAAGCAGTAAAGAAGGCTCGCGGGTCCTTTGAACCGTTCGGGGCGCGGCGCCACATCATGGCCCGATACACGACTGACCTCCCCAATGCGCCACGAGGCCAGTATGTGCTCTTCCAGTACGAGACGAGCGTCTCGGGTGATCGACAAGTGGTGGAGACGGTCATCCCGGTGCTCGAGGGCAAGCGAGGGTGGCGAGTGTCCGGTTATTTCATCCGACCAGACGAGTGAGCGGCGGCCGCCTAACAAGCGCTTGAAGCTGACGGCGCGCGTAGATTAAGGAATGAATTCTTCTTCAGCGCGCCGCAGCTCAAGCGCGAGCCGTTAGGCGGCAACTAAGCCAGCTGCTAATAAGCTGTCGGCGCGCAGTGCGGGGGGCGCACGGGCGAGCGTAGATGATCACATCAACGACACGAGCCGATTAATGAAGCTGGACATCTACCTCAACTACGCCGGTAACTGTCAACAGGCCTTCCGCTTCTACGAGCAGCATCTCGGGGGAAAGATCACGATGATGATGACACACGGCCAAGGCCCCAACGCCGGCAAAGTGCCAGATGAGCAGAAGAACACTATCCTGCATGCCCGCCTGGAGCTCGGGAACACTGTGGTGATGGGCGCCGACATTCCGAAGAGTGAGCCTATGCGGAGCGCCTATCTGACGCTCACAGTTGACAGCGAGAAGGAAGCCGAGCGCGTCTATGCCCTGCTCTCGGAGGGCGGGCAGATCTTTATGAAGATGGAGAAGACCTTCTTCGCCAACCGGTTTGCCATGCTGCGCGACCGATTCGGGACCTCCTGGATGCTGCTCCACGAGGTACCGGCGGCACTACGCGTTAGTCGCTAGACCGTTGTTGCCGCCTAACATGCGCTTGAGGCTGGCGGGCCTATCGCTCTTAGGCGAATCGGAGTGGTTGTGCCTGACGGGCACACGACTTCGTCCACTACCCGTTGCGCCGGCGGGCTCGCCGCCCGCAGCTTAAGCGCGATCCGTTAGGCGGCACCCAAACTCGGGTGCCGATTCAGGCCATGACCACCTACCAATACGCTAGTCCGTGGGACTTTCGAGAACACCAGCGCGGACTTCGAGCCGTTGGGCTCATTTCACTGCGCCGCCGCCCCTGGGTGCGTGCCGTCAGGATCGGGTTCCCCATCATCCTTCTCGCGGTCTTGTTCGGGGGACGGTGGCTCGCTGGAGAACTCGCGTTCAATCTAGTGCTTGTTGCGAGCCTACTGCCTTGGCTCCTATTCTTGGTTCTCTGGGTCGTCCTCCTTCGCTGGGGCGAGTTTTACCTCGCAGCGCGCCGTACGCGACGCTTGGATCCCTCTGCGCAGGGCACCCTCACGCGGACGTTGTCAGCCGAAGGGTTTCGGATTGACGGAACAGGCCAGAGTGTCGTTCTAACGTGGAAGGGCGTACACTCAGCTGTGGAGACACCCGAGTTTCTCCTGATCTTCTTGAACAAGGTAAGCGCATACTACGTCCCCAAGCGTCTCATTCCCACGCCGCACGAGCTTCAAGCAGTGCGTGATCTTCTTCGAGCGAACCTCGGCGAGCGCGCCCAATTAGCACCGCCCTCCTCGGTCCGTGCCGCCTAACAAGCGCTTGAAGCTGGCGGCGCGCGTAGATTAAGGAATGAATCCTTCTTTAGCGCCCCGCAGCTTAGGCGCGATCCGTTAGGCAGCGGCACATGGAACGGTGAAGGAACTGCTGCGGAGTCACTCGATCAGCTATGTCCAGGGCCTCCAAATCGCTCTCGAAGCTGAGGGCATCAAGGCCGTCCTCCTCGATGAGCAGGCGCCAGGATACTTGGGGTTCGCGGGGCGCGTGCGGCTCGCCGTGGCGGACGACGGAGACTATGCGCAAGCGATGGCGGTGGTGCACGCGCTCGAGCCGGCTCCGTCCCCCAGGGTACGCCCACGCTCATGGGTCTGGCAGCGTTGGGGATTGATCAGCGGGGTGACTGGGTTTGGGCTCCTCGTCGTGGAAGCAGTTGTTGCCGATAGCGCGTCGCGTCTTCTGGCGTCGGTCCTTCTCGGGCTGGCGATCGGTTTGATGGCTGTGGGTCTTGCCTTGATTGCCCTCGGACCGCGGCGCGATCGGCCGCGGCGCCTGTAAGGGGAGCCATGCCGCCGCCTAACAAGCGCTTGAAGCTAGCAGGCGGTGATCGCTCTAAAGGAAACGGAGTGTTGTGCGCTCGCGGGCACGAACTATCGTTCAACGACACGCCCAGCGTCGGGCGAGTCGCCCGCAGCTTAAGCGCGATCCGTTACGCAGTCGGCTCCACGCCAGGAGAGTCAGCTGATTCAAGATGTGCCAATTGAGGTTCGACGTGGCAGGCTCTGCCTGTGCACGGACCGCCAGCGCCTCGATCACGCTGCCGTACTCGCTCTCCTTCGCACGGCCTATTGGGGCGGTTCGCTGACACCCGAGATACTCGCTCGGGCAATCGAGAACTCTATCTGCTTCGCCGTCTTCGACGGGCAAACGTTGATCGCCTTCGGGCGTGCCATTACCGATCTCGCCACCTACGCTTACTGGACGGACGTCGTCGTCGCCGAGGCCTATCGGAGACAGGGCATAGGTCGATGGTTATCTGAGACCATGCTTGCTCATCCGCAGCTCCAGGGGCTTCGACGAGTCAGCCTGCTAACGCGCGATGCGGCGTCGCTGTACACGCAGCTCGGCTTCACGCAGAGTGCTGGGTCGCTCACCTACATGGAGCACCGCGATCGTGAGTCCGGCGGATAAAGGCCGGCTGCCTAACAAGCGCTTGAAGCTGACGGGGTTGCATTCAGAGGAAGCGCAACGGTTGTGCGTCATCCCGCAGATACCACAGTACGGGGCGCTTGCGCCCGCCCGCGCTCGCCCCGCAGCTTAAGCGCGATCCGTTAGGCGGCGCCGATCCCAACGAACGGGAGCACACCACCTCTCAGAAGCCCCTAGCAGCTCAGCGTTCTCTTCCAGCGGACCCAAGCGTGCCACGACTCCCGCATGACTTGGTGTAAGCGAGGAAAGGATCTCATCTAATGCCTTCACCCGTCGATCGCCGCTCCGTAGATCTCACCGCCTTCCCCGATCTGGTCGTCATCTATGTCGGCATGCGCGTGCGGACACTTGCAGGCATCAAGACGCTCCTCGGCATGGGCCCTCAGATCGACAAGGCCGGTGCCGGGCGCCCGGAAGGTCTCCTCCACTTCGAGAATAACATCATCTTCCGCCTATTTCCGCTGCATGTTGGGATGCGCTGGTACTGGAAGGACTTCGAGTCGATGGAGCGGTGGGCGCGCTCTGAACCGCACCGAATCTGGTGGCAGAACTTCCTCCGTGGTTCGGGCGGTACGGGTTTTTGGCATGAGACCTACTTCATGCGCGGCGGAATGGAAGCGATCTACGACGACGTGAACCATCCTCCTCTCGGCTTCCAGGCGTTCGCCCCCAGTGTCCCTGCCCGCGGGCCTATGTTCGCAGCGCGAGAGCGCCTGCACGTGACCGGGGCGACGCCCACCCAGCCGGCCGGCGTCGCCGAACACGAGCTCTACTAGTCCGGCACGTCCAACGTTCGGGCGCCCGCCTAACAAGCGCTTGAAGCTGGCGGGCGCGCTCGTTCTAAAGGAAGCCGTTGTGTCGTGCCCTAGCGGGCACAGGCCTTCGTCCACCACCCTTGCGCCGGCGAGCGGGTCGCCCGCAGCTTAAGCGCGATCCGCTAGGCGGTTAACGCTCATGAGCTCCCCCAATCGTACACGTGCTCTAGCGTTCTTCCTCGGCCTCCTACTGGTAGGCGCGCCGATCGACATTGGCCGAGCGCAGAGCACCTGGGACCGATACAAGCCGGGTACGATCAGGGGCGTCATTCAGCAAAACGATTCCTCGATCCGAGCCAACAGCCCGGGGAAGCTTCCAAGTTGGGTCGTCACCGGTAACCAATTCCCGACGCTCGCGCGGGTCGTTTATCGGGGCGACTCGCGGCCTGTGGACTCGATCCGCGCCGAGATTGTCCGTCGCTGGGGAGTCTCCTTCCTTCGGGATTCTTCCATGGCTCGACGCTTCCGCCGCGAGTATCTGTTTCAGGAAGATCAGACACTGTTGTGGTTACCCGTTCAAGACACCGTGGCAAGCTACTTTCCTCGAGAGCTACACACGGGCCAGGAAATCGCGCTGTACGTTCTGTGGCTCGGGGCCTACTACGCCGGCGATGACATCACGTGGGCCTTCGTCGTTACCGAATTCGACGCCGGATCCGCGAAGCGCTAGCCGCCTAACAAGCGCTTGAAGCTGGCGGGCGTTTATCGCGCTAAGGGAAACGGACTGGCAACGCCGTCTCACACTAGGGTATTTGCAAAGTGGAAGCTAGACGCCAGGCTGAGGAGTTGGTCGCGTACTACGCCAATTGCGACATCCAATTTGCGAAGGATTGGTGGATCAGAGGTCTGGAGACCGCACAAGAATGGTTGCGCCTAACCACATCTGCTTCGGTCTCGCAGCATGAAGTATCCTCACTTCTGGCCACAGCGAAGGCTAATCAGCACAATGGCAGCGGCTGGAGCCTGATGGCTTTGCTTATGTACTCTTGGGCAAAACAGAGTGGGCACGAGGTTCCGCCTCTGGAAGACTACCTCGACTGGGGGCGGCGAGCGCCATTTCCGCGGCAGTCGTGGTGGAAAAGCACGCTCATCCGTCTTCCGAGAAGGTTCAAGAGGCTGCGTTCACTTTGGCCAGCCGCCTAACATGCGCTTGATGCTGGCGGCGCTGCTTTTTAAGGAAGGCGTTATGTTCGTGGTCATTCAGCCTGCGCGCCGCAGCTTAAGCGCGAGCCGTTATGCGGCACGATAACTTGGCGAAACCTCCTCTAATCTCAGTGATGGTTGCGGTACCCAATGCGCCAGAAGCGGTCGCGTGGTACATGCGGGCGCTTGGCGCCGTGGAGCTGTGGAACCTAGGGTCTGTCGCTGGGCTGGAGATCGCGGGCGCGCCCTTCTTCGTCGGCGAGCCCGCGAATAACGGCTGGGAGAGTCCGACGAAACTTGGGATGACTTCTGCGCGAATCGAGGTGTTCTGCGACGATCCCGACGCCTTCATCGCCCGCGCGGTAGGAGCAGGGGCTAATGGCAGCGTAGACAGGATCCGGAATCATGAGATGCCGTGGGGGCGTCATCGGCAAGGTGGCTTCCTTGATCCCTTTGGGCACATGTGGCTAGTTGGTGATCGATCGCCGTTGCGTCCTCACCCAATGTGACCGTGCCACCTAACAAGCGCCTGAAGCTGGCGGGCGGTGATCGCTCTAAGGGAAGCGGACTGTCGTCCACTTCCCTTGCGCCGGCAGGCGAGGCGCCCGCAGCTAAAGCACGATCCGTTAGGCATCTCACGTGAACCATCGCTCATCAGCCCTCGTTGCCGTGTGCGTGCTCTCGCCACTTCCGGCCGCAGCACAAATCGATACCGCGTCGATCCGCCAAGTCCTTGCTACCGAGGATCGGCGGTTTGCGGCCATGGTGCATGCGGATACGAGTGCGCTCGCGTCTCTCCTCGCCCCGGATCTTACGTACACCCATACTGACGGTGCCCAGAACACGGGGGCGGAGCTCCTGCAGCTCTTGGGGAGCGGCACCCTTCGGTACGCCTCGATCGCGCCTGAGGCACGCGAGGTCCGGGTCGTGGGCTCGAGCGCAGTTGTAACGGGCCGGTCGGCGATGCGGGTCGAAGCGAGCGGCCAGGTCCACGCGTTTCGCATTCGCTATCTCGCTGTGTACCGGCGCGGCGCTCACGGCTGGGAGCTGATCGCGTGGCAGTCTACGCGCCTGCCGGCAGAGTGATGGCGAAGGTGCGGCCAAAACACGACGCCCCATAATGCTCATTCTTGAAGTGATGGATAAGGAGCCCGCCCTTCGCACGGTCTGGGGCGCCGCGTTGCTCCTCGGATTGGTGGGCTTTCTGGCCGCCCGGTTCCGGCGCTGGCTCGTCCTCCCGGCGCTCGGCGTTATCGGGGTCCTCGCCTATTGGCAGCTCAGTGCGCTCGCGGACGCTGCCCTACGGCCGGCTATCATCCAAGAGGCGGGGCGCGGCTATCTGATCCAATCGTGCGCCGCAGTTGCCGTGGCGGTCTTGCTCTCGGTGTTGGGGCTGGTCCCGAAGCGGGGTGCGGCCTAACATGCGCTCCAAGCTGGCGGGCTCGCCGCCCGCAGCTTAAGCGCGATCCGTTAGGCGGCACGGATTCAACAGTTCGATTCCTCGGCGAGCGGTTCACGTCCCGGGGGCTCCCACCACGTGGTACCGTCCCGTCAGCACAGTCACGTGAAGCCCGCGCCCAGATCACCTTCTTTTGCGTCCTCGTGCATCTCTGGCGGGGTACCGATATCCCGGTACATTCGTGCCCAGGTTACTTCTACCAACGCGGGAGGTCGTATGCGCCGTCAGGGCTCTTCCCTCGGACTCGTTCTGGTCACTTCGTTCCTCGTCGGATGTTCGGAGCGTCAGTTGACGGCACCTCCGAATGTTTCTGACTTGGCTGCCTCAGCTGAGCAGCTTCCAGCACAAACGGCCTGCGGGCACGTCAGCGGCGCGTTTGTCTTCACGAGGTTCCAGTTCACGAGCCAGACGACTGCCCTCGGCGAAGGCACGGTGGAAGGGGACCTCTCCGGGGGATTTAGCGCCCAGTACTACGATATCGAACAGCGGGGCAACGGCGTAATCCATATGCGGGCTCATCACACGATTACTAGGAGTACCGGGACGATCATGACGTCCGACGAGATCCTGCTTCTCCCGGATCAGGATCCGGCCATGGGTCTACCCAATTCGCGGCTGGACGTGATCGGCGGAACGGACGCATATGACGGCGCGACAGGCCTGCTTCATACACACGGGCAAGTGAACCTCGTAACTCTGGCTGGATCTATCCAGTACAAAGGACAGGTTTGTGTCCCGTAAAGCTGCCGAGCGCCGCCCAGCTTTTTTCTGCCGCCCCCCCGCCTTGCACCAACGGCCGTTGCGCCCGCAGCTTAAGCGCGATCCGTTAGGCAGCAGCGCTGGTGCTGACGTCCATGCTCTCTCCCCACTCGTGCCCCTGGGAGTCGTTATATGTGGAAAGCCGAGTACGTAATGACGACTGACGTGACGCCCGCAGCACTCTACCGCACGATTACCGATATCAACAACTGGAGCGAATGGGACACTGGGCTGGAGTATACGCGCCTGGACGGCGACGTGAAGCCGGGCGCCGCTCAAGGACCCCATTGCATGACCGAGAGCCATGAAGGCATTCGTCGTCGAACGGTATAAAAGCAAGAGTGCAGTACGTCTCGGCGAAATGCCGGAACCGGAAGTCCGAGACGATGATGTACTGGTCCAAGTCCACGCCGCCAGTTTAAACCAGCTGGATTCCAAGATTAGGGACGGCGAGTTCAAACTCATTCTGCCCTATCGCTTGCCCCTGATTCTGGGCAACGACGTGGCCGGGGTCGTAGTCCGTGTCGGGTCCAAAGTGCGACGGTTCAAGCCGGGCGACGCGGTCTATGCGCGGCCACATCAGGACCGGATCGGGACGTTCGCGGAATTCATCGCCATGAATGAAGCTGACGTAGCGTTGAAGCCCAAGAATCTCACCATGGAAGAGGCAGCGTCCATCCCTGTGGTGGGTCTGACAGCTTGGCAAGTATTGATTGAACGCGCCAACCTGAAGCAGGGCCAAAAAGTCTTGATCCATGCGGGTTCCGGTGGAGTAGGCACATTCGCCATTCAACTGGCAAAGCACATCGGCGCAACGGTGGCGACTACGACGAGCACCGCGAATGTCGATCTGGTCAAAAGTCTCGGCGCGGATGTCGTCATCGACTACAAGAAAGAAGATTTCGAGAAGGTCCTGAGCGGCTATGACGTCGTCCTGAACAGTCTGGGCAAGGACACGCTCGAAAAGTCCCTCAAGGTGCTGAAGCCCGGCGGAAAGCTCATTTCCATCTCCGGTCCGCCGGATGTAGCGTTCGCTAAGCAGAACGGGTCGAACTGGTTCCTGCAACAAGCCATGCGCCTTTTGAGCTTCGGCATCCGGCAGAAGGCCAAGCACCACGGCGTTAGCTACTCGTTTGTTTTCATGCGAGCGAACGGCGAGCAGTTGAGTAAGATCACATCCCTCATTGAATCTGGCATCATCCGGCAAGTCATGGATCGGATCTTCCCGTTCGAAGCCACCAAAGAGGCTTGGGCTTACCTCGAAACGGGGCGCGCAAAAGGCAAGGTCGTCATCAAGGTGATTTAGGATCGCCGAGTGGGACAATCCTTATCGTCGGAGGTTATCGAGTGTTCGGCCGGACTCCCGTGACCCTGGCCATCGCTCTCGGGTCCACCACGATCGCGAGGTCCCCAGACTCGCTGTTCAACGCGTGAGCACCTCGGTCTTGAACTGGCTCGTCCACCAGTTCCGCGTGCGTCGACGACCCGTCGTCACGGTGGCAGGGGTTAAGATCCGGCTGGGGCGTCACATGTCGCCACAGGTCGAGCGTACCGTCTCGCGGGGCCGATACGAACAGGATGAGGTCCGGCTGATTGAGCAAGTGCTCTCACCCGGTGACGTCGTGCTCGAGGTCGGGGCCGGGCTTGGGCTGGTCTCCGCCTATTGCGCGAAGCGACTCGGGTCGAGCCGCGTATTTGCCTACGAGGCCAATCCCGATCTCGAGGCGTGCATCCGCGAGACCTTTTCGCTCAATGAGGTCCAGCCAACCTTGGAGATGTGCGCCGTTGGCGCGGACGCCGGCAGGGTAACGCTATTCCGCAGCGAGGACCTGTGGGCGTCGTCGGTGCTCCGCCCGAGCGGCAAAGTCCGTCCGGTCGAGGTTCCCGTAAAGGCGCTTAGTGAGGTTGTCCAGCTCGCTCGGGCGACGCTGCTCATCGTCGATGTCGAGGGGGCTGAGAGCGAGTTGTTCGACCGCGCTCACTTGCCCACCGTGAGCAGGATCATCCTGGAGCTGCACGAGCGGGTGATCGGCACTGCGGGCGCGCGGCGGGTCCGATCCACGTTGTCAGCCATCGGGTTCGAGGACCTCCCGGACCTGTCCACTGGCAAGCACCTCGTGCTGCAGCGCGTCAGGGGGAGCGGCGTTACATGATCTTCGGAGCGGACAGTAGCAAGGAGGGGCTGAAGAGCATTGCCTCGCACGGGGCACACCTGCGCCTTGACCGCTGTCGGCGCGGCGTACTTCTCTTGCGTCGACCGCCTCGCCGCCCGCAGCTTAAGCGCGATCCGTTAGACGGCTGTCGCGTATCGGCGTGCTCCTGGGCTCTTGGCAACGGAGATCGGACTCGTGACGAAGCGGCGCAAAGTCATCGTCCACATCGCGACCAGCGCGGACGGCTATATCGCCCGTTCCGACGGCGATCTCGAATGGCTGACGTCCCGCCCGGCACCAAAGGGTTTCTATGGCATGAACGCCTTCATGGGGTCGGTTGACACGAAGCTGCTGGGCCGGAAGACCTACGAGGTGAGCCTGCGGATGGGGGCGAAGTTCGACTCACACAGTCGGAGCATCGTTTTCTCGCGTCAGCCGCCACCTGACGCCCCGCCAGGCGTGGAGTTCGTGAACGACGCAATCGGGCCATTTGTGAGCCGCCTTCGAGCGCGGCCTGGCAAGGATATCTGGTTGATGGGGGGTGGCGAGATCATCGCCTCGTTTCTTGACGCGCAGGCGATCGACGAGTTCGTCATCAGTGTGGTCCCCGTTTTCATTGGGGACGGCATCCCATTGATAGCGCGGCGTCATCGTCACGCGCCGTTGGAGTTGCACTCCATTGAGCGCTTCGAGGATGGTGTGGTTCAACTGCATTACCGCGTTCAGAAGCAGCCTTGATGACGCCGCTCAGGAGGAATACATGCCTTGTCGCCTTCATCTCTCACTGGCGGCCGCTCTGCTGGCGGGCAGCGTTTCGTTGCAGGCACAGGAAACGGTTGTCGGCGCGAGCGATCCGGACGCGCTGTTCCACAGCAGCGACCCGAGACTCGATGCCAACAAGCAGGTTGCCTACCACATCGTCAAAGACCTGCTTGAGGCGGGACACTGGGAGCTGGCAGACAGATACTTGACCGAGCGATACATCCAGCATAACCCGAACGCGGCATCCGGACGCGCTGGTGTGGTGAAGTACTTCACCGAGGTCCGGAAGGTGAAGCCCGTACCCATACCGGAGAAGATGAAGACGAAGGTCGTGTCGGTGGTGGCCGAGGGCGATCTCGTGGTAGTCGCGTATGTCCACGAGCTGAGGAACACCAAGGATTCCTCACAGAGCTACACCACGACTTGGTTCGATATGTGGCGTTTCAAGGATGGCAAAGCGGACGAACATTGGGATCCGGCGACGCGCATGGGTCAATGATTAGTGATGTGTGGGAGGTGCGTATGTTCTGGTCACGGAGCGCAGCCAGCGTCCTCATCGTGAGTTCGATCGACGCTTCCCACCATACCGTTAGCCCTTGTTGGAGGAATCACTCCCCATGACCGCCCAGCGCCTCGTCGTCGCCCTGACCGGGCTCAATATCGCCCTGGTGGCCTCCACCTTCTTGAGCCGAACCCGGCCTGCCGTAGCCGGCTCTGAAGTGGCCTCAGTGCTCCGGGGACGCGCCCTGGAGATCGTGGATGATCGCGGACGGGTCCGCGCCAGTATTGCGGTGTTACCAGCAGATCCGGCCTTCAAGATGCCGGACGGTACGACGGGATATCCGGAAACCGTACTGCTGCGCCTGAGAAGCTCGGCAGGTCGCCCCAATGTCAAGCTCGCGACCACGGAGGATGGTGCGGGCCTGGTGCTCGGTGGCGACTCTGATCCGACCTATGCTCAGCTGCTGGCGCGAGGTGACCGTACCTTCTTGAAGTTGAGCAACAAAACCGGACACGTGCACCTCGTGGAGCCGTAGCACCAGCCCACCATCATGCGCATCCTCCTCATCGGTGCCAC
>Ga0209471_1001126_pt1 | contig 16270 bp, 9 predicted proteins | sample GraSoiAngelo_128_FD_185885 | JGI IMG/M metagenome (GOLD analysis project Ga0209471, IMG submission 185885) | Grasslands soil microbial communities from the Angelo Coastal Reserve, California, USA - 14_0927_12_20cm (SPAdes) (version 2) | ecosystem: Environmental > Terrestrial > Soil > Grasslands ...
CCAGGTCGGGATCGCCTGATCGGGCTCCAACCGGCAGACGGTCAGAAGCTGGCGCTGCAGCTTCAGCTTCGGTCTCATGCTAGACAAGTTACACCGCCCGCAGAAGCGCGGGCCGACCTCGACGGCTGTCGTTTATCAAGATCGCCGCGCGGCGGAGCCAGGCTACGGTAGCCGGCGCGGGCGACGCAGTGTGCATTGACTGGGCTGGCGCCCGAGGCATATCGGTCTCGGCCGGCGCGATCACTGCGCCGTTCGCTCCCAGGGGGGACGCCCATGAGACGCTCGAGAATGGCCACATCTATCGGGATCGGCTTGCTGATCGCCGTCGTCGCCACCAGTGCCGAAGCGCGCATCACCAAGATCGTGATCACCGGCACCGAGAGCCCGACCTTCGGGGGAGCGACGTTCGGCGTGAACGGCAGCGTCGGCGCGTACGAGAAGCTGCGCGGCATCGCTTACGGCGAGGTCGACCCGTCGGATCGCCGCAACGCGGTCATCGTCGATCTCGACCTCGCAGATCGTACGGCGGGCAAGGTGAGCTACTCGATGGACATCTTCATTCTCAGGCCCATCGATCCGAGGAAGCGCAATGGCAAGCTCTTCTTCGAGGTGAACAACCGCGGCAACAAGCTGTTCGGGTCGTTCAATCTCTCCGGCGGCGGCAACAATCCGACCACCGCAGCCAACGCCGGCGGCGCATTCCTGATGAACCAAGGCTACTCCTTGGCGTGGAGCGGCTGGGACATCTCGGCTCTGCCCGGCGCCGACCGGCTCACCATCACCGTGCCGGAAGCGAAGAACGGCAAGAGCGAGATCACCGGGCCTTCTTACGAATACATCGTCTTCGACAACTCGACGACCAAGTTGGCAACGCTCAGCTATGCAGCCGCTTCGCTCGACACGACCCAAGCCACCTTGACGGTGCGCGACCACATCACCGACGCGCGCAATTCGATCGATGCCAAGGACAGCTGGGAATTCGTCAGCGAGCGCACCATCCGACTCTTGCCCGCCGGGACCTTATTCAAGCAGAGCGCGATCTACGAGCTCAAGTTCACCGCGAAGAAGCCGCTGGTGGCCGGTCTCGGTTTCGCCGCGACCCGGGACTTCGTCTCTTTTCTCAAGCATGCCGCGGCGGACGACCACGGCATCCCCAATCCGCTGGCCGGCGCCGCTCGCCAAGCACTCGCCTTCACCGTCTCGCAGCCGGCGCGGTACCTGAACGACTTCGTCACCCTCGGTTTCAACGAGGACGAGAGCGGCAAGCGCGTGTTCGACGGGGTGGAGAACTGGATCGGGGGCGGCAGCGGGGTTGGGCTCAACTTCCGCTTCGCGCAGCCGGGCCGCACCGAGCGCAATCGGCAGAACCACTTGTACCCGGAAGCGAACTTCCCCTTCGCCTTCCCCCGAACGTTCGATCCGCTCACGCACGAGAGCGACGGGCGCGACGTGCGCTGCCGCGCGACGCACACCTGCCCCAAGTTCATGCAGGTCATCTCGTCCAACGAATATTGGGTCAAGGCCGGCTCGCTCGCGCACAGCGACGCCCGCGGACGCAGCCTCGAGGATCCGGAAGACGTACGCAACTATCTCTTGTCCAGCGTCGAGCATACGGTCGCCGGCGCGGCGCCGAATTCGCGCGGCAGCTGCCAGCAGTTCCAGAACACCACCGATCCCAACCCGGCGTTGCGCGCGCTCTTCATGGCGCTCGAGGACTGGGTGAGCTTCGGCATCCGGCCGCCGCGCAGTGAGGTGCCGCGGGTGTCGGACGACGACGACGACGACGGCGAGAACACGGGCGTCTTCTCGGTTCCCCAGGCGAACGGGCTTGGCGTCGTTCCGCAGCACGCGCTCGGTTGGCCACACATTCCCGGCGTCCAGTACAGCGGCGTCATCACCGTCCGCCATCTGTTCAAGTGGGGACCACGGTTCGGCGAGGGCATCCTGGACATCAATCCGCCGGACTTTTCCGGACCGGTGTATCGGTCGTTCGTGTCCAAGGTGGACAGAGACGGCAACGAGATTGCCGGCATCAGGCTTCCGCCAGTGGCGGCGCCCGTCGCAACGACGACGGGATGGGGGCTGCGAGCGACCGCGTTCGGCGGCGGGCCGGACGGATTCGACGGGTGCGAATCGTCCGGGCAACTCATTCCGTTCGCGGCCACGAAGGCGGAGCGGCTCGCCGCGGGAGATCCGCGCATGTCGCTCGAGGAGCGCTACCGCGACCACGAGACTTACGTTCGCGCGGTGACGAAGGCGGCCGAGAAGCTCGAGCGGCGCCGGCTGCTCTTGCCCGACGACGTCAAGCGATACATCGACGCGGCAGAAGCGAGCAACATCCGACGCTGAGGGCTCGTTGATCGCGCCGGGCGGGTCACTGTCGCCCACCCGACGCGCGTTGAGGCCCCGAAGGCGCGGCAAGACGCGCGCGCTGTGAGAAACGAAACTCTCGCTTGGCGAAGGCGGTGACGATCTCCCGCGCCGCCACAACTCTGCGCGCCCGACGCTCTCCCGTCTTGGAAGAAAGGCCCCCCGATGACCAAGAGAACCGTACTCGGTCTTCTTGCGGCGATCTTTGCCGCGAGCGCTTCCCTCTTCGCCGTCGTCAGCTCCAACGCACGCGCCGCCACTCCCGCCAGCGGGACCATGACGCCGAACAGCTCGCCCGCCACCTGGCAGGGCTTTGGCGCCGTCGCGGCGGCCCCCCAAGGCGAGGCCTCCTGCACCGAGGGCAGCAACTGCGACACGTTCACCCTGACGCTCGCGCCGGGCGATTACACCGGCCGGCGCATCCGCTTCAAGATCACCTGGAGCAATCAATTCAACGATTACGATCTCTATATCCACGCCGGTACGGTGGCCGGTCCCATCCTCGCCTCCTCCACCGCCGGGATCCCCGAGACCAGCGAGGAGGCGACCGTCGACATCAACCGCGTCGTCACCGCCGGCGTGAACGACACTTTCGCGGTCCGCACGGTTTACTTCCAGATCGTCACCAGCGATCCCTACCACGGCAGCGCGGCCCTGGAGACCATCCCCTCGACCCCGCCGAGGGTCGCGAGCTACGTCCCCGGCAGCAAGATCGGTCTCTCCTTCAGCCGCAGCCGCACCACTTACGCGCATGGCGCGCAGCGCGACCTCGAGCCGAGCGCGCGCGTCGATTTCCAGGGGAACGCCTACGCGGGCGCGATCCGCGGCCTCTCGGGCGGCGACGATCTGTGGCGCTTCGATCTAAACAGCGATCCTTTCCTGCGCGCCGCGAGCGCGAGCCTCGATATCAATGGATTCATCATCAATCCAGCCTATAAAGGAATGCCCGACGCCATCAGCCCCGTGCCACAGGATCAGGCCGGCGGCGACGGCGGCGGCGACATGGACCTGGCGGTCGGGTTCAAGCTCTCCACCGTCTTAGGCGCCAGCACGGTCCCTCCGCTCGCGCTCACCAGCCTTCTGGCGGCGAACATCTCCTCGCAGCGATCGTTCGATCGCGCCGATTCGTACTCGCGCAATCCCGCCGGCAACGTCAGCGTGCCCATCGACGACCGCAACTGGATGGAGTTTTACGGCGGCAACTCCGTCTATCTCGCCTACCGCGAGTTCACGGGCCTGATCGCCACATCCAAGTTCTACGTCAACCGCTCCGACGACGCCGGCTACAGCTACGGCCCGGCGGTCCTCGCCAGCGTGGGCGGCAACACCACCGGCAACATCACTGTCGACCAGCGCGACGGCACGGTCTATTTCTGCTTCCAGGGCGGTGGCCTGCAGTCGCACGCCAACGATCTCCGCGTAGCCATCGGCAAGCCGCCTCTCCCCGGTCTTCCGCCCACCGAAGCGAACTATCACACCGTCACTGCCGCGAGCGGACAGAGCGCCACCATCGCCGCGCTCTTTCCTGTCTGCAAGGCGGCCCCCGACGGCACGCTCTACGTCGCCTATTCCGACGGCGGCACGGCGATCTTCCTGGCGCACTCGCTCGACCACGGTGACACCTGGTCGCAGCCGGTGCGGGTGAGTAATCTCGCCTCGCCCTCGACGTCGATCTTTCCCTGGCTGACCACGGGCAAGAAGCCGGGCAGCGTGGCACTGGCCTGGTACGGCGTCGCCGCGAGCGACAGCGACGACGGCCAGGGCCAGAACAACAACGCCGCCAACTGGAAGGTGTTCTTCGCCCAGAGCGTCAACGCCACCGACTTCAACCCGACCTTCTACCAGACGGTGGCGAGCGACCATTATATTCATGGCTCGAACGTCAGCCTGGGCGGCTTCGGCGGGACGGCGAATCGCAACCTGGGCGACTTCTTCCAGCTGGAAGTCGACCCGCGGGGGCTCGCCTTCATCGCCTACGACGACGACCACAACGACTACAGCGGCGATACTTTCGTCACGCACCAGGTCGGCGGGCTCAGCCTGACGACCGGGGCGCAAACGACGATCTCGGGCACCGACCGCGTTCCGGCGCCCAATCCTGCGCTGCCGCAGGTCCTCGACGAGCGGCACGATGCGCGCGTCTCGGCGGCAGTCCTGCCCCAGGTGCCTGACGAGGACACGCCCGTCGACATTCTTTCCGTGGCGTACGGCTGCGACCCGGCCGCGCCGGGTCTGATCACCGCCATCATGCGGCTGAGCGGGCTCATCGCGGTGCCGCCGCAGGCGATCTGGCGGATGAGCTTCGCCAGCAATCCGACGCGGCCCTTCGTCTCCGACCACGCCGACCAATGGTTCGTGCAGGCCTCGACCGACCCGACCGCCACGCCCAGCTTCAGCTACGGGAAGGCGCAGCGAAACTCGGACGGCTCGTTGAGCTACGCCACGCTGGGCACCGCCGACTTCGGCGCCATCGATACCGTGAACCGGCAGATCGTCCTCAAGGTCGCGGTCGCCAAGCTGAACGCCGCGCAGATCCGCGGCGTCATCGGGGCGGGAACCACGTTCATCGGCCTGCGCGGGTCGGCTTCGATCGCGAGCACCAGCGTCGCCGGCCTCGTCGGCGTGGGGCTCAGCGACGTCACCCGCGGCGGCACGAGCTACACGTACAACCCGGCCACCTGCGCGAGCACGCCGACCTCGGGTGGCGGCGGCGGCGGGCAAGGCGACGACGGCGAAGGAGAAGACGGTGACGGCAGCGACCGCGACTCCTTCCGGTTCCACGACGATTCACGGCACCCCGAGACCAGCGACGTGCAGTTCAGCTCGCCTTCCTGGAATTTCACCATGCAGAGCGTTGGGGGAGCGAGGTCGGTGACCTATAGCAACGGCACCTGCGTCAACCTGACCGGCAACGCGCTGGTGAACACCGCGCCCGGATACACTTACGCTTTCACTGCCTGCGACCTCCTGGCTGTGGGGCAGATCGGCAACTTCACCATGGCCGTCAGCGGCCCCGGCGGGTTCGTCTACCAGAAGGCGGCCGCGATCACTTCGGGCTTTCTGTCCATCCATCCACAGTGACGCGGGATCCTGGCGCGTCGAGCGGTGGTACTTTCGCGATCCGGTCTCGTTCACGACGCCGGGAGGGAACCATGCATCGAGTGGCGATCGCCTTGGCAGCGTCCGTGTGCGCACTTCCCATCGATGCCGCGCGCGCCGCCGGACCGTCGGCGAAGAAAGAGGTCCTGGTCGATCTCGATCGGCGGCAGAGCTTCCCCGACAACAAGCAGAACGAGCCCGCCATCACCCGCGATCCACTCAGCGGCACGCTGGTGGTGGGCGCGAACGACGAGTTGGAACAGCCGCTCTGCAGCGGCGCCAGCAGCCCGCTCGCCAGCCCCTGTCCGTTCATGGCGGGCGTGCCCACCTCCTTCTTCTATCGCTCGACCGATGGCGGCCAGAGCTGGAGCGGCGGTCCCTTGCCCGGCTTCGACAGCATCGGCAGGACCAGCGGCGGCGATCCCAGCCTCGACTTCGGACCGCGCCGCTGCGCCGGCGGTAAATATGATTACGCGTGCGGCTCGGTCATCTACTACGCCAGCCTGGGCGACCCCTTCCCCGAGCGCGGCGGCGAGGTCGCCACGGTCTCGCGCTCCTACGACGCCGGCGCGACCTGGCAGGACCCGGTGCTCGCGACCAGCACCGACAGCTTCTCGAACTTCGTCGACCACGAATGGGTGGCGGTCGATCACACGCAGGGCGGCTCGCACTTCGGCCGCGTCCATCTCTTCTGGGCCGTTTTCTGCAACACCTGCGCGGGCAACGGCAACGTCAAGCTCTACGCCGCTCACTCCGACGACGAGGCGAGGACCTGGTCCAAGGCGGTCTTGATCAGCTCGGCGAACAACAACTTTCCCCAGGGCTTTCGGGAGACGGGGCAGATCGCCGTCGCTTCCGACGGCACGGTCGAGGCTTTCTGGACCGAGAACGCCGACTCCACCAAGCTGCCCAGCCTGCAGGTCGTCGCCACCTCCAAGGACGGCGGCGACACCTTCAATGCCCCCGTCACCATCGCCCAGGTCGTCGATTATCCGCTCACCGGCACGCCCTTCGACGTGGTGGACCTATTCAACCGCGTGCCGGGAATGAGCGCGCGCGTCGACTGCTTCCCGCATCCCGCCTCCGATCCGAGCAGCACCAAGGTCTACGTCGTCTGGTGTGACTTCGCCGGCGGCACAGGTGTCGTGAAAGCAGCCAGCTCGGAGGACGGGATCAACTGGAAGGCGTTCGGCACCATCGCCCAGGTTCCCGGCCGCAACGCTTTCTTCCCCGCCGTCAGCGTCTCGCCGAACGGCACCGTCGCCATGGCCTTCGATGCCTTGACCGCCCCGCCGCCGGACAATCCATTCCAGACTGGAATCCAGGTCTATGACGTCTACTATGCGGAGCTCCTGCCCGGTGCTCTTGCCTTCACGCCGCCCCTTCGCATCAGCTCGGCGTCTTCCAATCCGGACGGCTCGAGCTACAACAACCTGAAGGAGCAGTTCATCGGCGACTACATCGGCATCTTCGCCGGCCCCGCCGCCGCCTCGGTCGTGTGGACCGACGCGCGCAACGCGAGCCCCTGCCAGGCGGTCGACGACTATCGCAACACCGTCTACGCCGGTTCGAAGACGGCGGTCGCGCCCAACCCCGATGTCGCCTGCAGCACTTCCTTCGGAAACACTGACACGTTCGCGGCAGCGATGCCGTACTGAGCGCCTTTGCGCATTACAGCTGGTAGCTCTGCGCCTCAGGGCGTGATCGTCGAGATGAACGAGCCCCAGTCGGCAAGCTGCGTGCGCGGCGCATTGGGGATGAACTCCGTCGCCAGCCAGAAGTTGCCGAGCTCGTCCACCGAGGCCGCCGAGTAGTCGCCCCAGCGGGCGATCCGCGATCCCCCGAAAGCGGTGTAACCGGTGAATCCATCTTCTGGCGCCGTCCCCGAGGCGGCGATGTGCACGTCGCCGGCGCCGGCGGCGAGATCGATCGAAGCGTAGGCTGCGCTGGGGAAGAAGTTCGGCCCCACCAAGGTGAACACAGCGGTGGCGTTGCCCAGCGCATCGACGCCGACGGCAGGATAGATGACGCTGGCGCCCTGGACGGAGATGTAGCCCTGCGCGGCAATGCCGCCGCTGGCGGCGCCGGTCGCGACCGAAGGGGCCACTGCGAACCAGGCCGCGCCGCTGGTGGTGGGCGAGTTGGGCGTCTTGACCGGCGTGGCCGCCGCCGACCAGAGCAGGCCGCCCGAGAAGACCACTTGCTGCATGCGGTCGTCGTCGCTGTCGAGGAATTCCAGCTTGCCATTGACCAGGCTGCCGAGCGGGGTTGGTCCGGGTTTCTGCTGCGCGGCCGGAGTATTGCCGTAGATCTCGGTGTCGAGGACGGCGGAGGTCAGGCTGAGCGCCGGCCGCGGCTTGGAGAGCGAGCTGGTGTTGGTCAGCGCCCAGAGGACGATGCGGTTCTCCAGCCCGGTGGTGAAGAACGAGTCGAGGAAGTACTCGGTGCCGCCCGCCGCCGTTTCGAAGCCCCCTCCCCTGGGGGTGGTGGCCGGCTGGATGGAGAAGACGCTTCCCTGAGGAAGCGAAAGACCGCTGAAGTGCACCACGGTCAGCGGCTGTCCGGCGGCCAGGCGCTGCTTGGACATCGCGTAGATCTGCGGGCCGTTGAAGCCGTTGCCGAAGACCGGGAACTCGTTGGTGCTCACATAGAACCCGTTGGCGTCGGCGCCGATGAGCGGCTGGTCGCCCAGGCAGGGGCAGCCGGGGTGATCGAGGTCGGTGCTGTCGATGACGAAGACGCGGAAGCTGCCGGTCGGGTCCGCACTGTTGCTGACCGCGACGAAGAGATGGGTGGGGCCGGTGAAGTTGCCGGTCGAGGGGTCGACGTCGAGCTGCAGGATGGTGATGAAGAAGCGCTGCAGATCGGCGTCGAAATAGCACTTCGGGTCGGAGGTGAAGTCGCCGAAGACGGGAGGGCTGGAGCGGACGATCTCCGGCCGCAGGCCGAAGAACTGGTTGAAGGGCGTGGGCCCGGCGAGGCGCGTTCCGTCGGTGCCATAGACGGCGAGCGCCGTGTTCACCAGCTCGAGGACGAAGCCGTTGCCGACGCACAGGCCCTGGTCAGGCGGCTCGAGGCTGAACTGGGTATTGCTATAGGCACCGGTGCCGGCGCGCCGCTGGTCGCGGTGGGTGAGCCCGGGGAAGCCGGAAAAGCCGGGATTGACCAGCGCGATGGAATTGGGGGGCGGCGCTGGCACGTGATCGGCCGGCACGCGCGCAAGTCCAGTGCCCGTCCCCGGGATGCGCTTGTCGAAGCTATTGCTGCGCACCTCGTCGCCCGGGCCGTCGGTACCGCCCGCTGCGGAGATCTGCGCGGTGGAAAAAGGAGCGACCTGGCTCTGGCTCTGCTGGGTGGCGGAGGCGGACGCTGCAGCCGCGAGCGCGAACACGAAGATACGGTAGCTCATGCAAGACTCCAGGCGAGTGGGGGGCGCATGTTTCCCCAGCTCGGGCAAGAGATCAAGTGCCTCGCGCGCAGGGGCGAATTTGCGCCCCACATGTTTGATCGTCGCGTCAGTCGTCGTCGTTACCGCGATCGTCCTCATCTTCGCCGTGATCGGAATCCCTCTTCGCGCAAAGGCGCTCGGCGACTCGATTGCGAGGGTCGCTCGGCAGAACGTTGCTCCCGGCAGCCTGCGCCATCAACCGCAGATCTGCTTGATCGGCGGAACGACGATCGCGAGGGCGATCCGGCCGATTGACAATTCCACATGCATGGATCGAAAGTCCGGCCACCCAAACATGTTTCGAAGGAGAGGCCATCGTGGCGCTCGCAGCCCGCCGTCCTCCGACCGCGTCGGTCGTTTCTGCCGGAATCCTCTTCGGGCTGGCCGCACACGCCAGCCCGTCGCTCTGGAAGTCGAGCGTGTCGTTCACCAACCAGGTCGCGAGCACTCCCACGATGGGCGGCGGCTACCCGGTCCCGGCCGGACAGAATTATCCCAATGAGGGTACTTGCAGAGTGGGCACCTTCACCAACCGGTCCGAGTCCTGGCTGGCGGTAAAACCGGGGACCGAAGACATCGTGGGCACGTCCAAGATCTTCTTCGATCGGTACTCGGCGGACTACATGTTTTACCTGGGTGCCTACCAGATCCCGGGCGGAGCGCCCGCGGGCAACAACCAGGTCCAGGGCTTCGACTGCATCTCCACAGGGACCCAGGCGATGCCTCCCTCATGGACCGACGCAACCGACCCGAATGCTGCCTGGGATACCAAGGGCCGGGTCTACCAGACGATGCTCCCGTTCAACGCTTTCTGGGGCGGGTCGAACCTGCATCCCGACGGCGCCATCGAGATGTCGTACTCCGACGACATGGGGAAGCACTGGATCATCGGCAACGGCGGCCAACCGCTGGAGAACCTCTCGAACGCGAGCGCCAAGCAGCTTGGCAACGTCGAGGACAAGCAGTGGATCGCCGTCAACGACGTGGTCGGGCACCCCTACCAGGACCACGTCTACGCGATGTGGTCCATCTTCGAGAGCAACAACACCAAGATCCGGATCGCGGTCTCGCGCGACCGCGGTCAGACCTTTGCCAAGGCAGTGACGATGACCGCGCCGGCGCAGACCGGCACGTCCAATACGTATATCTATCCGTCCGTCGATGCGGCCGGCGTTCTCTACGTGGCCTTCACCGCTTTCCCCAAGAAATCTCCTGCGACGATCTACGTGAGCAACTCCACCGACGATGGCCAGAGCTTCGCGCCGTTCGTCGCGGCGGCGACGGTGGGCGTCCTGCCCGTGAACAACCTCCCGAACACGACCTTCCGCGACGGCATCACCGAGAGCTTCGCGGCCAGCCCAACCCAGCCGGGGCACCTGTACGTGACGTATGAGGACTGGGACGGGATGCAGATGGACGTGAAGCTCGTCCAGTCCACCGACGGTGGCAAGCATTGGACGCCGCCGGTCACCGTCAATGACAACGTCGACGCGAGCGGGCCAACCGACCAGTTCCAGCCGTCGATCGCGGCGGGACCGGACGGCGCCGTGGCGATCGCGTTCTACGATCGGCGGGCGCCCTGCCCCAAGGACCCGAGCATCCTGACGGCGGACGTCGGCCGGACCTGCATCGACGTCTCGCTGCAGGCCTACAAGGATACGGGGGCCGGAGCAGTGGCCGCGGGCAACAACGTCCGCATCACCAGCGCGAGCTGGGATCCGCAGCAGCCGGGCCAGAGCGTGGGCGGAATCCCGCAGCTCCCCTGCGCTGATGCGAACTGCTCGAGGAGCAGCTTTATCGGCGACTATTTCGGTCTGGCGATCTCCGCCGGAAATGTCTACGCCCTCTTCGTCTCCACCCACTATCCGTCGGACACCACCGCCGACACGGGCGAGCCGGTGTACTACCAGCAGCAAGTGCTGGCCACGGTCGCCCGGAGCGTACTGGGGATCTGAGCGGCCACGCCGATGGAAGTGATGGCCGCTCTGCCCACGCGCCCTCGTCGACGGCAACTCGAGCAATCGTTGTGCTAGCCTCCCCGCCGCATGGACGAAAAACCACTCCCGCCCGGCAAGAGCGGACTGCCGTTGATCGGCCAGACGCTCACCTTCCTCAAGGACGAATTCCGCTTCGTCGCCGAGAACACCGAAACCCACGGCCCGATCTTCCGCGCCAACGTGCTCGGTCGCAAAGCGGTGTTCCTCTCCGGCCCCGAAGGCACCGCGCTCTTCAACGACGAGCGCTACGTGCAGCGCGCCGGCGGAATGCCCGACTTCGTCGAAGAGATCTTCGGCGGAAAAAGCCTGCCGCTCCTCGACGGCGACGTGCACCGCGCGCGCAAGCAGCAGGTGCTCGGCGCGTTCCAGCGCGACGCCATCGAATCGTACGTGCCGCTCTTGCAGGCGTGCATCGAGCGTTGGCTCGCGCGCCGGCAAAAAGGCGGCGAATTCCAAGCGGCCGTCCAGCTCAAGAATCTCGCCCTCGAAGGGATCGCCCGCACCATGCTCTCGATCGAGCCCGGCCCTGAGCTCGACACGATCATCGACAGCTTCGGCGTCCTCACCAAGGGGTTCGCCGGCCTGCCCATCTCGCTCCCCGGCACGCGGTTCACCCGCGCCCTCGCCGCCCGCGACCGCATCCTCGATTTGCTGCGCGCGCAGGTCGAACGCCACCGCGCCCGTGACTTCGGAGACGGGCTCTCGCGCGTTCTCACCCGCACCGCCGCCGACGGCAGCAAGATCTCCGATGAGAACGCCGTGCTCGAGCTGCACCATTTCAACATGGCCGGCTATCTCGTCTACTGTCACATCTGCGCGCTTCTCTGCGAGCTCTCGCGGCATGCCGACGTGCGCGCCCGCCTCACCGCCGAAGTCGACTCCGCCGGCAAGGGTGCGCTCACCGCCGCGAAGCTCGACGGCATGCCCTACCTCGACTGCGTGGTGAAGGAGCTCAAGCGCTTCACGCCGCTCATCCCGGTCTTCTTCGGCAAGGCGAAGCGCGACTTCGACTTCAACGGCCGTCGCGTCCCCGCCGGCTGGACCGTCTTCTGGGGCGCCCATGCGAGCGCCCACTTCAAGAGAACGTTCGAGCAAGCGGAGCGCTTCGATCCCGACCGCTTCTCCGTCGAGCGCGCCGAGCACAAGCGCCACCCGTGCGCCTTCGCTCCGCAGGGCGCGGGCGAGCTCGCCGCCGGCCACAAATGCGCTGGTTTCGATTACTCGACGCTGTTCCTGCAGCTCTTCACGGTCGCGCTCCTGCGCAGCTACACCTGGGAGCTGCCGTCGCAGAACCTCGAGTACGTCTACTCGATGGTCCCGCCCGAGCATGCCGACGGGCTGCGCGTCACTCTGAACCTCCGCTGAGCCTCACTCCGACGAGGGTCTCGCAAGCGGATCTTCGTCTGGCGGCCCACTTGGGCCGCGAGGCGGCCCAAATGGTCCGCGTGGGGCCGCAGTCGTGAAGCTCGTCCGAGTGATCGATCGCTGGCATGTGAATTGCGGATGCCGAGGCGGGGCTTGGGAGCCGGCGGGGCAATGATCAGGACGCTCCTCTGGCGCCTTCCCTTCATCGTGAAGCGGTCCCATTTTGAAGCGTTCTGGAGGCTCGCCATGAAGCGACTCGGCTGGCTGGCGATTCCGCTCTCCTTATTGATGTCCCGTTGCGGCGTGGATGACGGTGGCGCAAGAGGTTTCGCCCAGCGCGCCGGATCCAGCCCGACGACGGCAGTCGGGAGCGGGTTCAATAACCCTGGCAACATCCTCATCACCGATCAATTCAACAACCGCGTGATCGAGATCGACCCCGGGGGCAAGATCGTCTGGCAGTTCGGCAATGGCCCTGGCGACACCTCGGCGAACGCGATCGTCGGCACCAACGACGCCGAGCGCGTCGGTGACTTCACCCTCATGTCGGGCACCGGTATCCCGCCCGGCGTCACCAAGAACTGCAAGGCGGGCTGCGTCGACAACCGGGTGATCCTGGTCGACCGCAACGGCAACATCGTCTGGCAGTATGGGCAGTTCGGGGTGACTGGCTTCGGCCCCAACCAGCTCAATACGCCGGTGCAGAATACCTGGCTGCCGAGCGGCAACGTCTTCATCACCGACCAGGGCAACGAGCGCATCATCGAAGTCCGGCGCTCGGACAACGCCATCGTCTGGCAGTACGGCCAGAACGGCGTCGTCGGCGCCGGGCCCAATCAGCTCAACAATCCCAATGCCGCCGAGCTGCTCGCCAACGGCAACGTTCTCATCTCCGACGAGAACAACAACCGCGCCATCGAGGTCACGCATACCAGTCCGAGCACGATCATCGCCACCTTCACCGCCCACGGCACGACCAGCGGCGTCGCCTTCGCCAGTCGGCTCGGCAACGGCCATACCCTGATCACCGACTCGAACAACAGCCGCATCGTCGAGGTCGACAAACACGACAATCCGGTCTTCGAGTACTTCACCAATACCCGTCCCGGCAGCAACCCGGCGCCTTTGCCGACACGGGCGGTGCGGCTGAAGAACGGCAACATCTTGATCAGCGATCAGTTCAACGACCAGGTGATCGAGATCAACTCCTCGAAGGTGATCGTCGCCAGCTACGGAACCATCAACGACCCTGGTTACAGTCCGGGGACGGCCCTCACGCGGATGAACGGCCCTTACAGCGCATACGTCATCGGCGATTACACTGGCATCACTCCGCCATCTGGCTTCTGATCGCGTAGAGAAGAATTGCTGCAGGTCAGGCTTGGACCGCGTCTCTCGTGCGCGAAAGTCCGGAAGTGGGCCCGGGGCGTAGTACAATCATTCATGCCCCCGAGCCGATGCGCGCGGGCGAAGAAGGGGCAGAGCCGCTCCCCAAGCTGAGAGAGAACTCCTGGCGAAGCCCTCGATCACCGTCTGCTTGATCGTCGCGGCCCTCGCGGCCCCGCCCGCCAGTGCAATCCCCGTCTTCGCGCGCCGCTATCAGACGGCTTGCACCACCTGCCATGTGCTGCCGCCGCAGCTCAATTCGTTCGGGCTCGCTTTTCGCGCCAATGGGTTCCGCATGCCGGCGGGCGAACGTAGCCGGCAGGAGAAGGACGTCCAACTCGGCGCGCCGGAGTGGGAAGAGCTCTTTCCGAGAGCGATCCTGCCTGGCACAGTCTCCGATGTGCCGCCGATCGCCGGGTTCCTCCGCAGCTCCCTGGAAATCGAACGCGGCAAGTACAGTACCGAGCAGACGCAGATCTTCGCCACGCTTCTGACCGCCGGCAACCTTGGCAAGCGCGTCTCCTGGTTCGCCGCGGGAGGGTTCGGCCGGAGCGGCGCGGCGATCGAAAGACTCTGGGCCTCTGTGGATCATCTCGCGAGTACCTGGCTCAACGTCCGCGCCGGGTACCTCGAACCGGCCGCGGTGCCCTTCTCGCGCTACACGCACAACCTCGGCTACGAGGGCTACCTGCCCTTCGAGGCGATCGGACCCGCCGGCCTCGCGCTCAGCGCTTCACACTCCGCACTCGAAGTCTTCGGCGCCGGCTCGGATCCGGGCCCGCTGCGCGGTCTTCAGTACGCGGTGGGCCTTGCGGCGCGCCAGGCCACGGGCGGGCTCGCTGCCGACGGATACGTCCGCGCGTCGTACAAGCTCGGCGGTGTCGCTCCGGCGGGCGACCTGAGCGGGGAGCCTGGCCGCCTCGTTCCTGCGGTGGCGCCGCTCGATGAGAGGTCGCTGCGGCTCGGCGCCTTTGCGTACCGAGCGACGCTGGGCGGACCCGACTCGCGGTCACGGGGCTGGCGCTCCGGCGTCGACGCCGATCTGCTCTTCAGCCGATTCGAGGCTTTTGGCAGCGCATGGCTCGGCGGTGACTCCGCCTCGAGCGGCGCCTCCGAGGCGTCGTCCTGGTCGTACCTCGCAGGAGGAAGCTTGCGCCCCTGGCCCTGGCTGATGCTGTTGGGGCATTTCGAGGCGGCCTTCCTCTCGGGGGGCGGCGCGGCCGAGCGCAGGATCGTCGCGACGGTCCGGGCTGCCCTGCAGCAGAACGTTGCCTTCAGCGTCGATTTCGTCGCGGAGATGCCTCATGCGGACAGCACGGAGATGGCCGGGACGATCTTCCTGGCTTTCTAGCGCCGCGCTGCTGCTCCTCTGCGCCGGGACGGCCCGCGCCGACAGCGAGGTGCGCGGCCGCGTGTTCGGCGATCGGACGACGCCCTTCGTCGTCTACGTCAGAGACATGCCCGAGGTCGCTGCTCCTCCGCAAACGCGCGCAACCCTGAGGCAACTGCACCTGCGCTTCGCCCCGCAAGTGTTGCCCATCCTGCGAGGAACCACGGTCGAGTTCGTCAACGAGGACGCAACCGCGCACAATGTCTTCTCACCTACCGCGCAGGAGCCGTTCGACCTGGGTACTTTTGGCGAAGGCACGCGCACGCATCTGTTTCGTACACCGGGCCAACACGTGATCCTTTGCAATGTGCACGTCGAAATGGTTGCCTGGATCCTGGTGCTGCCGAATCCACACTTCGTCACGGTCGATGAGGACGGGCGCTTCGCCCTGAAGCTCCCGCCCGGCAAGCACCGTCTGGTCTTGTGGAGGCCGCGGGAGCGAGAGCTCGACAAAGAGGTCGAGGTGCCGGTCGATGGCAAGACCGATCTCGATTGGGATCTCAGCGCCCGCATCCCATGAGCGTCCGCTGGTTCCGCAGCCTCCGCACCGAGGGCACGGCGCTTTTGCTCGGCTTCGTCGTCGCGGTCGAGCTGGCCTATGCGTACGCAGCAGTCTCCGCGTTACGGGAGACGACCTCGCAGTTGGCGGGCGAGCGGCTCGAGGATGCCCGCAGCCTGGCCCAGCGCTTCGACGGCCTTCTTGCGCTCGGTCGCGAGCGGCTGGCGGCGGTGGCCGAGCAACCGGGGCTCGCTCTCTGGTTGGCCGCGCATGCGGCCGATTCGCTTCCGCCCGGCGCGTTCATTCCCCAGCGCGAGACGCTGCACTATCTCTTCTTCCGCTCGGAGATCTTCTCCGGGCCGGTCGCGCTGGTCGATCGCGACGGCGTGCTCTTGTGGAGCGAGCCTTATGACGCCGAGCGTGTCGGGGCGCGGCTGCGCCTCGACTACCGTCCGCTGCGGGATGCGCTTGCGCAGAGGCGGGCGCAGGTCTCGAAGCAACCCTTCCCCTGGCGGCCGGGTCCCGCTGCGGTGCTGGTGCAACCCATCGTCGACCTCAATGGCGAGCCGGTGGGAGCCGTGCTGGGCGAGATCGCGCTCGGCGTTTCCAAGCTGGCCGGGTTTCTCGGCGAGCCGCGCTTTGGCTCGGCGACGGTGGCCGCGCTGGTCGACGAGAATGGCGTGATGCTCCTCGGAAGCCCGCACGCCGAATTGCTC
>Ga0209471_1001127_pt1 | contig 16263 bp, 14 predicted proteins | sample GraSoiAngelo_128_FD_185885 | JGI IMG/M metagenome (GOLD analysis project Ga0209471, IMG submission 185885) | Grasslands soil microbial communities from the Angelo Coastal Reserve, California, USA - 14_0927_12_20cm (SPAdes) (version 2) | ecosystem: Environmental > Terrestrial > Soil > Grasslands ...
TAGCTCGGAGGCGGCCTGGAACACCCCCATGGGAGCGATGACCGGAGGAGGTGGAGCCAGCGGCGGAGGGTTCAGCTCTCTGTACCGCCGCCCCGGTTACCAGGCGCCGTTCCAGAAGAACAACAAGGCGAGAGGCGTACCCGACGTCGCATATGACGCGTACTTCATGCGCGCCGGCGGCTTCATCGCGGTGTACAGCGGCATAACGCCACCCAAAACGAATCCGTTCGGCGTCATCGTTGTCGGCGGTACGAGCTCAGGGACGCCTCAGTGGGCCGGGATCGTGGCCCTGGCCGGACAGATGGCGGGCCACCGGCTCGGGTCGATCAACAAGGCGCTGTATCACATCGCCAAGAGCGACGCCTACTCCAGTGCTTTCCACGACGTCACCGCCGGTAACAACAGTTGGGGCGGGTTTCCGGGCTTCGACGCCGGACCGGGCTGGGATGCTGCCACCGGACTCGGCACGCCCAACGTCTCGAATTTGCTCCCCTTACTGGCCGCTGGTGACGATGGCTAAAGGCCAGGGCACCAAGGCGTCGCCCTGGCAGCTGAAGACGCCTAGTGGGTCGTCTGACTACCAGATGTACAAGGACGAAGCGGCCGATCCGCCCGTCCTGGTTTGCGTGGTCGGGAAGACAGAGCTGCGATACCAGCTCCGCGCCATCGAGGACCTCCACACGATGCTGAAGGCGAACGGCGGCTGGGTACCACTGGGTAGCGCCGATGAGCAGAAACCGGCGGCCGAGGGAACGGTCGAAGCGTGGGGCCGTTCGGCCAGGAATCCTGTCAGCGGTTGGTATGGATTGAGGAAGGGCTATCGCGGCCGCTTCGGCATGTACATGCCACCGCTGCTCGAGGCCCTCGGGCTCGCGGAGGTCGAGCACAACCCCAAGAACAACCGGATGCGCGCGCTTTAGGAGGCTTGCGCTTCAGCCGGAGGTCGCCACCGCATGCATCCAGCCGTGCACGTCCCGGGCGGCGCCGCGCTGGACGTCGACCAGCGCCTGGCGCAGTCGCATGCTGATCACACCAGGCTTGCCGTCGCCGACCGGCCATGATCCGCGCGCCGATTTCACGGCTCCGACCGGTGTGATGACGGCGGCGGTCCCACACGCGAAGACCTCGGTGCGGGTGTTGTCCGCGCAGCCCGATCGCCACTGCTCGACGCTGATACGACCCTCCTCGACTTCGTAGCCAAGGTCTTTGCCGAGGGTCAGCAGGGCATCCCGCGTGATTCCGGGGAGCAAGGTGCCGGTCAAGGCGGGGGTCATCAATTTCGCCTTCGGGCCGCTGCCGAACACGAAGAACAGGTTCATGCCGCCCATCTCCTCGACCCATCGGTGCTCGACCGCATCGAGCCATACGACCTGGTCGCAACCCTGCTCTGCTGCCTGCGCCTGGGCCAACAGGCTGCCTGCATAGTTGCCGCCGGTCTTGGCGTCGCCGGTGCCGCCGGGCGCCGCCCGGCTGAAGTCCTCCGACAGCCACACCGTGACCGGCTTGACTCCGGACGGGAAATAGGAACCGGAGGGCGAAGCGATGAGCACGAAGGTGACCTCGTCGGACGGATGCACCGAGAGATTGACCTCGCTGGCGTACATGAACGGGCGCAGGTAGAGGCTGTGCTCGGGAGCCGACGGCACCCAGTCGGCGTCAAGTCCGACCAGGAGATCGATGGCGTCCACGAACGCACCCTCCGGCAGCTCGGGCAAAGCCAGCCTGCGGGCCGAGCGTTTGAACCTGGCCGCGTTCGCCTCCGGCCGGAAGACGGCGACCCGTCCGTTTTGCAGGCGATACGCCTTGAGGCCTTCGAAGACCGCCTGCGCGTAATGAAGGACGGAGGTGCCTGGATCCATGGCGATCGGTCCGTATGGCCTCACCTCGGCGTCATGCCAGCCACGGGTTCGCTCCCACCGCGCGATCGCCATGTGCTCGCTGAAAACCTTGCCAAAGCCAGGGTTGGCGAGGATGCGTTCGCGCTCGGCGGCCGGCACGCGCTTGGCCGCTGGAGCGACCGTGAACCTGACCTCCACCGCAGCCGCGCCCATATCCAGCAAAGTTTGACTCAAAACACGTTGAGGTCGAGCGCTGGGGCTCTATCCACAAATGGAGGTCGAGCCTTGCGGCTCGACCTCGCGAGAGGAAGGAAGGGGTGTTCTTCTTGTTAGATCAGCGCCGTGGCGGCAACGGCCGGCACCTCGGCGAGGGAGAGGGCGTCCAACCTGGGGTCTGCGGCCTCCGCCAGGACCGCGACCGGCGGCTGCGGCGGGGCGATGGGTATGGTCGCGACCGAGAGGAGGTGAAGCGCAGGTCGGCCCCTGAACCGCCGGCGAGGGGGCGGAGGCGTACTGACCACGCCGTCGAGCATCTGCGCCAACTCAGCTTCCAGCCGCCGATCGAAGTCGTTCATTTGTAGTGAAAACGCCTCCTGCAACGGGAGTACTCATGTCTCACCCATGAGGTGGCGGTCGCACCAGCAGGCTGCACGCGAACCGGGGCCGAAGCAAACCTGAAAGGCTCTTGAGGACCCTCCGCGGCGCTAGGCGGCTGCGCGGCGCGACTGGCGATCGTCCAGCTCGTGAGCCAGCTTGACCATCTTCAACCGCAGCGGTCCCGGGCCGAGAAATCTCGCGGCAAGGACCACAAAAGGCTTTACGACCGGCGCGGCGCTGACGTCGCTGCCAAGTCTCGGCACCCTCACTCCCATCCCATTAGAAAACGCGCGCCTGAAGCCGAGTATTGGCTTGTCGGCGAGGTGTCAGGCGACCGGTGCCGGGCCGTCCCAGTCGAAGATCGCGGCGGCGTGACGCAGGAGCTGTCGCTTGCGGGTCCACAACCGCTCGATCAGCTCTTTCCTAGGCGGGATCCGCCCGCCGGTGAAGACCCCCAGATCGAGCAGCTCGCCGCGCGACATCGGCGCCTGCCAGTCGTCGGTCAGCGCCGGCTTGGCCAGCATGTTCAGCGCCCGATTGAGGCGCGTAAGCTCAAAGGCATCGCCATCACCGAAGCCGAACCCCTCGTTCATCTCTTCCCTCCGCGCGTTCCCCTCCAGGACCGGACGCTGAAGCAACCAGCTCCGGCCTTTGCTTCGAAAAACGCCGGGGGCGAGGCGAGTACCGGGAGGCACAGGCCCGTTGAATTTGCGGTACCCAGCGCTCGCGTCATTTAAATGCGAAGCTGCACAGTGCGTAACATCCGCTAGGGGGTTAGGCTCCTGTCCTTGGAGACTGCGGGTTATTCGGAGACCGGTCTGTGGGACCGGCTCGAGGCGTTTCAGTCGGTGTCGGCCGAGATTGCCGGCGCCCAGGACATCGCGCAGGTCGCCGACCAGGCCCTCCAGCTCGCACTCGAGCTGACCGGCGCCGCCGTGGCTTTCATCGCCTTGCTCGACGACGCCGGCACCCGCCAGCAGGTGTATTCGCGGGCAGCCGACCCCTCGCAAAGCGTGACGGGCGACGAGATCGACAAGCTCTTCGCCGCCGCCTCCGTCGCCAGCTCGCCTAAAAGCGCTGCACGTATGCCCGACCCTGGCCTGAATGTCTACGTCGGCCTGCACCTGAAGGCGGGCGGTCACGTCGTCGGCTTACTGGGCGTCGCGGGTGGCGGCGTGTACACGGTCGTGCAGCGCGGCGCGCTGGCGATCCTCGCCAACCAGGTGGCTGCAGCCCTGGAGGTTTCGCGCCTCAAGCAACGCAGGCAAGAGCTCGTCGAGGCGCTCGTTCACATGCGCGCGGACCTCGATCGGAGCGAGAGGGAGCGGGTGCTCAACGAGGAGCGCGCCAAGTCCGCGCTCCACATTGAAAGGGCGCGGGAGCTGGCGGTAAAAGCCCTGCTGGCGGTATCGATCCATGCCCGGACAGGCGCCACGTTCAGCGCGTTCTACCGAGGCCTCTCCGAGAGCGTCGCCGACCTGGTTGGGGCGGACAAGGTCCTGTTCTGGCAGCTCAATCAGGACCGGACCCTGACGCCGATAGCGGGCGCGCACGGCATCGACGACGATTTCATCGCCCGCCTCTACCCGGCGCCCGCCGAACCCTTTGGAAACGACCTGACCAGCCAGGTCGTGTACCAGGACCGTGTCTTCAAGGCGGCGATGTCGGCTGACGAGAGTCCGGCCCATCGAGCGGTTCTGGAGGTGCTTGGCGTTTCGAGCGCCATCAGCGTTCCGTGGCGCGCAGGCGACCAGAGGCTCGGCGTCGTCGCCGCTTATGAGTCACGGCAGCGGGAAGGTTTCTCGATGGAGGACGCGTGGCTGCTACAGATGGTCGGCCTCGCGGCCGGGCTCGTGTGGCAGCTCAAGCTGGCTGAGACCGACCTGAACAGCACCGTCTACCGGCTGCAGAAGGTGGATGAGGCCCGCCAGCTGCTACTCCGGAACATGTCGACGGCCGTCGACACCGCGCGCCGGCGCTTCGCGAGCGAGCTGCACGACGATGCGCTGCAAAAGCTGACTGCGGCCGAGCTCCACCTCCAACGGGCCGCAGACGACCACGCCGCACCGGTCTTGGATGCGCGCAAGCTTCTCGACCAGGCCGAGCAGTCTCTGCGTAAGCTGCTTTTCGAGGTTAGGCCTCCCGCCCTCGAAGTGCCCGGCGGGTTCGAAGAAACCATCCGTGACCGGGTGGCCATGATGCGCACCATGACCGGCATCGAGGCTGAGATCGAGCTCGGACTCCCCGACGACGAACCCTACGAGATCAAATCCATCGTCTTCCGGCAGGTGTCCGAAGCCCTGAACAATGTCGAGAAGCATGCCGCCGCCACTCGCGTCCAGGTCATAGTGAGGGCGCGTGATGGAGGCATTCACGGCATAGTGGTCGACGATGGGCGAGGCTTCGTCGTCGACGAGCGCGACCATCTGCCCGGACACCTCGGCCTGCTCGCGCTGCGAGAGCGGGCTCTGCTTGCCGGCGGTTGGTGCGAGGTGACCAGCGAGCCCGGGAGCGGAACCACAGTCGAGTTCTGGGTGCCGTCAGCTCAGTGACCGAGCCGATCAGAGTCCTCATCGTCGAGGACCACCAGGTGGTTGCCGACGGCCTGGCGGCATTGCTGAACGACCAGCCCGACATCTCGGTGGTCGGCAGCGCGGCCTCGGTGGCAGATTCGATCACCCGCACACAGGAGCTGAAGCCCGATATCGTCCTGGTCGACTTCCGCCTCACCGACGGCACCGGGGCCGATGCCGGCGCCGGTATCCGTCAGGTCCGCCCGGACACCAAGCTGATCTTCCTGACTCGCGAGGACAGTGACGGCGCGCGCTTTGCCGCGATCGAAGCCGGCGCGAGCGCCTTCATTCACAAGTCGAGGGCGGCGGCCGAGGTGGTGGAAGCGATCCGCACCGTCGCCTCCGGTGGCTCACTGTTCACCCCGCGCACGATCGCTACGCTGCTCAACCGGCGCCGCGCGATGGACACGCAGCTCGAAAGCCTCACGCATCGCGAGAAGGAGGTGCTGCGGCTGATGGCCGAGGGCACATCGAGCCGAGAGATCGCGGCCAAGCTTTCGATCAGCTACACAACCGTGCGCACGCATATCCGAAGCCTCGGCAGCAAGCTCGGAGTCCACTCCAAGCTCGAGGCAATCGTAAAGGCGAGAGAGCTGGCGCTGATCGAGTAGCGGGCGCGTCAGCCGCCGGCCAGCCGCCGCCGACCCGACGACCGCCCAAGTATCCGCATCGGGGTCGCCGGCTTCTCCTCCCTGGGCGCCAGCCGTTTGGCCTCTTTGCGCCGACGCTTGTCCTCGTAAAGCTCGCTGTCCACGACTTCATAGGCCGCCTGCCAATCCTGGCCTGGCCTCCACGCGGTGAGCCCCATGCTGACCTCGATCGGCTCGGGCGACCGGGCGGCCAGGCTCGCATGGCTCACCGCGGCGCGCAGCCGAGTCGCGACCTCGCGCGCGCGCTCGAGGTCAGTTTCCGGCATGGCGATGCCGAACTCGTCTCCACCGATCCGCGCGCAGATGTCCGACGCGCGCACCACCCGCTGCATCTGCTGCGCGACCAGACGGAGGGCGTCATCTCCGGCGCGATGACCTTGACGGTCGTTGATCCGCTTCAGGTTGTCGAGGTCGACCATCATGACCGAGAGCTTTCGATTGTGCCGCTCCGCAAGCGCGACCTCGCGCTCCATGATCCTCTCGAACTCACGGCGGTTGGCAAGCCCGGTCAGGTGATCGGTTCGGGCTTCGTTGGAGAACTGGCGGGCTCGGTCGAGGGCGATCGCCACCTGGTCGGCGACGGCGGCCATGAACAGGAGGTCCGAGGCTCCGAAGATCCGCGGCATCTTGGTGCCGACCGTCATCACGCCCACGATCCGGCCTCTCACCCTCAGCTGCGCGCGCAGCGCGTTCCACTCCGCGCCAAGTCCGCGGTCCACTCGAGATTCGGACCGCCCGACCGCCGTGACTGCGGCTTTGACATGGGGCCCGGTCTCGCGCGTGAACTGCTCGATGTCCTGAGTGTCAAGACCGGCGGCGTGGACCAGTTTGAATGTCGCGCGCTCCTTCAACCACAGCGCGCCGGCGCTTAAGCGTAGCGCCGCCATGCTTTCGACCAGCGCCACCTCAGCCGTCTCGATGACGTCGAGAGAGCGGCCCATCGAGGTCACGATGGCGGCGAGTCCGTAGAGCTCACTCTCTCGCGTGCGATGCTCGGCGTCGAGATGCTCGAGATAGCCGCGGACGACGCACGTCGTCAGTCGCTCGACCACGTCTTCGAGCCGTGACTGCGCCAGCGCGAAGATCTCATCTCGTCGCTGCGTGCCCTCGATGGGCTGTGTAATGAGCTCGATCGTCGCCCGGCGGTAAACGGCCAGCACGTCGATCAGGGTTTCGAGCGGGACCCCCTGCGCCGCTTTGAGTCGCCCGTAGTCCCGCGTTCGCTGCTCGTACTCGGACCAGGGGACCTCGAGATCGGATCGAAGCGACGTCAGCAGGACGTCGATGAACCCCACCGAGGTGGCGATAAGGTCTTCGCCGGTGGCCTCGCTCATCCGCACCAGCTCCGGCGAGCGCGCGCGGATGACCTTCAGCGTCTTCCGGCCGGTCTGGCTCGCATCAGCCGCAAGACCGACTGCCAACGCGCTGAGCACGTCGCCAGGCTGGTGCCCAAAGGCGCCCGCTGAGCTTGGGGACATCCTTCTTCAAGAACGCTGAGCTCGCAGCGCGTTACTTGAACTCGGCTCGAACGAAGCCCTACCTCAAGTGTGCGACCCAAAATCCGCGCAACCGTACGGTGACCGTGGAGGCCTCCGCGAGGGAGATTTAGGTGCGGGAAGCGCCACATAGTTCGCGCACTCACTACGCAGGGGGTTGATTCGAGCTGATGCTCAACGAGATCCAGGAATCGGTCGAGCCAGACAATCGCGAACAAAAGCCGAAGTACACGCCCGGAAACGAGGCCGACTTCGAGCGCCTGTACCAGACGTCCTACGGCAAGATCCTCGGCACCCTCACGGCCATGCTCGGCGATCGAGCTGCGGCCGAGGACTGTGCCCAGGATGCGTTCGAGCGAGCCTACCGGAAGTGGAGCACGTGGAAACCGATCGCACCGGCTGAGGCGTGGGTCCACCGTATCGCGATCAACGCGGCTGTCTCATACCAACGGAAGATGCGACTCCGCGAGGTCGGCGAGGTGATCCGGCGCATTGGACGTCCGGAGCTGGCCCCCGACCCCCAAGAGCACATCGAGCACCGGGATCTGGCCGAGGCGCTAGCCAAGCTGCCGCCCAAGCAAGCGGCCGCCATCGTGCTGCGCCACTACCACGGCTATACCAACCGCGCGATCGCCCAGTCCCTAGGCATACCGGAGCGCACTGTGGCTTCGAGGCTGGCAGTCGCCAAGGACCGCCTTCGCGTGATGCTCCGGCACTCTTACGGCGAGGCGGGCGACTTCATCAACGAACCCGGATTGATGGCGGCGGCCGACTGAAGCACCGGCCGCACGCCATCGCAGTCCACACGATCTCCCACGGGTTGTGAGGTTGAGCTTCTGATGCAAGCCAGGTTCGACAAGCAGGGCAATCGGCTTCCTGACACAGGTCATGGCTGCGGCTGCCAGTTGTGCGCCGACGCCAACGCTCCCCGGTACGAACGTCGGCGGACGGAGCGAACTGCTACGTGGAACCCGCTGCGCCGGCGGCTCGTGCAGGCGCTGAACGCCATCATTCCCAGCCGCCGACCCGAACCCACCGCCTAAGAGGGAGCCGCCGGCCGCCCCGAGACTTCGGGGAGCTAGGTACCCGGCAGGAACCAGGCCGTCTGGCCGCTCACGGTCCGGTGGACCAAGCCCGGGGGCTCCGCATACCACTCGTCGCCGATATTCAGCGTGTCCAGCGCGGACTGCATGAATGTGTGCCAGGCCGGCGCGGCGACGACGTAGCTGTCGGAGTCCTTGGTCATCTTCTGGCGCCAGTCAGGGTTGCCGGTCCATACAGCCGCCACGAGGTGCGGCGTGTAACCAACCGTCCAGGCGTCCGCAAACGAGTCAGACGTGCCGGTCTTGACACCGACATGGCGGTTCGGAAGGGTCAGTAGAGAGTGCAAGCCGAAGATCAACGCGCGGTTGCGGTCGTTCGACATGATCTGTTCCATGATGTAGGCGACCTTGGGGTCGACGACCTGCACGCCCGGGTCCTTCTGGTGCTGGTACAGATACGTGCCGCTTCGGGAGATGCTCTGGATCGCGAAGGGCTGCCGCAGCAGGCCTTGCGCAGCCAGGACCGAAGCGCCGGTGGCCATCTGCAGCGGCGTCTCGCCGTACCCGCCGAGGGTCAGTGACGGGCCGTAGGTGTTGAGTGGGTCGTCGTTCGTGTACACCGGGTTGCCCGACGCGTCGTAGTGCTGCTGCCATGGTGGCGCGCCCATCGAGCGTGCCATCGACACGACAGACGAGACGCCGATGCCGAGCTCGACCTTGACCGCGGGAATGTTGAGAGAGTTGCCCATGCATTGCTGCAGCTGCAGGGTGCCGTGATAGCGCCCATCGTAATTACGAGGCGTGTACGCCTCCCCCGACATCGGGTCGCGATACGTGAACGCGCTATCCGCAATCCGGCTGACCATCGTGTAGCGCCTGCTCGCGATGGCCGCGGTGTAGGTGAAGATCTTCATCGACGAGCCTGGGTTGCGAGGAGGCCAAACGGCCAGGTTGTACTGACCGCCGTTCGCATTGGGGTTGGCGGACCCGACCATCGCGAGGATGGCGCCGGTGGTAGGGTCGATGGCCACCAGCGCGCCCTGGCTCACATGGCGGTATGCCAGCCTTGCGATTCCGTTGGTGATCGCGCTCTGCGCGATGTCCTGCAACTTCAGGTTGACCGTGGTGATCACGTTGAGCCCGCCGCCGTAAGCGATGTCAGAACCGAACTCGTTCACCAGCTGTGCCACCACATAACGAACAAAGCTGCCGGCGACGATCTGGTTGGTAGGCGTGAACATGTGGGCCGGAGGCGAGATGTCCTCGCCATAAGCGGTGGCAAGGTCGGACTGCGTGATGGCACCCGTGCGCACCATCGCATTGAGCACCTGCAGCTGCCTGGCCTTCGCCGACTTCCAGTTGAGCAGCGGGTTGTACATCGTCGGCCCTCGCACAAGGCCGGCCAGGATCGATGCCTGCGCCAGGTCGAGGTCCTGCGTGTCCTTGTGGAAGTAGATCTTCGACGCGGCTTCGGCGCCCCACGCACTGTTGCCGAAGAACACGTCGTTCAGGTACATCTCGAGGATCTGCGGCTTCGAATACGCGCGCTCGACCTCGAATGACAACAGCGCCTCGCGGAGCTTGCGATCGATGGTTGCCTCGTTGCCAACCAATCGAATTTTCACCAGTTGCTGGGTGATGGTGGAGGCGCCTTCGACCGTCCCATGCGCGCGCCAGTCGATCAGCGCCGCTCGCGCCACTCCACCTGGATCCACTCCAGGCTCGGAGTAGAAGTTGCGGTCCTCGATGGCGATGACGGCCTCGGGCAGGAGCGTACCCATGTCGGTGAGGGCCTGGTCGTAATGCTGGTAGCCGGGACCGTGAAGGTCTGCCAGCACCGTGGTCCCGTCGGAGGCGTATATCACCGTATCCGTCGGCACCGCCTTGTCGAGCTTGCTCACGTCCGGCATCCGATCGGCAAATGCCACGTAGCCCGGCGAAGTCAAGAAAAGGGCGGGACCGGCTACAAGGACCAGCACCATGACTCGTAGGAGCCAACCCGTGGGGCGAAGCAGCCGCTCTCTCTTAACGACGCGAGGCGTGCTGGCTCGGCGCCGGTGCCCGTTTCCCCTACGAGGCCAGTCGACCTGATTCATGTCCCCGTCCCTCCTCACCTTCCGGACCCACACGCGGCGGTGCGGGCACGATCGGCCCATACCAGCCGATCGATTGGGCGCTCAGCAGCGCGCGGATGTTGACGACCTGGTCTGGAGTCACCGGGCGCTCGCCGGGGACATCAGCAGGGCCGCCGCCTCCGACCACGGCCCGATCGAGCATCTGACTCGCCCTCGCGGCCAGGCCGTTGATGGCGGGCGCGTGCTCTGAGTGCCACGAACGCGCCGAGGCCTGAAGCCGAAACGCCCTCTCGCGGAGCGTTTCGAAGCGCGCGGCTGCCCGCACGCGGCCCGCCTCAATTGCGTCCGCCCGCCGGACTCTCGCCCGTGGGATCACGACGTCGCGCGTCCAGATCAGCACCTGAACGAACCAGGTCAGGAACGCAGCTGCCAACACCGTCGTCGCGTGCTCGGCGCGCCGGTTCCAATCGTCCATCGCATATGGGGCGGCGGCGAGAACCGGCGCGGGGGCGCGATGCAGCGGCACCTCGATCCACTCGCCGAGCCTCACCCGCGGCTGCCAGCCGGCTGCCCTCCGCCGCGATCGGATCAGGACCAGCACCAGGATGTCCGCCCCGACCATCAGCACGACCGCGTTTGCGATCACGAATCGATGGTCGCCCACCCATCCGAGCATGCTCGCGAATACGAGCCCGATCGATGTGTTCACGATCTGGTCCGCGCCCCAAGCCGCCGACTCGGTCAGCTTGCGCGTGCTCAGTGGTTGGATGTTCGTGATGGCGAGCCAGCATGTGACGATGAGACCCAACCAGATGGTGGCCTCCATCCACCTGGGGACGGAGCGGCGGACCGGCGGTACCACCATGGCCGCCGCCATGCCCGCGAACAGGGCCAGCGAGAACTGCACCATGGTCGTGTTCCCCATCGAAAGGGAAACGCGGCCGGTAAGCCGAGTATTGGGGGGTCACGCCTCAGCTTTGACGCCGGCGCGACAAGGGTGATCGGGGCGGCTAGGACGTTGTATTGATGGCGCGGCCGCTGACCCGCTCAGCGTCCGCGCCGTTTGCTTCATGGCAATACTCCTGGTCATCCTGCTGATCACCTTGGGGCTCGCGTTCAGGGCAGCCGCAGTCGGCCACCGCGTGAGCCTGGCCGGTTCCGACAGGGGCGACGACATCGGTCTCGTCGACGCGTTCGCACGCACGTCCCTGCTTGTCTTCCTGAGCCTGCTCGGCCTGTTCGCCCTGGGGCTCGCGTACGGCAACGTACTGGGTGCCAGCGCCGGACCCTAGACGGCGGCGCACCTCCGATGACGGGCTCGGAAGGGTGAAAACAGCCTTCTAGCGCGAGCGAGGGGCCCGAAAAACGGGTCCCATGAGCCGGTTTCGGCCCATTTGACATCCCTTGAGCCAAATTAACCGCATCGCAGTGGCGGTGTGGCTGGCTCGCCCCTAACGTCCCCACTCCGGTCACCCGTATCCGACAGAGCGCCGAGGCACTGATCGGGCGGTGACGCAAGGAGGGGTACCTGAACTCACTACGCCGGCTCTATCGTGGCTTGCCGTTCCGCCCTACGGGCTACCTGCCGCTCGTGCTCGTGGCGGTGATGCTGAATCTGAGCGTCATCGCTCTCGCCGCACCAGCCGGCGGCCCGGCTCTGACGGCGTCGCCGTCGAGCCCCAACGACCAGCGGCCGAGCCTCACCCTGCCGGCGAGCGCCAAGCTTTGCCCTGCTTCCGGGCAGGGCGCCGCCTGCGACGCCATCCCTACCAACTTCAATCCCGCTCCAGGCCAGCCGTCCCTACCCGACGGCCTGGTTCAATGCCCGGCGGACCCGGCGAAGCCGGTACTCAGCTCACCCGCAGCATGCGATGAAACAACGCTCTCCTCACCGGCCTCGTCGGCCCCGGCGCCGGTCCACCCTTCGGCGGGCAGCCCGGTCATCCCCAGCGTGCCACTCTCATCCCTCGCGCCGGGAAGCTCCGCGACTGCAAGCCTCGCCCTCACTGCGGATCACGCGCTTATCGGCGCCGGGGAATCCGTCATATTCACGGCCACCGCACGCAGCAGCGTGACAGGCACCGGTTCCGCAATCGAGATCTTCGACAGCACGACCGGCACGATGGTCGGGGCCTGCATGAGATCGAGCAGGTGCCAGGTGGCATACAAGACGACGGTGGGGACGTACTCGTTCACGGCCTTCGTCACGCCGCCCACGACGACGGCGCCCGTGGCGCGCGACGCCATCGTCTCCAACGCCGTCCAGGTGAGGTGGCTCGACGCGAGCCTCACCGCCAGCCTGCCGGCTGTCGTCGGACCGGGTAAGTCGGTCAAGCTCACGGCGGCGACGTCGGCCGACGTTGCCAAGTCCGGATTGGTGTTCCTGTTCTGGGACGTGACGACAGGTTTGCCGCTCACCTACTGCAGCCACGGCACCGCCTGCAGCACGATGCTCACGTATAGCGTCGGCGGTGCGCACCAGATCGTTGCCTACCTTGCGGACAGCCCATCATCCACGCCGGCCGCAGGCACACACGCTGCGTCCAACATCGCCTACCTGACCTGGCTCTCCGTCGCGCTTGCGGCCAACACCACATTCCCGCAGGCCGGCGGGACGGTCAATCTCACCGCAACGGCCAACGCCGACCTGGGCACCACGCCCTGGAGCCTCGGCATCGTCGACCAGAGCGGACGGCTGGTCGACAAGGCGTGCAAGACGGGCCGGACATGCTCCGCACGCATAACTCTGGGCTCCGGCCAGACGCCATATTTCTCGGCCGTGATCGGATCGCTACCGCTGGCGGCAAGCGCGTGGACGATTGCGGGTCAGCTGCTCCACACCGTGACCGACCGCGCTCCCTTGGTCGACGTGCAGGCGCGATCGGCTGCAGTGCAGCCAACACGGCTGTTGTGGGGGGTCGACTCGTGCAAGCCGATGACGACCGATGCTGCCGGTCGGGGAGGCCTTCTGCCGCAGGTGGCACAGATCCTAGGCGGCGCCGACTTCTGGGGCCGCTATCTCACCACCACCCCCAACTGTCCTGGGATCAGCTCGACCGAGATCGCGGCGGCGGCCCACTTCCGTGTCGGCATCCTTCCGATCTACAACGATTACGACTGCTCAGCCGTCAGCTACTGGCAGAACGGCCAGGACTATGCCGCCGGGGCCACCGCGGCCGCGGCCAGGCTCGGAATCCCGAGGGGAACAGTGATAGTGATCGACATCGAGCCGCCCGGCGATTGGTGCTCAGGCGCAGTCGACTCCGGCTTCATCGAAGGCTGGTACTACGGCGTATTGAACGCCGGCTACGCCCCGGGTTTCTATGGCGATGGCACGGCATCGAGCACCTTCGGCCAGGCGTGGTGCGGAGCAGTTGCGGATCGCCCTGAGATCGCAGGCAAGTCCTACCTCTGGTCTTTCGAGCCATCGCTCATCGCCAGCTACCCGAAGGAGTCGGCCCCCGCGTGGAGTCCGAACCAGGTCGGCTGCGCCGGCAACATGGCGGCATGGCAGTACGAGCTGAGCGCCGGCGCGACACCCGATGTCGACCGCGACGAGGCCCTGTCCAAGCTGCCGCTCTGGTACCCCTCCTAGTAAAAAGCTCAGCAGCTCCGTCGGTGGTTGCGATCGCCCCAGGCGTTCTCCATTGAGGCCAAGCTCCTCGGATCTCCGAGTGGCTAACTGAACCCCCGCGTTTACATTTGTAGATCTCCGTTCGTTTGACGACTGGAGGGTCCGTCATGCAGCACGAAGAAGAAAGACAAGTTCGCAATGAATCGTCAGGCGTCGTCCGTAAGGAATCGTCGACCGTGGTCGACGACACAGGCGAAGCGCCGGTGCGAGAGGCATCCGTCGTCAAGAGCTCGACTCCGGCGCGGCGCGCGATGGAGGGCATCTACCTCTTGTTTGGGATCATCGACGCCCTGCTCTTGATCCGGTTGGTGCTCAAGCTCTTGGGAGCGAACGTGCACGCAGGGTTCGCCAGCTTCACTTACGGAGTGACAGACTTTCTGCTGGCGCCGTTCCACGGCCTGCTGCCGACATACGTCAGCGGGCAGTCGGTATTCGAGCTGTCGCTCATATTCGCGATCCTGATCTACTCGCTGATCGCGGTCGGTCTCGTGCGACTGGTGGCGATCACGCTTTCTCGCAGCGTCATGGTTTCCCAGCACAGCCGGTCTGAGGGGCTCAAGCCTCGCTCGGACTGATCCAAAGCGACACCAGGGGAAGTCTCGAAATGGGCGCCATCGACCGAGGTCGGCGCAAGCGCCAAGGCCATTTGCGCTCCACCATCTGGACGCTGGCTGTTGCGCTCGGGACCGCCGTCACGCTCCTGCTCCTGGTGGCAGTGATCTTTCTTGTAGCGACCGCGCCGAACTGGTTGGGTCGCTAGCCTCGGCGGGTTCGAGACCGCGAGCGGGCTAACTCATCCAGCCCGCAAGCCCGGCACCGCGACCAGGTCGCGAATGTCCTGCACCTGGCGGGTGATCCATCGCGAGATGTCGTTCGTACGCACGACCTCGCGCGCAGCCTCGTTTCGCTTCCGTCGCTCCTCGCTGCTCAGCGTCAAACCCTGGTAGATGGCCTCCGCCGTGGCCTCGATGTCGAATGGATTGACCGACAGCACATGGCGGTGCAGCTCCTCGTGTGCGCCGGCATTCTCGGACAGGACGATCACGCCTTCGGCTCGATTGACGAGAGCGCCCTCCTTGACCACGAGGTTCAGGCCGTCGTAGACGGGGTTGACCAGCAGGACGTCGAAGTTGCGCAGCGCCGCCATTGCCTTGCGCACGTTCTCGCCGAATTCCAGACGGATCGGCATCCAGCCGTCGCGGCCATGCTGGCTGTTAATCCGCGCCGCCACCTGCCGGACCCGGCGAAGGTAGGTGCGATACACCGCCACGTCCTGGCGCGAGGGCTGTAGGAAGGCCCAGAACTGGACGTCCCCTTTGAGCTCGGGGTGATGCACCAGCAGCTTCTCGTAGGCGAGGAAGCCCCGGACGATGTTCTTGGATGGGTCGGTCCGGTCGATGCGCACGATGAGCTGCTTGGGGCGCCAGTCGCGGAGCTTGCGCTCTTCGACCATGACGCCGTGCGAAAAGGCAAGCCGTGTCGTCGTGGCGACATCGATGGAGATCGGGTAGGCGCGCGCATACACGACCCTGCCGTCAAAGAGGACCGCCTTCTCCCTCTCGTCGACCTGGAGGCCCGCGTTCTCCTCGCAGGTCATCAGGAAGTTGCGTACGTCGAGGCTTGACTGGAAGCCGACTATGTCGCAGCCGAGAAGGCCCTCGAGGATCGCCGAGCGCATCTCCTTGGGCAGCACCTTCCAGTACTGCGCCGTCGGCCATGGGATGTGGATGAAATGGTGAATGATCGCTCCCGGTAGCTGCGCGCGCACCATCTTGGGCACGAGGTAGAGCTGGTAGTCGTGGATGAGCACCAGCGGCCGGTGCGGCAGCTGATGCCCGACAGCGACCACTTTCTGCGCCACCTGCCGGTTGACTTCGACGTAGCCCTCATTCCATGCGCGGTGAATCCGGCCGTTGATGATGGGCTGCTGCGCAAGGTCCCACAGGTAGTGCTGGATAAACCACAACACCGGGTTTGCGATCACCGAGTAGTACTGCTCGTACTGCTCGGGAGTCGGCGTCACATAGTGAAGCTTTGTCTCGGATCGGAGCAGGGGCGCATCCCAGTTGTCGCCGTGCTCTGCGACCATCTTTCGCTCGGCATCGGTTCGCGCACAGCACACCCAGTCGGCGGCCGTCACCTCGGCGAGAGTCAGCAGCGCGGTGACCACGCCCCCCGCGCCGCGCGCGAAACCGCCCTCAGGGCGCGGCTCGTGCGGCGCCCGATTGCTCACCACCACGGCGGAGTGCTGGGGCAGCGTCCGATTCACATACGCGCGCATCGACCCGCCGGGGCGGCGGCGCTCGACGCTATTCATGAACGGGCTGTCTGCGATCTCGAGCATCTCTCTGCCTTGC
>Ga0209471_1001129_pt1 | contig 16254 bp, 13 predicted proteins | sample GraSoiAngelo_128_FD_185885 | JGI IMG/M metagenome (GOLD analysis project Ga0209471, IMG submission 185885) | Grasslands soil microbial communities from the Angelo Coastal Reserve, California, USA - 14_0927_12_20cm (SPAdes) (version 2) | ecosystem: Environmental > Terrestrial > Soil > Grasslands ...
CCTCTTCGCCGATCGGGGTCTCCAGCGAGATCGGCTCCTGGGCGATCTTCAACACCTTGCGCACCTTGTCGACCGGCACCTCCATCTTGGTGGCGATCTCCTCGGGGGTGGGCTCGCGGCCGAGCTCCTGCACCAGTTGCCGGGAGGTGCGGATCAGCTTGTTGATCGTCTCGATCATGTGCACCGGGATGCGGATCGTCCGCGCCTGGTCGGCGATCGCCCTGGTAATGGCCTGGCGGATCCACCACGTCGCGTACGTCGAGAACTTGTAGCCGCGGCGGTACTCGAACTTGTCGACCGCCTTCATCAGGCCGATGTTGCCTTCCTGGATCAGGTCGAGGAACTGCAGGCCGCGATTCGTGTACTTCTTGGCGATCGAGATGACCAGGCGCAGGTTCGCCTCCACCATCTCCTTCTTGGCGATGGCCGCCTTGCGCTGCCCCTCCTTGATGATCGTCATCACGCGCTTGATCTCGTCGGCCTTCGCGTTGGCGCGCACCTCGGCCGCCCGGATCTCCTGCTGGGCGACCCAGATCTGCTGCGCCTTGGGGCTGGTGAACTTCTTGGCGGCCCGCAGGTGGAGGTCGCCGGTGGTGCCGTTGGTCTGGGCGGCGGCGGGGTCCCGGAACGACACGTAGATGAGGTTCTGGACCTCCTCGGCCGACGGTCGGCGACCGTTGGTCCACAGCTGGATCACCCGCTCGGCCCGCTCGATGTCGTCGAGCAGGTCGCGCAGGCGCTGCACCAGGCCGCGGCGGGCGGGATCGCCGTCCTCGCGGTCGATGATCTGGTTGCCGATGTTCAGCGCGCGCAGCTTCTCGAGCACCTTCTGCTGGCGCTGGTGGGCCTGGCCCTCGATGCGCTTCCAGGCCGGCTCCTTGACCTTGCCGCGGAGCTTGCGCCGCGGTTTGCCGGACGTCTTCGCGCGCAGCTTGCGCACCTTGTCGAGGAGCTCGTCGCGCTCGCGCAGCAGCTTGTCGACGTTGCCGAAGGCGTTGACGACCTGGCGGGTGAGCTCGGTTTCCTTCTCCTCGGTGAACTCCTCCTCGTTGACGTCCACCACGTCCTTCACCGACGTGTCGCCGCGCCGGAGGGTCTCGCGCAGCTCGCGGAAGCGCTCGAGGGCGAGGTTGGTGGAGAGGATCGCGTTGGTGACCTGGTTCTTGCCTTCCTCGATGCGCTTGGCCAGCGCGATCTCGCCCTCGCGGGTGAGCAGGGCGACCCGGCCCATCTCGCGCAGGTAGAGGCGCACCGGGTCCTCGGTGCGGCCGACCGGCCCGGGGGAGAGGTCGATCGGCTCCGGCCCGTCGCCGTCGTCGTCGTCGGCGGGCGGCTGGGCGGCCCGGACCTCGGACGGCAGGCGGCCGGTCTTGGCCGAGTCCACCACCTCGATGTCCATGGCGCCGAACATCATCATGATGTCGTCGAGCTGGTCGAGCGACACCATGTCCGACGGGAGGGCGTCGTTCACCTCGTCGTAGGTGAGGAAGCCCTTCTGCTTGCCCCGCGAAATCAGGCGGTCGAGCTCTTCCAGCTTCGGTTCTTCACTCATTCGTGTGGACTCCTTGCGGACCCCCCGGGTCCGGACTCGACTCGACAGCCGGCACGTTGAGCGATGGGGCCGGTCCTCCGACCAGCTCGTGCAACACCGCACCCTGCTGCTGCAACTCCGCGACGACGGTCGCGTCCATCGGGACAGCACTCGACGCCCTCTGCTGGACCTCGGCGACGCCCTGGCTGACCGTGCGCAAGCGGCCGGTGATCCGCGTGCGTTCGAGGCGCCGCCGGAACTGCTGGATGACGATCGGCTCGTCGCCGAGCGGGCGCTCGTCGACGATCAGCGCGGACAGCGCGTGGCGGGCGGCGTCGGAGGCGAGCTCGCTCATGAGCTGCTCGGCCGCGGCGTCCGGCGCGCGGCCCAGCGTCTCGACGATCGCGCGCATCCCGGCGTGGCTGATCTCCCCGAGATCGAGCAGCGGCAGCAGCGCCTGGCGCGCCTCGCGCGAGCCCAGCAGCAGGGCCACCAGATCTCGCTCGAAGACGGGCGGCGCCGGCGTGGCGGTGGCGGTGCCGGCCACCGCGGCCGGCCGTCGCAGCGCCGCCTGCAGCCGCTGGGCCTCGATCCACAGCTGGGTCGCATCGACGCCGAGCTTGAGGGCGGCCTCGCGCGAGAGCGCGGCCGCCTCCTGGGCGTCGGCGACCTTGGCCAGCATCAGCGCCACGCGTGCGAAGGCGTTGATGCGGCCGCGGGCGCCCCCGGTGGCCGCCTCGCCGATGGCACGATCGAGCGCGTAGGCGAGCAAGCTGCGCGCGCCGGCGATGCGCTCGCTGAAGGCCGCCGCGCCCTCGGCGCGCAGGAACGTGTCGGGATCGTGCCCGGCCGGCAGCAGCGCGACTTTCACGCGCAGCGCCCCGGTGGCATCGAAGGCGCCCGCGCGGTTCACGCCCCACGTCATGCCGCCGCCCGACGGCTCCAGGAGCTCCTCGGCGCGCTCGGCGGCCTTCTGCCCGGCGGCGTCGGCGTCGAAGAACGTGATGACCTCGTCGCAGTACCGGCGCAGCACGCCGAGCTGCGCCGCGGTGAAGGCCGTGCCGAGGGCGGCCACCGTCTCGGTGAAGCCGTGCTGGTGGGCCATCAGGCAGTCGACGTAGCCCTCCACGATGAGCGCCCGGTTCTTCTCGCGAATCGTGTCGCGGGCCAGGTCGGCCGCGTAGAGCAGGTTGCCCTTGCTGTAGAGCGGCGTCTCCGGCGAGTTCAGATACTTCGGCGGCTCGTCGCCGAAGGCGCGACCGCCGAAGGCCACCACGCGGCCCTGCAGATCGCGGATCGGGAACAGCAGCCGCCCGCGGAAGCGATCGTAGGCGCCGGGCTTGTTCTCGCGGGCGACCGCCAGCCCGGCGGCCACCAGCGTCTCCTCGGCGATGCCGGAGGTCTTCAGCGCGCCGAGCAGCGTCTCCCAGCCCTCGGGCGCCCAGCCCAGCCCGAAGCGGCGCGCCACCTCGGGCGCGATGCCGCGCTTGTCGAGATAGTCGCGGGCCCGGTCGCCGCCGTCGGTCCACAGCCGCTCGATGTAGAACGACGCGGCCAGCTCCATCGCCCGCAGCAGCTCCTCGCGTCCCGACTCGCCCGGCTGCGGGCCGCGGTCGTCGGGCAACGCGACGGCGGCCTGCTTGGCCAGCGCGCGCACGGCCTCGGGAAAGGACAGCCGGTCCTGGCGCATGAGGAAGCCGAAGACGTCGCCGCCCACGCCGCAGCCGAAGCAGTGGAAGATGCCCTTCTTCGGATTGACCATGAACGAGGGTGTCTTCTCGGCGTGGAACGGACACAGGCCCTTGTAGTTCTGCCCGGCCTTGCGGAGGTTGACGAAGCGGCCGACCAGGTCGACCACGTCCACGCCGGCCCGGATCTCGTCGAGGATGGCCGGCGAGTAGGCCGCCATCAGGACACCTTCAAGGCGGCGACGGTGGCCCCGTTGCCGCCCTCGGCTGGCTCGCCGTCGCGGAACGATTCGACGAGCGGATGATCGGACAGCACGCCGCGCACCGCCTTGCGCAGCGCGCCGGTGCCCTTGCCGTGCACGAGGCGCACGTTGGCCAGGCCCGCCATGAACGCGTCGTCGAGGTACTTCTCGACGAGGTCCTGCACCTCGTCGGTGGTGCGGCCGATCAGCATGAGCTCGGGAGCGACGGCCCGCACCGGGCCGTCGGCATTCGCCTGGCGCCGGCCGGCGCCCGCCGCGCGCGGGGGGACGGCCGCGGCGTCGCTCGGGCGCAGCGCCGAGACCGGGACGCGGACACTGATCGCGCCGCTGCGGACCGTGGCGGAGTCGCCCGAGATGGCGATGAGCTGCCCGCGCAGGCCCAGGTGCTCGGCGGCGACCGCCATGCCCGGCTGCAGGGGGGCCTCGGCGGAGCGCGGGGCCGGCGCCGGCACCACCCGCGCGCTCACGTCGCGCAGCCGGCGGCGGCTCTCGTCGAGCGCCGGCCGCGAGCGCTCGGCGCGCTTGAGGCGCTCCCACTCGGCGGCGACGGCGCGGCGGACGTCGGTGAGCAGCCCGGCCGCCTCCGCCTTCGCGCGCTCGACGATCTCGCGCGCGCGGGCGGTGGCGCCGGCCTCGCTCTCGCGGGCGGCCGCCAGCCGGGCGGCGGTCTCGCTCTCACGGCGCTCCATCGCGATCGTGCGCTCGGCCTCGCACCGGCTCGCCTCGTCGAGCCAGGCGATCAGCTGGCTGACGCGGGCGGCGTCGGTGGAGCGGTGGGCCTGGGCGCGCTCGATCAGCGCCGGCGAGAGCCCCAGGCGCCCGGCGATGGCGAGCGCGTAGCTCTGGCCGGGCACGTCGTAGCGCAGCCGGAACGTCGGCGCCAGCGTGCGGGTGTCGAACTCCACCGAGGCGTTGCGCGCCCGCGGCTCGCTCGACGCGAACGCGCGCAGCGGCTCGAGATGCGTGGTGGCCACGACCAGCGCGCCGCGCTCGGCGAGCGTCTCGAGGATCGCCCGGGCCAGCGCCGCGCCCTCGTCGGGATCGGTCCCGGCGCCGAGCTCGTCGACCAGCACCAGCGAACGGGTGTCGGCCTCGGCCAGCACCTCGCGGATCTGCTTCACGAACGCCGAGAACGTCGAGAGATTCTCGGCGACCGATTGCTCGTCGCCGATGATCGCGTAGAGCGCCTCGAACACGGGCAGCCGCGACCCTTCCGCCGCCGGCAGGTGACAGCCGACCTGGGCCATGAGCGCAAAGAGCGCCAGCGTCTTGAGCGCGATCGTCTTGCCGCCGGCGTTGGGGCCGGTGATCAGCAGCAGCGGCCGGTCGGGCGAGAGCTCGAGGTCGACCGGCACCACGGCGCGCTCGGGATCCTGCCACGCCTGGGCGAGCAGCAAGGGATGCCGCGCCTCGCGCAGGGCGACGCGACCCGTGCGGTCGACGGCGGGCGCCGTGGCGGTCATGCGCTCGGCCGCGTGCGCGCGCGCGAACACCCAGTCGAGCTCGCCGACCGCCGCCACGTAGGCGTCCAGCTCCGGCCGGCGGGCGCGCACGGCGGCGGTGAGCTCGGCCAGGATCCGGGCGGCCTCCTGCTCCTCCTCGCGCTGGGCCTGCACGAGGTCGTTGTTGGCCTCGACCAGGCTCTCCGGCTCGACGAAGATCGTCTGGCCACTCTGCGAGCGATCGTGCACGATGCCGCGCACGCGCTGCCGCGCCTCGGCCCGCACCGGCAGGACGTAGCGGCCGTGGCGGATGGTGACGAAGCGGTCGGCGAAGAGCCGATCGCCCTCCGTCTGGAGCAGGCGCTCGAGCTCGCCGACGATGCGGCGGCGCCGGTCGCGGATCTGCTGGCGGAGCTGGCGAAGGCGCGGACTGGCCCGGTCGGTGAGCGTCCCGTCGTCCTCGAGCGCGTGGCGGAGCCTGTCGCGGAGCTCGGTGAGTGGCGGCAGCTCGCGCGCGCGCCGGCCGATCTCGCCGGCGACCGGCTCCACCGCGCGTCCCCACGCGGCCAGGCGCGGTCCGGCGTCGAGGGCGGGGATCAGCAGGGCCAGCTCGGCGCCGTCCAGCACGCTGCCGTCGGCCTCGCTGCGCGCCAGCACGGGGCGGATGTCGGGGATGCCGTCGAGCGGCGGCGCGCCCTCGGCGCCGAGCGCCAGGCGCGCCTCACCAGTGAGGGAAATTGCGGATTCGACGGCGGCGACGTCGGCGGACGGCGTGGCGCTCAGCGCCCGCTCGCGGCCCATGGATGTGCACGTTTCTGTCGCCAGAAGGGATCGAACGGCGTCCCATTCGGTGCCGCGATCCCAGATTCGGCCTGCCCCCACCCTTTGCCTCGCCCGCTTCCGCTCCGGGGGAGCGGAAGTGCCGGAGTCAGGAGTGCTGCCGGGCTTAATCGGACGTCCGCTCCCGGCGCTTGGCCTTCTTGCGAGCCGCCAGGGCCTTGCGCTTGCGCCGCACACTGGGCTTCTCGTAGTGCTGCCGCTTCTTGAACTCGGACAAGAGCCCCGCCTTCTCACACTGCTTCTTGAAGCGCTTCAGTACGCTCTCGAAGGACTCGTCGGGCTCGACGATGACCTTGATCACGCGCTTTCCCCTTCCGCCCCGACTCCGGATCGGTGGATAAACGTAAACTATATACCATGGGGGCCACCCCCCAGCAATCGAACGCCCATCGGTAGAGGGGCGAGCGGCGCTCAGCGAGGCGACGGCGACTGCACGAGCGCCAGCACGCGGTCGGCCGCCTCGGCCACCGCACGCTCGACCGTGGGCAGCTCCTCGGCGTCGAACACCGTCAGCACGTGGTCCGGCACCTCCGCCTTGTGGTCGGGCCGTCCGATACCGACCTTGACGCGCCGGATGTCCGACGTGCCGAGCGTCTCGATCACCGATCGCACGCCGTTGTGGCCCCCGTGGCTGCCCTTCATGCGTATGCGTACGGCGCCGAGCGGCAGGTCGATGTCGTCGTAGACCAGGATGAGGTCGTGAGCCTCGGCGTGATGCCGCCGCAGCGCGCGCAGGACGGCCGGGCCGCTCTCGTTCATGAACGCCCACGGCTTGACGAGGCGCAGCGGCTCGCCGCGCCAGGCGGCCAGGCAGACGACGGTACGGTCGCGCTCCTCGTCCCAGCGGGTGCGGCCCAGGCGCTCGCGGGCCAGGTGATCCAGCACGCGCTGGCCCACGTTGTGGCGGGTGTCCCGGTACTGCGGGCCGGGGTTGCCGAGCCCCACCACCACGTGGGCCACGCGAACGCGGCTCCGTTACTTTTCCTTCTCGGCCTTCTCGGGCCGCTTCGGCTTCTTGCCTTCTTCGGCCGCCGCCGCGGGCGCTTCCTCGCCTTCCTTCGGCTTGCGCTCCGTGAGCACTTCCGGCTCGGCCGTGACCGCCGCCGTCGCTGCCGGCGCCACCACTTCCTCGGCCATCGGCGGGGACACAGTGGCGACCGCCTGGCCGGGATCGTTGAGGATCCGCACGCCGGCCGGGGCCGTCAGGTTGGCGATCGTCAGGACGTCCCCGATGGCCAGGTTGGAGACGTCCGCGTCGATGCGCTCGGGAATCGCCGCCGGCAGGCAGGAGACCATCAGCTCGTGCAGCACGAGGTTGAGGATGCCTAGCGTGTCGCGGACACCGACGGCCTCGCCGACGGGATGCACGGCCACGCGGACGGTGATCGGCTTGTCGGGGGAGACTTCCTGCAGGTCGACGTGGAGCAGCCGCTCCGTGACCGGATCGAACTGCATGGCCCGGATGATCGCCATCCGGGTGCCGCCGCCGTCGCCGTCGAACTTGAGCGTGAGGAGCTGGGTCGTGCCCTCGTGGCCGGAGATCATCTTGAGCACGGCCCGCGGGTCCACGGTGACCGGCTCGGTCTTGGCGCCGCCGTAGAGGATGGCCGGCACCGCGCCCTCGCGGCGCAGCCGCTTGGCGAGCTGCTTGCCGGTGCCTTCCCGGCGCTTGATGGTCAACTCCTGCATCTGCATGTCCGAAGCCCCCTTGCTAGACGAACAGGGTCGAGACGGATTCCTCGTCGTGGATCCGCCGGATGGCCTCTCCGAGCAACGGCGCCACCGTGAGGACGGTGATGCGGGCGGCGGCCCGCTTGTCCTGCGCCAGCGGGATCGAGTTCGTGACGACGACCTCCTCGATCGCCGACGTCTTGATGCGCTCGATGGCCGGGCCCGAGAGCACCGGATGGACGCCGCAGGCGAGGATGCGCCGCGCGCCCTCGCGCTGGATGGCGCCCACGGCCTGCACGAGGGTGCCGGCGGTGTCGATCATGTCGTCGATGACCACGGCGTCGCGGCGGTCCACGTCACCGATCAGGTGCATGGCCACCGCGGAGTTCGGCCCCTCGCGCCGCTTGTCGATGATGGCCAGGCCGGCGCCGAGCCGCTTGGCGATGGCGCGGGCCCGCTCGACGCCGCCGGCGTCGGGCGAGACGACCACTGGATCCCGGAGGTCCTTCTTCTTGAGGTAGTCGATCATCACGACCGGCCCCGCGAAGAGATGGTCCACCGGGATGCTGAAGAAGCCCTGGATCTGTCCGGCGTGCAGGTCGAGCGCGAGCACCCGGTCCACCCCGGCCGCCTCCAGGAGGTCGGCGACGAGCTTGGCCGAGATCGGCATGCGTCCCTGGACCTTGCGGTCCTGGCGCGCGTAGCCGTAGTACGGCAGGACCGCGGTGATCCGGTGGGCCGACGCGCGCTTGAACGCGTCGGTCATGATGAGCAGCTCCATGAGCGTGTCGTTCACCGGCGGGCAAGTCGGCTGCACGATGAAGACGTCCGTGCCGCGCACGTTCTCGTTGACCTGCACGAACACCTCGCCGTCGGAGAAGCGCGACACCTCCGCGTCGCCGAGTGGCACGTGGAGGTACTGGGCGATCTCCTCGGCCAGGGGCCGGTTCGCATTGCCGGAGAAGAGCTTCAACTCGTAGCTCATCGGTGCCTCGCTCACGATGTGGTTGGGGCGGGAGGATTCGAACCTCCGAATACGGGATCCAAAGTCCCGCGCCTTGCCGCTTGGCCACGCCCCACCGACCCCTGGTCCATCATCATCCCGCCCCGTTCGTCCGGATCCGGATCGCCGGCCCGCGCAGCGTGCGCACCGCCCAGCACTCCCAGCGGGCCCGGCCGACGCGCCGCTGGATCTGTCGCGCCTGCTCCAGCGACCGCGCGAGCCCGAACACCGTCGGCCCACTGCCCGACATCGCCGCGCCCAGCGCGCCCGCCGCCACCAGCGCCGCCTGCATCTGGCCGATCTGCGGGTAGGCCGCCCGCGCCGTGGCCTCCATGCCATTGTAGAGGCACGCGGCCAGCCGGTTCACCCCTCGTCCGCGCAAGGCCCGGGCCACCGCCTGCGCCCGGGCGCCGTCCGAGTACATCGCCGGCGTCAGATGGCCGTACATCTCGGCGGTGCTCACCGGGAACCGCGGGTTGACCAGCACGAGCGCGAGCACCGCCCCGCCCAGGGCCGCCAGCCGTTCGCCGCGGCCCGTCGCGAGCGCCGCGCCCCCGCGCAGGAAAAAGGGCACATCCATCCCGAGCTCGACGGCCACTTCGTCGAGCTGGGCCGCCGGCCAGCGAAGTCCCCACAGGCGGTTCAGGCCGACGAGCACGGCGGCCGCGTCCGTCGAGCCGCCGCCGAGCCCGGCCGCGACCGGGATGCGCTTGTCGAGCGTGATCCGCACGCCACGATCGACGCCGGCCGCCTTCCGCAGCGCGGCGGCGGCACGATGCGCGAGGTTCCGCTCGTCCGTCGGAACGCCGGGGGCGGTGGTGCGGACCTCGAGGGCGTCCGCCTCTTCGAGCACCAGCCGATCGGAAAGGTCCACGGCGTGCATCACCGTGGCGATCTCGTGATAGCCGTCAGCCCGCCTGCTGAGGACCTCCAGGGCAAGGTTGACCTTGGCCGCAGCGCTGACGACGAGCCGACGGGCGTTCCCCGACCCCTTCGACAAGACACGAAAGGCTAGCACGCCGATCCGGCACCGTCAACGGATCGGTTGTGTTTTCGCGTCCTTGGGCAGCGTCAGGGCGAAGCGATCGGGCGTGAGCCCGACTCCGGTGGCGGAGCTACGGTACTTCACGCTTGCGGTGATGTAGCGGTCCACCGCGCTGACCTCGAAGCCCGTCAGGCGCCCCTCGGCGTCGCGATCGTAGGTCACGGTGGCCGCCGCCCGGCCGCCGATGATCTGCAGCTGGCGGACGATGCCCGTCTGGAAGTCCATCCACACGCGCTGCTCGTTGACGTCGCCGATCAGTGAGATCGACGGCCCCAGCGTGTCCGGCGGCAGGATCTCCGCCCGCCGCAGCCCGCGCGGCGGCACGGCGTGGCCGGTGATCACGGCCACGAGATCGTCGGCCTCGAACGGCAGGTTCAGCAGGCGGGCGGTCGTCTCGGCGGTCGCGTCCCCGACGGTCGCCTCGCGGGTGACGGCGTTGTAGGCGGTGAGGCGGCCGTCGTGCACGACCGCGAGCAGGAACGGCTGGCCGAAGGGCGACAGCGCTTCGAACCGCACGCTGGCCGGCGCCTTGGCGAGCACGACGCCGTTCAGCTGCTGACGCTGGCCGCCGCGTTCGAGCACGATGTCGGCCAGGGCGCGAAAGTCGGTGACGGCGTGCCAGCGCGTGACGAGCAGATCGATGGCGTGGCGCGCGTCCTCGGTAACCGGCTGGCGCGGCGGCCGGACCGCGATGGCGCAGCCGGCCGCCAGCGCGAGCGTCAGGAGGGCGAGGAGAAGGCTACTGCGAGGCCTTCGAGCGCTCACCCTGGGCCCGCCGCAACCGGGCGCGGACGTCCTCGAGCTTCTGCTTGACGCCATCGGCGGCGGGATCGAGCTGGAGCGCCTTCTCCCAGGCGCTGGCCGCGTCCTCATCGAAGCCGTTCTTGAGCAGCGCGTCGCCCAGGTGCTCGAGGATGACGGGGTCCTCGCGGGCCTTCTCGACCGCGCGCTTCAGCTCACGGAGCGCGTCGGGATACTTGCCCTGCTGGTAGTACGCCCAGCCGAGGCTGTCGATGAAATAACCGTTCTCGGGCTCGAGCGAGATCGCCTTGGAGATCAGCTGGATCGCCTCGTCGAGGTTCTGCCCACGCTCGGCGTACATGTAGCCGACGTAGTTGTAGGCCTCGGCGTGCTTGGGATCGAGCGTGATGACCTCGCGGAACTGGCGGACGGCGTCGTCGAACTTCGCCTGCTTCTCGTAGACGACGCCGAGCTGGAAGTGAAGGTCCTTCTGCTTCTCGTCGAGGGTCAGCCCTTCCTGCAGGGTCTGAACGGCGCGGTCGTACTCCTTGGCGCGGAAGTACGCGGTGCCCAGGTAGAGGAACAGGTCGGGTCGCTTGGGATCCAGGTTGACGGCCTCGCGCAGCAGCGCGATTGCCTCGTCGTAGCGCTTGGCCTTGCCCTGCAGGAAGCCGAGCTGCACGCGGGCGTCGATCGAGCGCGGATCGGCGCGCAGGATCTTCTCGAGCTCGACCCGGGCGTCGGCGTCCTTGCCGGCGTCCATGTAGGTGGTGGCCAGGAAGTAGCGGGCGCGCAGGTTCGTGGGCTCCAGGAGCACCACCCGGCGGAAGGCATCGCCGGCCTTGTCCCACTGCTTCTGCTGGTAGAACACGGCGCCGAGCTTCATCCACACGCGCGGGTCGCGCGGCGCCAGCTCGACCAGCGCCTCGAGCTCGGCCTCGGCCTCCTGGAAGCGCTCAAGCCGGATCAGCAGGTCGCCGAGGCGCTCCACGAACGCCGGATTGTCCGGGTTGGCCTTGACGGCCTTGCGATAGGTCTCGATCGCGTCATCGGTCCGGTGCTGCGACTCGTAGACGTAGCCGAGCGCCGTCCAGGCGCCGTCGTGGTCGGGATCGAGCTCGGTCGCCCGGGTCAGCCGCGAGATCGCCTCGTCCCACTGCTCGGACTCGATCGCGAGCCGCCCCAGCAGGAACTGGGCCTGGACGTTGCGCGGCTGGCGCTCGGCCAGACGCAGCAGCGTGGCGCGGGCGCGGTCCAGCGCTTTCTGCTCGACCTGGTAGCGGGCGAGGGTGAGGTATGCCTCGTCGGAGTTGGGACTCAGCGCGATGGCCTGGTCCAGCTCGGCCTCGGCCTCGGTGTAGTTTTTCTGCGCGCGGAGCTGCTCGGCCAGCGTCAGGTGCGGCTGGGACTCGTCCGGCGCAAGCTGCACGGCCCGGCGGGCGGCGGTCAGCGCCTCGGCCGGCTGGTCGGCGCGCACGAGCCACTGCGCGAGTTGCGCCCACAGGAAGGCGGAGTTCGGATCGCGTCGGAGCGCTTCCTCCATGGGAGGGATCGCGTCCTTGAAGCGTCCGTTCTGCACCAGCATCTGCGCCACCGTGAACTGGTAGTAGGCGTCGGCCGTCGCGTCGGACTCGTGGGCGACGCGCCGGGGCACCCCGCCGGCGGCGCCCGGGCCCGCGGTCGACGGCGCCGTCGCACACCCGGCGACGGTGCCGGCCAGGAGAAGCAGGACGCCCGGAACAACGCGGCCCACAGTCATCGGTCCTTACCTCGTGCCGGCGCCGGCGGCCACGCCCGCGCCAGAAGGCGGCGGGCGCCGGCGGCGAGAGCCGGATCGGAAATCGCAGCGGCGGCGGCGTCGATGGCGCGCGTGTCTTCCTCGGAGAGCCGCTCACGGCGGGCGGCCGGGCGCCGCTCCGGCGCCGCCTCCTCGGCGGCGGCCGCGCCGAGACTGAAGCGGAGCGATTGCACCGTGGGGAACTGGGCGTGCAACCGGGCCGTCAGCTCCGGCGCACGCAGTGTCAGCTCGTGCAGCCACGGTGAATTGTCGACGACGATCGTCAGGCAGCCGTTGACGAGCGCCTGCGGCTGCGTGCGGCGCGCGAGGTCGCCGCCGACAACCGCGCCCCAGGCCCGGCGCATGCGCTGGACGAGCAGGCGATCCTCGAGCTGCGGCAGCGCGCTCACCAGCAGCTCTCCGACGGCGCGCGGAGCCCTGCTCTTCATGAATGGCTATGATACTCCCGCCGCCCGTCGGCTGGCCAGCGTCGGAGTCCTCGTTTATAGTGGCCTGACATCATGGCGAAGCCGAAACGTGGCGAAACCATTGAGCTCGTCGTCGACGACCTCGCCTTCGGCGGCGAGGGTGTGGGCCGCGCGGACGGCTACGTCGTGTTCGTGCGCGGCGGGCTGCCCGGCGATCGCCTCCGGGTGACGCTGACCGAGTCGCGCGCGCGGTACGGGCGGGCGACCATCGATGCCGTCCTCGCGCCCTCGCCCGACCGCGTGGAGGCGCCCTGCCCCTACTTCGGGCGATGCGGGGGCTGCCGGCTGCAGCATCTGGCCTATCCCGCCCAGCTCGCGTTCAAGGAGCGGCAGGTGCGCGAGTGCCTGACGCGCCTGGGCGGCCTCGGCCCCTTCGAGCTGCGGCCGATCGTGCCCGCGCCGGAGCCGTACGGGTACCGGAACAAGATGGAGTTCACGGTGGCGGGCCCGGGGCCGGTGATCGGCCTGCACGAGGCCGAGCGGTACGACGTCGTGCTCGACATCGAGCGGTGCCTGCTGCAGTCCGAGCGCATGAACACGCTCCTCGACGAGCTCCGGCGCCAGGTGCGAGAGCGCGCGCTGTCGGTCTGGGATCCGCAGTCCGAGCGCGGCCTGCTGCGTTTCGTGGCGGTGCGCGAGGGACGGCGCACCGACGAGGCGATGGTGAACGTGGTGGCCGCGGCTCCCGATGTCGAGACGCTGGTGCCGGTCGCCGAGCGGCTGCGGGCGCGCGTGCCGACGACGACGAGTGTCGTACTGAACGTCAACGACAAGAAGGCCAGCGTGGCCGTCGGCAGCGAGGAGCATCTGCTGCTCGGCCGCGACCACATCACGGAATCGCTCGGCGGCGTCACCTTCCGCGTCTCGGCCGCGTCGTTCTTCCAGACCAATACGGTGCAGGCCGAGCGGTTGTTCGCGCTGGTGACCGCGGCGTGCGACCTCGCCGGCGGCGAGACGGTGATCGATCTCTACTCGGGCACCGGGGCGATCAGCCTCCTGCTGGCCGGCCGCGCCCGGCACGTGTATGGCATCGAGATCTCGGCGGCGGCGGTCGCCGATGCGGGTCGCAACGCCGAGGCCAACGGGATCGCGAACTGCACGTTCCTCACCGGCGAGGTCCGTCACGTCCTGCCGCGGCTCATGAGCGAGGGCGTGCGCGCGCCGATCGTGGTTGCCGATCCGCCGCGGGCCGGATTCCATCCCAAGGCGCTGGCCGCGCTGGCGGCGCTGGCGCCGGCCCGCATCGTGTACGTCTCGTGCAACCCGGCGACGCTCGCCCGGGACGTCGGCGACCTCGTCTGCCGCGGTTATCGCCTGGAGTGGGTCCAGCCGGTCGACATGTTTCCCCAGACCCCGCACATCGAGGCCGTGGCGCGCCTGACGCGGGCATGAGGACGTTCCTCACCCGGCGACTGCTGCAGTCGCTGGTGGTGCTGCTGGGCGTGTCCTTCGTCGTCTTCTTCATCCTGCACCTCACCGGCGATCCCGCCCTCGTGCTGCTGTCCCCCGACGCGTCGCCCGAGGACGTGCGGCGCTTCCGCGAGGCGATGGGGTTCAACGATCCCTTCCTCGTGCAGTACTGGCGCTTCCTGAGCGGCGCCGTCCGCGGCGATTTCGGCCAGTCGGTCCGCCACGGCGAGCCGGCGTTCCACCTCGTCGTCGAGCGCATGCCGGCCACGTTCGAGCTGGCCGGAGCCGGGCTGGGGCTGGCGCTCGTGCTGGCCATTCCGGCCGGGATCGTGTCCGCGGTGCGGCGCAACAGCCTCCTCGACTACGCGTCCACGGTGGTCGCGCTCCTCGGGCAGTCGATGCCGACGTTCTGGCTCGGCATCATGCTGATCCTGCTCTTCTCGGTCCAGCTGCAGCTCCTGCCGTCGTCCGGTCGCGGCACGCTGGAGCACCTGATCCTGCCGGCGGTGACGCTCGGCCTCTTCACCACCGCCCGCATCACGCGGCTGACGCGCTCCGGCATGCTCGAGGTGCTCAACCAGGACTACATCCGCACCGCGCGCGCCAAGGGCGTGAGCGATCCGCCGGTCGTGTGGAAGCACGCGCTCAAGAACGCGGCGATCCCGATCGTGACCATCGTGGGCATCGAGCTGGGAACGCTGCTGGGCGGCTCGGTCATCACCGAGACGATCTTCGCCTGGCCCGGCGTCGGCCGGCTCAGCGTGCAGGCGATCTACAACCGCGACTACCCGGTCGTGCAGGCCGCCGTGTTTCTGCTGGCCACGACGTTCGTCGTCGTCAACCTGCTGGTCGACCTCGTCTACACCTACCTCGATCCCCGCATCCGGCTGTCCCGGTGAGTGTCCGGGCCACCGCCCTCACGATCCCGGACGGCGCGCGGCCCGAGCGGGCGGAGTGGGTGGTATTCCTGCGCCGGCTGGCCGCCCGGCGTACCGCGCTGTTCGGGCTGGCGGTGGTGGCGGTGGTGGTGGCGCTGGCGACGGCGGCGCCGCTGCTGTCGCCGTTCGATCCGATCGAACAGGAGCTCGGCGATCTCCGGCTCAAGGCGCCCGGCTTCCGCGACGCCGGTGGCCACGTGCACCCACTCGGCACCGACCATCTCGGCCGCGATCTCCTCGCCCGGGTCATCTACGGCGCGCGGCCGGCGCTGCTGGTCGGCTTCGCAGCGGTGGTGATCTCGGGGGTGATCGGCATGGCGGCCGGCCTGGTGTCCGGGTACTTCGGCGGGCGCATCGACGACGTGCTCATGCGCCTGGCCGACATCCAGCTGGCCTTTCCGTTCATCCTGCTGGCCATCGCCGTGATCGGCGTCCTCGGCCCCAGCCTGACGACGATCATCGTGGTGATCGGCGTCTCGTCGTGGGTGGTCTACGCGCGCATCGTGCGCAGCGCCGTGCTGTCGCTGCGCGAGCGCGAGTTCGTGCAGGCCGCGCTGGCGCTGGGCAGCGGCGACACGCGAGTGCTCGTCCGTCACATCCTTCCGAACGCACTGACGCCGTGGCTGGTGGTGGCGACGCTCGACATGGCGCGGGTGATCGTGATCGAGTCGGCGCTGTCGTTCCTGGGGCTGGGCGTGCAGCCGCCGACGCCGACGTGGGGGGGAATGCTGGCGGATGGGCGGGTGTACATCTCCACGGCGTGGTGGCTGGCCACGTTTCCGGGGCTTGCGATTCTTGTGACTGTGCTGGGGATCAACCTGTTTGGTGACGGGCTGCGGGATACGCTGGACCCGCGGTTGAAGGTCTAGCGCGGCAGCGCTGCTCGGGCGGGGCGATGAAAAGGGGCCATCTGCGTCGTTGGCCCCTGTTGATCGCCCCGGCTTCGCGATCGGTCGTCGGAGCGGGGCCTCGCTGCGCTCGCCCCGAGACCGGTTCGCTTCGCTCGCCCCGAAAGCTGGACTACTTCGCCGCGGGCTGCTTGGTGAGCCTCAGGTAGGGGGTCAGGGCCTTCCAGCCGCCGGGGAACTTTTGCTTCGCCTCGTCGTCGGTCACGGCGGGGACGATGATGACGTCGTCGCCTTGCTTCCAGTTGACCGGTGTGGCGACGCGATGGGCGTCGGTCAGCTGCAGGGAGTCGATGACGCGGAGGATCTCGTCGAAGTTGCGACCGGTGGTCTGCGGGTAGGTGATCGTCAGGCGGATCTTCTTCTTGGGGTCGATCACGAACACCGTCCGGACCGTGTACACCTCGTCGTGGGACGGGTGCATCATCCCGTAGAGGTTCGCGACCGTCCGCTCCGGGTCGGCGATGATCGGAAAGTTCGGCGCGTGTCCCTGGGTCTTCTTGATGTCGTCC
>Ga0209471_1001130_pt1 | contig 16246 bp, 17 predicted proteins | sample GraSoiAngelo_128_FD_185885 | JGI IMG/M metagenome (GOLD analysis project Ga0209471, IMG submission 185885) | Grasslands soil microbial communities from the Angelo Coastal Reserve, California, USA - 14_0927_12_20cm (SPAdes) (version 2) | ecosystem: Environmental > Terrestrial > Soil > Grasslands ...
GTTTCAGCAGCACTTTGGCCAGCCGATGAGCTGTGTCGTCCACCGCCAAAGTGTTCACTTGTGCATAGGCCTCACTCAGCGCGCGGCAGAAGACGTCAACGAGTCGTGTCAGCAAGTCAGGTCGTTCGCGCACGGCTTCCATTACCTCGTCGAATGGCACGGGGATGGCCTCTGCTGGCTCGAGCGCCACGGCTCGATCCAGACGCCGCACCTCGTACGCGCACAGTTCGCCGACGACGTCTCCGGCCTTGCGGACATCGTAGATGAGTTCGTGGCCGTCGGACGTAATCGTTCCGACCCTTACAAATCCACGCTGCAGAAAAAAGAAATCTCGCGCCGTATCCCCCACGTCGTAGATGACCTGTTCCTTCTTGAAAGCGACTGCTCTTCTATTCGGCAGTATGGCGTCGCAAAACTTTCCGCGAAAGACTGAGGCCAGAGCGGTAGAAACCGCTGCCTGAGAGAGTGAATCCTCAAACCCGAGGGCCTGCCGCTCTGCGCTCTGGCCGGTGGGCTCGAACGATGCTGGCATCGAATGATTCTGCCGAAGTCACGCGGTTTTCACGAGAGGTGGGGAACGCGAACAGGAACCGACAAGCTGGAGCCTCTGTCATCGCGAAGGCCCTCCGCTTCGTGAGCTCGACTACCGCCGCTGGGTCCCCACCATGGGTACGCCTAACACCTACGGGTGGTCACGTCAGTTACCTGGGTAACATCCCCCGGCCGAGCCGATCAGCAGGCGAGCGGCGCCCTGCCAATTACAACGACTTCAGATATTCGACCAGATCGTGAACCTGCTGATCACTGAGGCCGAGACCGAAGAAGCCGTTGTAGTGTTGCACCACTTCGCCCAGCGTTGAGAAGCGTCCGTCGTGGAAGTAGCCACCTTTGGTGTGCGTCCACAGTCCTTTCAGCGGAGGGGTACGGTAACGCTTGTCTGGGGCACGACCGGCCTGGAAGTCCTCGACTCCGATCTCTTCGGGCGTATGCAGATTCCAGCCCGGCTCGGTAAATAGCGGCGGGACGTGGCACGTCGCACACTTGGCCTGACCCGCGAAGAGCTCTTTCCCCCGCTCGGCTGCCGCTTGGTCGAAGCTTCCCTTCGGCGGCTTCGGAGCCGGTATGGCGAGCTGGTAAAATTGCAACGCGCCGAGCTTGTCTGTGATCAGGTCGGGGGTGTTACGCACGTTGCCAAACCCCGCAGCCGCCGCCACGGGAAACTGAGCGGCGTTGTTCAGGCGCGCATCGAAGAATGTTCCCTTGCCGTGCATCTCCAGATTTCCCACGAACGCATTCCAGTATGTGACCGAACCCCAGCCGGTCCACGTGTGTAGATTGACACCCGCCAGTCCAAAAGCCGGCGGAATTAGAACGGCAGAGCTCTTGCCGTCAGGCCGGAAGCCCTTGCCGTCCATGAAGAGCTCGGCGTCGAACTTTCCCGGTCCCCAGGCAGCGAGTACCTTCCTGACCGTGGCTACGTCCGTGCCGAGGAGGGCTGCAGCAGGTTGCAGGTTCGGCGCGAGCGATGTGATCGCCCCAACGTTCAAATCACGATTCGCCCAACCATCCAGCCGATGACCGATGCCAGGAGCGAACGCATCGTCCACGGTGGAATGACAAAGGGCACACTGAATTCCAATCGAACTGAGCCGACCCTGGCTGTTGAAATGCCCGGTCAATCCCACCACGGAACCCGCTTTCAGGAGCAGCAGCGTTGTCGCAGGATCGTTGAGGTCGACCTTCCCCTCCCTGAGAGCGGCTATGACGCTGGCGGGCAACGCGTCCACGTCGACTTTCAGGCCTACCGCGAGCGCCGTCGCCGGGCTTACCCCAGGCCCCACCCCGCCCAGCTTCTGCCCTTCGATTGCTTCGTGCAGTCGCAGCGTGTCACCCCAGAAGCTCTCGTCGCCGAATGTGTCGAACCGAAAGGTCTGTTTGCCTTCAGCGGCCATGTGTTTGGCATTGTCACGAATCACGGCATCGAACCCTGACGGCTCCTGCGCGCTTAGGGTAAGACAGAGCAAAAGGCCGCCGAGCAAGAAGCTCGCTCCCCTGAACAGTCTCATGGCGGATTCCTCCCATCCCTGTGATCGAGCCGCGATCAGTGTTCGGCTTCGCGCGCGCTTGTTCTTGCTACCACTTTGAAAGCGACGGATCAGTTACTTTGGTAACGTTCCCAGAAGGTGTTACGTCGATAACACTAACTCGACGGTGGCATGGGCTAGTCAGAGGTCGTGTTCCAATGACCGTCGGTGGCGCCGCAACGACGCGAAGGAATCACTGTTTCGAAGCGTCAGCGAGCATTCGGCCGCTCCGCCGCAGAGCAGCCGCCATGAGAGACCTCTTCACCTACCAGCCGCAGCTGGCGCCTAACAGTCGTTCACGGCGGGGCTGGCGCACAAAACGCGCGTTGTCCAATGTCACGACAGGTGCTAAAACAAGCTGTCTGTTACGAACGGGACTCTTCGCTCCCGTGAGGAGGACGAAATGAAACCGCGCTACGCGCCTTGCGCTGCAGGCCTCGCCCTGCTCACCGCAGCTGCCGGGGCCGAGACTGGTCATGTGACGGATCCGCAGATTGCAGCGATTGTGGTGACCGCGAATCAGGTGGATATCGCCGCCGGCGAGCTCGCCAGGGCGAAAGGTCAGTCCAAGGATGTCAAGGACTTCGCGCAGCGGATGATTACGGATCATTCCGGGGTGAACAAGTCGGCCACGGAGCTTGTGCAGAAGTTGCACGTGACTCCCGAGAGCAATCCGACGAGCGAGAGCCTCAAACGAGGCGGGGACGAGAATCTCGCTGCTCTGAAGAAGCTCCGCGGCAGTGCGTTCGACAAGGCATACATCGAACATGAGGTCGCCTATCATCAGAGCGTAATCGACGCGCTGGACAAGACACTGATTCCGAGCGCGCAGAATACAGAGCTCAAAGCGTTGCTCGTCAAGGTGCATCCGGCGTTCGTGGCTCATCTGGAGAGCGCCAAGCAGATCCAAAGCTCCCTGGGCAAGATGTAGTGGATGAAGCTGCTTGCATGCCTGTCGCAAACCCGGGGCATTGCCCGCCCCTGCCTTGTGGTGTGCGCGGGCACACTGACCGTCGGTGCGGGTGCCCCGAGCGCGACCCAGAACCCTGGCGCGAATACCTATACCGTTACGATCGAGGGGATGCGTTTCGATCCGCAGACGCTAACGGTGCAGCGAGGGGATCGTGTAGTCTGGATCAACAGAGATCTGTTTCCTCATACCGCCACGGCGACTAGCAAGGCTTTCGATTCGCGCAGCATCGCACCGAACGTGTCGTGGGCCTACAGGGCCCGCACGGTGGGCGAGTTCGATTACGGGTGTACGTTTCACCCGACCATGAGGGCCAGGCTCGTGGTGGAACCCCGGGCCAAGGCGCCGATCACTCGCACAAACCGCGCAGGAACTCTCAGGTAGTCGCGACTCTCAGCTCTGCGCTTTGCGGCCGGAACCCCACCAATAGAAGAGACGCACGCCGTGGCGACAGATGTGGTGCGGCTCGGCTCACCGGACGGGACAGCGGCGTCTCAGGCCGCCGGCGGAATCAGCTTGTACATGACGTGATGTCAATAACTAGACTAGTGGTTATGACCCTGGGGCTCAGCGCCTCTCTCGGGGTGTACGGGACGGGACCCCTCGCGAGGACCGTGACGGACGACCTCGGACGCGAGGTCGAGGTGCGCGACCCACCGCTGCGGATTGTCAGTCTCGCGCCGGGCGCCACCGAGATGCTCTTCGCCGCGGGTGCCGGCGGAGAGTTGATCGCCACCGTCGAGTATTCCGATGAGCCCCCGGCGGCGCGGCGCGTGCCCCGCATCGGGGACGTGGTCACGGTCGACATGGAGCGCCTCGTAGCGCTCGGGCCGGATGTGGTCATCGCCTGGCCGGCGGGCGGCAACCCGGCGCAGCGCGCGCGGATCGGGGCCCTGCACATCCCGGTGTACGAGCAGCAGGTGCTGCGACTCGCCGACATTCCGCTCTCGGTGCGGCGGCTCGGGACGCTCGCGGGCACCGAGCCCCATGCCGGCCGCGCCGCGCACGACATCGAGACGCGCCTCGCGGCACTCGAGGCAACCTATGCGGCGGCGGCGAGCGGGCGGCCGAGCGTGCTGCTGCAGGTCTGGAATCGGCCCATCTACACGGTCGGCGGCCGGCACCTGATGAGCGATGCGCTCGAGGTCTGCGGCGCGCGCAACGTGTTCGCCGACCTGCCGGAAGCGAGTCCGGTGGTGGACACCGAAGCGGTGTTCACCCGCAATCCCGACATCATCCTCGCCGCCGCGCCCCCGGGTGAGGGGGCGGCGTGGCTCGCGGACTGGAAGCGCTTTCCGACGCTCGCGGCGGTGCGTGGCGGGCGGCTGGTGGCATTCGAAGACCAGGCGTTCAGCCGTCTGGGCCCGAGCGTCATCGACGCTACCGAGGCGCTGTGCCGCACCCTCGCGCGGGTGCGTGATGGCGGCGCGCGCGGTAGCGACTAGCGTGCGGCAAATCCGCACGATCGCGCTGCTTTTTGCCGCTGTCCTCCAGCACAGGCCCCTGTAAGCTCGCCGCCGAAGTCCATCGAGGCTATGCTGGATGGCCGTGCAAGCCGCATCGCTCGAAATCCTGGAGAAGGCCGCCGTCCCACCCGCGCAGGCGCGCGCCATCGTGCAGGCGATCGAGATCGAGATCGCGGGGGCGAAGGACACCCTTGCCACCAAGCAGGATGTCCTGATCCTGCGGCATGAGATCGCGGAGCTGCGCACCGAGCTGAGGTCGGAGATGACGGAGCTGCGCACCGAGCTGAGGTCGGAGATGACGGAGCTGCGCACCGAGCTGAGGTCGGAGATCGCGGAGCTGCGCACCGAGCTGAGGTCGAAGATGACGGAGCTGCGTCGCGAGGTCGAGGGGAAGCTGAGCCAGAGCGAATTTCACGCCGCGATGACCAGCAGCGTGCGGCACATGTACGGGGCGATCATGGGGCAGTTCGCGCTGCTCCTTGGGGTCGCGTATTTCTTCGTGAGCCACGTGCCGCACTGACCGCGGCGCTGCACTCGCGGCGCGACACTTCAGTCGCGGAAATTGTCGAACTGCAGCGGGCGGTCGAGCTTGGCGCCGCGCAGCAGCGCGATCGCCGCCTGCAGCTCGTCGCGCTGCTTGCCGGTGACCCGTACCTTCTCGCCCTGCAGGCTCGCCTGCACCTTGAGCTTCGAGTCCTTGATGAGGCGCATGATCCGGCGTCCCGTCTCCTGGTCGATGCCGTGCCGCAGCACCACTTCCTGGTGCGCGGCCGAGAGCGTCGTCTGCGGTTCCTTCACCTCGAGACAGCCGAGATCGATGCCGCGCTTGGCGAGCCGCAGCTTCAGGATCTCGAGCATCTGCTTGAGCTGAAAGTCCACCTGCGCATGCAGCGTCACGGTGAGCTCCGCGAGCTCGAAGCGGGCTCCGGTGTCCTTGAAGTCGAAGCGCTGCGAGAGCTCGCGGTTCGCCTGGTCGACCGCGTTGGCGACCTCGTGGGCGTTGAGCTCGGAAACGGTATCGAAGGAGGGCATGCAGCGCCCGCTCAGCGTCTCTTTGGCTTCGGCCGGGCCTGCTTCGCCGGGCCGCCCGCGGCCTCCCGGCCCGCCAGCCGCGACTCGAGCCTGCGGCGATGCTTGCGCGCGAGCTCCATGAAGCGCGGCGTGGGGCCGACGTCCTCGTAGAGCGGGTCACCCTGCTCGTCGGTTGAGATCACCCGCTTGCCCGCGATGTAAGGCATTGCGGCCGCGACCTCGTTGAGCGCCACGCCGAGGAGCTCCGTGATGAGCTGCTCGGGTGCGCGCCGCGGAAACATCTCGGCGAGCGCCGCGAGCTGCGCGGCGGCATCGAGCGGCAGGCGCACCGCGTAGGCCTCGGCGGTGCGCGGCGCGGCCGAGCGCTCGCGCCAGCTCTCGAGCAGCTCCTTGAAACTCACTTGCTCGTCACTCCTTCCGCGCACCGCCCCGGGCGCGCATTCTAGCGGAAAGCGTGCAGGCTCCGCCCCAGCTCGTGACAGCGCGGTTGTGACAGCCCACGCCGAAGGCGGGTAGCATCCCGGGGACGGCGCTTGGTGCACGGAGGTTTTTTTTATGTTCCACCACATCGGTTTGCGGGTGAAGGATCTGGATGCCAGCGTGCGCTTCTACACCGTGGCTCTCGCCCCGCTTGGCTACGAAGTCACCTCCCAGGACGAGTCGACCGCGGCCTTCGGCTCCCACGGCAACTCGTCGCTGTGGCTGTATGCGGACGCGAAGCTCGCCCACTCGCTGGTGCACCTGGCGTTCACTGCCAACACACGCGCGACCGTCGATGGCTTCCACCGCGAGGGCCTCAAGGCGCGCGGCCGCGACAACGGGGCACCCGGCGTGCGCAAGGACTACGGTCCCACCTACTACGCGGCGTTCCTCTTCGATCCGGACGGCAACAACGTCGAGGCGGTGTGCCTGAAGTAGCGGTTCCAGGGCGGGAGCGCGCCGGGATCAGCGGCTGCGTGCGGACGGTTCACCGCTCGCCGAGATAGGTGTAAGGGTCGGTCTGAGTCAGGTCGACGATGACGCCGACGGGGGCGTACCCCTGCTGCTGCATGGCGGTCACCTGCAGCGATCCCTGTGCTGCAACGAAGGGCCTCGGCAGGCTGTCGCCCTGAACCCGGGTGCCCACCAGCACGAGGTTGCCGCTGCTGTCGGCTTGCCCGGTAGCCGTCAGGATGTAGCCCTGCTCCGCTAGGGTGGCCGCGGCGGCCGCGGCACCCGCCGTCGGTGTGAAGACGGCGGGGGCCTCGTAGAGGGTGGCGGTATCGGCAAGCCAGGCGTACGACAGGTAAGTAATCTGACCGTTATTATTGGAGAGAGCGGTGATCACGCGACCGGCGACGCCCTCCTGTGTGACCGCGGCCTGCAGATCCGCGGGTGGCACGGTGTTCTGCTGCATGAGGAAGCCGGTCTGCTGGGCTGACTGGACCCATGACAGGCCGAACAGCACGCTGGCCGGCTCGAGATCGAGCGAGGTGATGACCGAGGCCGGCGAGGCGGGGCTGAGGCCGTTGCTGAAGCCCGGCCACGCGCCGCTCTGCAAGTCCGTCTGGAAGCTGTCGTAGAGATCGCTGGCGTAGCCCGCCGCCACCAAGTCGGCCGCGGTGGCCGCGTACGGAAATTCGGAGAATGCCCACGCGCATCCGGTGCCGTCTGTCACCGGGGGCGCGCTGCAGTTCCCATTCGAACCGACGTAGAAGGGCGTGCCAATGCTGGGAGCGAAGGACTCGGCCATTCTGCCGAGTAGGAAGGTGCTGAGCGCGACTCCCGCATTGCCCCAGCCGTTCACGATGTAAGGCGCATCGACCTGTTGAAAGCGCAGATCGCCCGCCATGGGCGCGCGGGCCGTCACGCTGAGCATCGCCGCGGTGCTGGTCACACTCCCGGCCGCGTTGCTGACCGTTACCGCAAAGGCTGCCCCCGAATCGGCAAACGCAGTCGCCGGGGTGCGATAGGTGCTGCCGGTTGCACCCACGATCGTCGCGCCGTCCTTGGTCCATTGAAACTGCGGCGAGGACCCGGTCGCGGTTACGGCGAATGTCGCGCTGAGCCCCATCGGCACGCTCTGGTTCGCCGGTTGCGCCGTGATGCCGGGCGGGATGATCGGTGGGGTGCCGACGGGCATGCCGGGAGCGGAGCCCGAGCCGCAGGCGGTCACGGCGAGCGCCGAGGCGTACGTCAGCAGCCGCGACACCATTCGAATGCCCTCAGAGCGGTGCAGGGTCGGGAGCGCTCGCGGCGCGCGCGCTTGCCTCACTGGGTTGGGTTCACGCGGCCCGCTACGCACCGAGAATCTCCGCGCTATCCGCGCCGAGGCCTTCATCAGCCAACGCCTGCTCGAACTTCTTGTCCAGCTTGGCACACTCGGCCGCCAGCCGGCCGCCTTCTACGCGTTCGATCTTCTCGCGCAGCGCTGTCTGAATCGCACGACTGCGGTTCGTAAACACTCGCCGTGCCACCAGGCTGTCCACCTGGCGCGGGGTTTCTTGCTCGAGTGTGATGGCGACCTTCACGATGCTCATGGTGTAATTCCACTGCTCTTCAGCGCGGCGCGGTGTCCGGAGTCCGCAACAGTCCCGTTTCGAGCGCCTTGAGCACTGCGCGCGTGCGATCGCGCACCCCGAACTTGGCGAGAATGCTCGAGACGTGATTCTTGACCGTGCCCTCGGCCGTGCCGAGGGCTGCGGCGATCTCGCGGTTGCTGTACCCGCCGGCCATGAGGCGCACCACCTCGGCTTCGCGCACCGTGAGCGGCTCGCGCGGCGCTTCCATGTCGACGTGCGGTGCGGTGCCGGCACGCAGCAGCCGCTCGGTGATCGCGGGCTGAAACACCGTCGCGCCGCCGGCGACCGCGCGGATCGCCGCCAGCAGCTGCTGATAGGAGACATCCTTGAGGAGGAAGCCGCGCGCGCCGGCGCGGATGCCGTCGAGCACCACGTCGCTGTCGTCGAAGGTCGTGAGGATCAGGGTCGGCGGCAGCGCGTTGCGCGCCGAGAGGCCGCGCAGCACCGCGATTCCATCCTCGCCCGGCATGCGGATGTCGAGCAGCAGCACGTCGACCGGTGAGGCGAGCACCCGTTCGATGGCTTCCGCGCCGTCCGCGGCTTCACCAACGACCGAGATTTCGCGATCCATCTCCAGGAGCGTCCGGATGCCCTGGCGGACGAGCATCTGATCGTCGGCGATCAGCACGCGGATCATGCCGCTCCGCCGCGTACCGGGAGGAGCGCCGTGACCTCGAAGCCTTGACCCGGCTGCGTCACCACGCGCAGCTCGCCGCCGGCCTGCGCGACCCGCTCGCGCATGCCACGAATGCCGAAGCCTCCGTCGGCTCCCTGACTGCCGCGACCGTCGTCGCGCGCCTCGATGCGCAGCGTCCCCGCCTCGCATCTGACGCGCAGCCACAGGTTCTCGGCATCCGAGTGACGCGCGGCGTTGGTCACCATCTCCTGGGCGCAACGCAGCAGCGTGTGCGCGCGCTCAGGATCGGGAGTGCGCAACTCCTGCGGAATGTCGAGATGGATGCGCGGCCGCGGCACGGTACCGACGAGCGTCTGCAGCGCCTCGGCGAGGCCCACCCCGTCGCGCGAGCGCGATTCGGCCACGATCTCGCGCACGTCGGCGAGCAGTCGCCGTGCGAGCGCCTGCGCGGTCGCGACGCTCACATGCGCCGCTCCCTGGGTGAGCTGCAGAGCGGCTTCGAGATTGAGCGACAGCGCCGTCAGGTGATGGCCGAGGGCGTCGTGCAGCTCCCGGGTTATGCGCAGCCGCTCCGCCATGCGGCTGCTGTCCGCCAGGATCGGCGCGACGCCGCGCAGCTCCGCGTTGCTCGCCGCGAGCGCTTCACGCGCCGCGGTCTCGCGCCTCATGGCCCGAAATACGAAGAACGCCACCAACTGCAGGGCGAGATACGGCGGCACCAGCAGCCGGGCGCTTTGCGGGTTGAAGGTGATCGCATCGCCGGCGGCGAGCAGTGCGCTCTGCCCGAAAATCCAAGCGATGCCCGTGCCGGGGCCGACGCGAGTGCCGAGCTGCATGGCGATGAGTGCCAGCAGCGCGCCCTCGTAGCCGTTACAGCGCAGCAGCACGAGCGCCAGGGCCATCACGGCGGCGAGCGCCAGGAGCAGCAGGTGCGGGCGGCGCAGATCGAGCGCGAACAGGACCCCGAAGCCGAGGAACACTGCAATCCAGCGCCAGTCGATGAAGGGCCCGTGATGCAAGAGCGCGGGCACGTGATAGAGCAGCGCGGGCAACGCCACCATCATCCATGTCACGAGCCCGATGGTGCCGATGAGTCTCGACTGCGGCATGGGCGTGACCTCCGGCGCCGAGCATGGCACCCGCTCGCGGGGGCTGCAAATAGGCCGGAAGTCATGCATGCCCTATAGGTCGGCCGGCACATGTGCGCCAGGAAGCGGCCGCGTAGCGTGCGCGGGAGAAAACGGGTCAACCGCAGTGGGGGGACGAGCGATGCACAGAACGATCCTGGCGTTTAGCGGTGCGGTGCTGGTGCTCTGCGCACCCGCGCGCGCCGCGCCCGACTACGCTAAGCGGCTCCAGGCGCTGGAGCCGGCATTGAAGACGCGCCTCCTCGGCCGCTGGACCAACCCGGTCGACGGGCTGGTGATCGAGATCAGCTCGATCGATCTCGCCTCCGGGCAGATCCGGGGCAAAGTCTCCCCGACTTCGGGCCCGGCGGCTGCGAACGAGCACGAGCTCATCGGCTGGGTGAGCGCCGCGGCGCACAAGGAGTCGTACGACAACGTGGTGCCGGTCACCTTCAGCACCACGCTCTACGAGTACGGAACGCTGCCGGTGTGGGCGGGGTTCCTGCGCGACGACAAGCTCGTCACCATGCACTATCTCGTGTGGCCGAACCGCCCCTACTCCTGGGATCACATCTCGACGTTCCAGGAGACCTGGACGCGCCTGCCGTGACGGGCTCGATGCGCCCCTCCGTGTACAGCGCCCGTTACGACACGGTGGCGATCACCCTCCACTGGGCGATCGCGGCGCTCATCGTGCTGGATTTCCTGCTGGCGATGTCATTCAGCCAGTTCAATCCGGGAGACGCGCTGTACTTCCGCGATGCCTACTCGCTCCACATGTCGTGCGGCGCGTTGATTCTCCCCCTGAGTGTGGCGCGGCTGCTGTGGAGGCTGGCGCACCGCCGGCCACCGCTCCCCGACATGCCGTGGCTGCTGCGCGCTCTGGCGCGTGCCTCCCACTTTCTGCTGTACGTGTTCATGATCGCGGCACCCGCGAGCGGCTGGCTCGTGCTGTCACTGCGCCACCAGCGCACCAGCGTGTTCGGCCTGTTCACGTGGGCCTGGCCGACACTGCCGGCGCTTGCCTCGATGCCGCACGCGCAGCGACAGCTCTGGCACGATGAGCTCCTGCCGCTGCACACCCGTCTCTCGTATCTCGGCATGACTTTGCTCGTCCCGCACGTCCTCGCCGCGCTCTGGCATCACCTCATCCGCCACGACGACGTGCTGTCGCGCATGCTGCCGCGGATCGCCGCCGAGCGCCGCGGCGCCCGCAGCAGCCCCTAAAGAGGAGGCGCTATGGATCTGCGCATGAGGCTCGTAGCGGTTGTCCTGGCGGCGTCATCCGCGGCCACGGCCGCGCCCGTGACGTATAAGATCGACCCGAACCATACGCATCCGCTCGTCGAGCTCGATCACTTCGCGGGGCTCTCCACCTGGCGCGGTCTGTTCAAGACCACGAGCGGCACGATCACCGTCGATCGCGAGCACGCCACCGGCACGGTGGAAGTCGTGGTCGATACCGCCAGCATCGACTTCGGCCACGACAAGCTCAACCAGATCGCGGTGCGTACGAAGATCGGCGACTGGAACGGCCTGGATGTCGAGAATTTCCCCACCGCTTCCTTTCACGGCGCCCTCGGCGGCTTCCGGGACGGGGCGCCGACACGGGTCGAGGGTGAGCTGACGCTGCGCGGCGTGACGCGGCCACTCAACTTGCGCATCGAGTCGTTCAAGTGCATCCCCGATCACCCGATCGTCAAGCGCGAGGTGTGCGGCGCGGACGCCTTCGGCACTTTCAACCGCGCGGACTTCGGCATCAACACGGGTGTGCAATACGGCTTCAGGCAGGAGGTCACATTGCGGATCCAGGTGGAGGCGATCCGACAGGATTGAGCTCCCATGGACGCTGACGCTCGCACCACGGCTGCCGTTGCCGCAGACGGCGCCGCTCGCGTGCGGCGCACCTCGGCGTCATGGGTGGCCGGTGGGCTCGTTTGCGCAGCCCTGCTCATCGCGGGGCTCGCGGCACGGCGCCCGGCGAGCGATGCCCGCACGGCGGGCGCCAGCTCATCGCCACCGGCGCTGGCAGTCCCCATCGTGCCGGTACGAGTGCGGGCGATGCCCGTGGTGCTTGAGGCGACGGGGTTCGTGGTCTCGGAGCACACCGTCCAGGTGCGTCCGCAGATCTCGGGTCTCCTCAAGCGGGTGTTTTTCACCGAGGGCGATCCGGTCAGGCTCGGTCAGCGCCTGTTCCTCATCGATCCGGCGCCCCTTCAGGCGGAGCTCGACTCGGCACGCGCAGCGCGCGACAGCACGCGTGCCAATCTCGAGCGCCTGCAGGGACTGGTGCAGGGCAATTACGTGACGCCACAGGAATTCATCAATGCCCGCGCCAGTGCCGAGCAGGCGGCGGCGGCGTACCGGCGCGCCGCGATCACCCTCTCCTACACCGACATCCGCGCGGCCGTCGCCGGACGCTCCGGCGGCCTCACGGTGCGCGCGGGAAACCTCGTGGCGCCAACCGACGCGGCTCCGCTGGTGACCATCAACCAGACCCGCCCGATCGAGGTGCAGTTCAGCCTCGCGCAGCAGTTCCTGCCGCGCCTGCGCTCAGCGCAGGCCGGAGGCGCGCTCGGGGTAGTCGTCCTGCGCGAAGACGGGGCGGGCGAGCTCGACCACGGCTCCGTGGTCTTCATGGACAACGCGGTCAATGCGAGCACCGGCACGCTCACACTCAAGGCGCGAGTGCCCAATGAGCGCGAGCAGCTCTGGCCGGGTCAGTTCGTGACCGTGCGTGTGCAGCTCGCGCTCGAGCCGCACGCGCTGATCGTGCCGGAGACCGCGGTCCAGACGGGCCCCGCGGGCAACTACGTGTACGTGGTGGTCGCGGGACGCGCGACCAAGCGTGCCGTGAGCGTCGACCGGCACCAGGATGATCTGGCGGTGATCGCAACGGGCGTGAAGGACGGCGAGCAGGTCGTCGAGCGGGTGCCGACAAGTCTGCGTCCCGGCATGGTGGTGAGGGAGAGCGCGCCAGCGCCGCCGCGGGCGCGTATCGGGCTGTCGGGTGCAGGCACATGAACCCGTGCGCACCCTTCATCCGCCGTCCGGTGATGACCGGTGTCCTCTCAGCGGCGCTGGTCATCTTCGGTGCCGTGGCGTACCGGCATCTGCCGGTGAGCGAGCTGCCGAACATCGACTATCCCACCATCGCGGTGTTCGCCAACCTTCCGGGAGCGAGCGCGAGGGTCATGGCGGCTTCCGTGGCGGCGCCGCTCGAGCGGCGCTTCAGCAGCATTCCCGGGCTCACCTCCATGAGCTCGGGCAGCACCATCGGCAGCAGCGTCATCACGCTGCAGTTCGCGCTCACCCGCAACATCGATGCTGCTGCTCAGGACGTGCAGACGGCGATCTCGCAGAGCATCGACCGCCTCCCCGCCGGCATGCCGACGCCACCGGTGCTCGCGAAGATCAACCCGGGCGACTACGGCATCCTCTACCTGGCGCTCACCTCCGAGACTCTCCCCCTCACGAAACTCGACGAGTACGCGCGCACGCGCGTGGCCGAGCGCATCGCGCAGGTCCCGGGGGTCGCGCAGGTCGGTCGCATCGGTACCTATGAGTACGCCGCCCGCGTCTACGTCAATCCCTACGCGCTGTCGGCGCGCGGACTCACGCTCGATGCGATCAGCGAGGCGATCCGCCGCAACAATTCCAGCCTGCCGACCGGCACGCTCCATGCCGGGGCGCGCACCTACACGGTGGAGAGCGACGGTCAGCTGGTGACTGCCGACGCGTACAACCGCCTCATTGTCGCCGATCGGAACGGCGCGCCCGTCCACCTGAGCGACATCGGCTACGCGCTCGATGGCATCGAGGAGGACCGGCAGCTCACGACGTTCAGTGAAAGCGGTCCGGGCGAGCCGCTCCTGCGCCCGGCCGTGTGGTTGTCGGTCAGGCGGCAACCCGGTGCCAACACGGTGGCGGTCGCCGAGCAGGTACGGGCACTGCTTCCCGAGCTCACGCGGCGCGCACCGGGCGACACCGCGCTGCATCTGCTGTTCGACCGCGCTGATTTTATTCGCGCCTGCATCGTCGATGTCGAGAGGACCCTCCTCGCGGCAGTCGCGCTCGTCGTCGCCGTCATGTTCCTGTTCCTGCGGAGCTTGCGCGCGACGCTGATCACGGCGCTCACCTTGCCGGTGTCGCTGATCGGCACGGTGGCGGCCATGCGGGTGCTCGGGTTCAGTCTGGACAACCTGTCGCTCATGGCGCTGACGCTCTCGGTCGGCTTCGTGGTGGACGATGCGGTGGTGGTGCTCGAGAACATCGCCCGCTACCGGGAGCAGGGCCAGCCGCCGCTCGCGGCTGCGCTCACCGGGAGCCGCGAGATCGTGTTCACCGTGGTGTCGATGACGCTCTCGCTCGCCGCGGTGTTCATTCCGCTCTTTTTCATGGGCGGGATCACCGGCCGGCTGTTCGGCGAGTTCGCCGCGACCGTGGCCATTGCGATTCTGATTTCGGGCGCCGTGTCGCTCACCCTGACGCCGATGCTCTGCAGCCGCTTGCTCGGCGAGCCGCGCGGCTTCGCTGCGCGGCTTTCCGGGCCAGCTCGCGGCTTCGAGCGCATCCGCGACGCCTACGTGGCATCGCTCGGCTGGGCGGTCGAACACTGGCGCGCGATGCTCGCGGTGAGCGCCCTGATGCTGGCACTGACCGTGTGGCTGTTCGCCGAGGTGCCGAAGGGATTCATCCCGGCCGAGGACACGGGGCTCGTGATCGCCTTGACCCGCGCGCCCGAGGGAACGACCTTCGAGCGGCTGAATGCCCTCGAGCAGCAGGTGGCCGAAACGGTGCAGAGGAACCCCGCGGTGGCCGCCGTACTTTCGAACGCCGGCCAGGGCTTCAACGAGACCGGCGGCCACAACGTCGGCGTGCTGTTCATGGGGCTCAAGCCCCGCGGCGCGCGTGCCCCCGCTGGCGAGGTGCGCCAGCAGCTGCGCGCGGCCGTCGCCTCCATCTCCGGCCTGCAGGTGTTTGTCGAGAATCCGAGTGCGGTCAACCTCGGCACGACCGGGGGAAACGCGCAATACCAGTTCGTCCTGCAAAGCAGCGCCACCGAGGTGCTGTACGCGGTGGCGCCGGAATTCGAGCGGCGCATGGCCGAGCTTGCGGGGCTGCGTGATGTGAGCAGTGACCTCGAGCTCAACAACCCGCAGCTCCGGGTCGTCATCCACCGCGAAGCGGCCGCCGCGCTCGGCGTCACGGCGCAGCAGGTACAGAGTGCTCTCGAGGCTGCTTACGGGGGCCAGCAGATCAGCACCATTTACGGCGACGTCAGCCAGTACTGGGTGCTGCTGCAGCTCGCACCCCGCTACCAGACCGACAGCGACGCGCTGAGCGCGCTCTACCTGCAGGGCGCCAAGGGGAGCCTCGTTCCGCTGCGTGCGGTCGCCGACGTGACCCCGGGCGTCGGGCCTCTCAAGATCAACCATTCCGGACAGCTGCCCTCGGTCGCGCTGTCCTTCAACCTGGAGCCCGGCGTCTCGCTCGGGGAGGTAACGCCCCGCATCGAGGCGCTGGCGCGCGCAACGCTCCCGCCGGATGTGAGCGGCGCCTTCGCCGGCAACGTCCAGGCGTTCCAGGAGTCCATGGCGGGCATGCCACTGCTGCTCGGCCTGACGATCCTGATCATCTACCTCGTGCTCGCCATGCTCTACGAGCACCTCGGCCATCCTTTGACCATCCTCACCGCGCTGCCGCTCGCCATGGTCGGAGCGCTGCTGTCGCTGATCGCCTTTCGCCAGGAGCTCAACATCTTCAGCTTCGTCGGCCTCATCATGCTGGTCGGATTGGTCAAGAAGAACGGCATCATCATGGTGGACTTCGCCCTGCAACTGCGCCGCGAGCATGGGCTGACGCCGCGCGCGGCGATCATCGAGGCGTGCCGCATCCGCTTTCGTCCCATCATGATGACGACCGCCGCGGCGATCCTGGGCACCTTGCCGATCGCCCTCGGTCTCGGCAACGGTGCCGAGGCGCGGCGGGCCCTCGGGATCGCTGCCGTGGGGGGGCTGGTGCTGTCGCAGCTCCTCACGCTCTACATCACACCCGCCTTCTACGTGGCGATGGAGCGCCTCAGCATGGTCGTCGTCGGTGGCCGGCCGCTCGCGGCCGCCGCATGCCCGGAACGCAACCCGGCGCACGAATAACCACCCGTGCTTGACCTTGCGCGCATCCCCCGGTGATACTCGGTCGCAGCATGTCGTACCAGGTTGTCAGCAGCGCGCGTCTTTGGCGGTGGCGCACTTCATGACGGAGTGGGCTGACGGTTAGCTTTGTTTCGCGCGACTTAAAGACGGTTCTACGGCACACCAGAAACCCATCTCCGGATGACCCCGGGGATGGGTTTTTTGTTTGGAGTTC
>Ga0209471_1001131_pt1 | contig 16241 bp, 11 predicted proteins | sample GraSoiAngelo_128_FD_185885 | JGI IMG/M metagenome (GOLD analysis project Ga0209471, IMG submission 185885) | Grasslands soil microbial communities from the Angelo Coastal Reserve, California, USA - 14_0927_12_20cm (SPAdes) (version 2) | ecosystem: Environmental > Terrestrial > Soil > Grasslands ...
ATCCGGTCTCCGCTCTTTCTCCACACGCCTGCGAGCGTTCCCTCGTACCCCACGAACCAGACCTCACTGCCGCGTGCGAAGACGCTGCGCAGCGAGCAGGTCGTGCTCAGATTCGTCACCGGACTAACGGTGTTGCCCTCGACGATCAGGGCGGTCCCGGCATCTCCGACGACGTACGTGAGCGCGCCGACGCGCACCGAGGCCCGGAGCTCCTTCTGCACGCCGCTCTCGAGCGCGTGCCATTTCCCATCGAAGCGAAGGATCACGCCATCGTCTCCGGCGGCGATCGCTTCGGTGGGCGACGCGGCCGCCACGGTCCGAAGGGACGACGTCGTGCCGGTCTCGAAGGGCCGCCATCCCGCCGGCTCGAGCCGATAGGTGACGCCGCCCGCGCCGACGGCCCAGGCCGAACCGCTGGAGAAGCCCACGACGCCGTAGAGGTCCTCGGTGATCCCCTTCGCGTAGTCGAACCAACCGGTCGCGGTCTGCCGTTGCACCGTGCCGTCGGAGCCGACGACCAGCGCGCCATCCGGCATCAGCGACACGCCGTACGCGTTGAAGGACCCAACGTCGTCGGCGCGGATGGTCTTTCCGAGGTCGTCGATGCTCACCACGCGACCGAAGGAGCCGACCGCGGTGACCTCGTCGGCGCCACAAGCGGCCGCGACGAGCGAGCGCAGCGTCGGATCGACGAGCTCCCAGCGCTGCAGCTGGCGATCGAAGCGTCCGATCCCGCCGCCGTCCGATACGACCCATACCGCGTCGCTGGTCGCGCATCCCGCGGAGAGCGGCTGCTTGAAGACGAGCGGGCCGGTGTCGGGCTCCGGCGTCCGCGCTGGGGGGGCCGTGGGCGCGGGGGTGGGACTCGGCGCCGCTCGCGTGACGACGCCAAAGACCGCGCCGGCGCCGACCGCGAGGACGAGCATGATCGCGGCGGCGGCGAGAGCCGTGCTCGTGCGAAGCGTCCCGGGTGGAATCAGTCCATAGCCTCGAGTCTCTTTATGCGCTCCTCGATCGGCGGATGGGTGTCGAAGAGGTGGTCAAAGAAAGCCGGCGCGTCCTTCAGTGGGTTGGCGATATACAGGGAGGCCGTCGCCTTGTTGGCGACCTCGAGCGGCTCCTTGTCTGCTGCGATCTTGCGAAGAGCGGACGCGAGACCCGGCGGGTAACGGGTGAGGAGCGCGCCCGATGCGTCGGCAAGGTACTCGCGCTGTCGCGAGACCGCGAGCTGAATGAGCGTCGCGATGATCGGCGTCAGGACCGCGAGGGCTATCGCAATGACCGCGATGATCGCGCCGGCGCCGCCGCGGTCGCGGTCGCGTCCACGCCCCCAGAACATCGAGCGCCACATCCAGTCAGCGAGAAGGGCGACCGTCCCGACGAGCACGGTCACAAGGACCATGACGCGGATATCGCGGTTGCCGACGTGTGAAAGCTCGTGCGCGATCACGCCCTCGAGCTCGGTGCGGTCGAGCTTGTCGAGAAGGCCGCGCGTCACCGCAATGGATGCGTGCTGGGGATCGCGCCCGGTCGCAAACGCGTTCGGCGCCGAGTCCTCGATCACGTAGATCTTCGGCGTGGGGATCCCCAGGCCGAGCGCGAGCGCTTCCACGATGTTACGGAGCTGCGGCTCCTCGCTCGCCCCGAGCTCGCGGGCCTGGCTCTGCGCGAGGATCAGCTTGTCGCCGGCGAAGTACGACACGAGCGCGCCGCCGATCGATATCGCGAACGCGAACGGCAGTGCCGCGACGCCCCCGCCCGGCGCGAAATACTCGCCGACGAAATAGGCGAGCAGGGCGACCAGAGCGGTGAACGCCGCGATCAGGAGCAGCGTGCGCCAGCGATTCGCGGCGGCCGCGTCGTAGATCGAGAGTCGCGCGGGAGTGGGATCGGTGGTCACGCTACTGAGGCTAGAGCCTCGCTAGAACTTCACCTGGGGCACCTCGCGCTCGGCCGCGTCGGCGAGCTCGAAATACTGTTCGGCCTTGAACCCGAACATCCCGGCGAAGACGTTCGTCGGAAAGGTCTGGAGCGAGGTGTTGTAGTCGCGGACGTTCCCGTTGTAGAACCGGCGCGCGAACGAGATCTTGTCCTCGGTCGCGGTCAGGTTCTCGGACAGATCCTTGAACTCCTGGACCGCCTGCAGCTGCGGATAGTTCTCGGCGACAGCGAAGACCGACCGCAGCGCGCTGGTGAGCATGTTCTCGGCCTGCGCCCGCTGTTCCGGTGTCGCGGAGGATCCGGCCGCCACCGCGGCCGCGCGGGCTTCCGTCACCTTCTGAAAGACGGTCGACTCGTGCGTTGCGTAGCCCTTGACGGTCTCGACGAGGTTCGGGATGAGGTCGTGGCGCCGCTTGAGTTGGACGTCGATGTCCGCCCAGGCCTCCTTCACGCGCTGGCGCAGCGTGATGAGACGGTTGTATGTCGCGACGAAAAACAGCGCGAGCGCCCCAATGATGACGAGGACGACGATGATCTCCACGAACCCTCCCCTGGCGCTGCGAGGCTAGCAGAAGGTGCCTAGCCGAGGAGCGCTTTCACCGCCCGCACGATGTGCACCGTGCTTATGCCGGCGTCGTCGAGCATCTCTGCGGGCTTGCCGGATCCCGGCATCTTCCGGACCGCGAGGTGCCGGTAGCGCAGATCGCGGAAGCCGCGATCCGCGAGCGCGGCAAGGACCGCGTCGCCGATACCACCCTCGACCCAGTGATCCTCGACCACGACGATCCGACCGCCGGTAGCGCGCGCCGCGTCCACGAGCGTGTCCGCGTCGATGGGCTTCACCGTGTAGAGGTCGATCACGCGGACGGGAATGTCTTCGTGGGCGAGGACGTCGACCGCTTTCAGCGCCTCGTGCAGCGTGATGCCGGCCGCGACGATCGTGACGCGGTCCTTGCTCGAGCCACCACGCACGACCTTGCTGCCCCCGATAGGGAAGCTCTCGCCCTTGTCGTAAATGATGCCGGTCTTCTCGCGCGTGGTCCTGAGGTACGTGATCCCCTCGCGGTCGGCCATCTGAGCGACGAGCTTCGCGGTCTGGTTCCCGTCCGAGGGGTAGAGCACGGTGCTGCCAAAGACCGCGCGCATCATCGCGAGATCCTCGAGGCCCATCTGCGATGGACCGTCCTCACCGATCGAGACCCCGGCATGCGACCCGACGAGGCGGATGTTCGCGCGTGAGATCGCCGCCATGCGGACGAAGTCGTACGCGCGTGTGAAAAATGCGGCGAAGGTCGACGCGAAGGGGACCAGGTCGACGACCTGCATGCCGACAGCGGCCGCGACCATCCTCTGCTCGGCGATGTACATCTCGAAGAACCGCTCGGGCGCCGTCTTCTTGAAGTCCTCGGCGTGCGTCGAGTTCGAGACCTCCGCGTCCAGCACGACGACGTCCTTGCGCGCGGCCCCGAGCGCGGCGAGCGCCTCGCCGTAGGCCTTCCGCGTCGCGATCGGCTCGGTGTAGGTCTTGAGCGCGAGCGATCCGGATCGCTGCATCGACGGACGTTCCCACCGCTCGGGCTTCGCGACCGAGACCGTGCGCGAGCGCGTCTCGCCGCCGAGCTCCGCGATCGCCTGCTTCGCCTGCTCGGGGTCGAGGGCCTTGCCGTGCCAGCCTTCCTTGTTCTCGAGGAACGACACGCCCTTGCCCTTCACGGTCCGCGCGAGGATCGCGGTCGGCCGTGCGGCGCCGCGCGCGCGGGCGTATGCGTCGTCGATCTCGGCGAGATCGTGTCCATCGATGACGATCGGATCGACACCGAAGGCGCGAACGCGCGCGGCGTACGCGCTCATGTCCCACTCGAGCTCGGTCGGTCCGCGCTGGCCCAGGCGGTTCACGTCGACGATAGCGGTGAGATTGGCGAGACCCTCGTGTCCGGCCTGGTCGAAGGCTTCCCAGATCGAGCCCTCCGCGGTCTCGCTGTCGCCGACGAGGACCCACACGTGATAAGGGGCGTCGAAGACGCGCTTTCCGGCGAGCGCGACGCCGACGCCGATCGGGAGGCCCTGCCCGAGCGATCCTGTGGCGACGTCGACCCACGGAAGGATCGGCGTGGGATGCCCCTCCAGGCGGCTGCCGAGCTTGCGGAACGTCATGAGCTCGTCGTCGCTGATCGCGCCCGCCGCTTTGAACATCGCGTACACGAGCGGCGACGCGTGGCCCTTCGAAAAGATGAGGTGATCGTTCGCCGGGTTGTCCGGCTGCCCGAAGTCATACCGGAGATGACCGCCGAGCAGGACCGCGATGAGGTCCGCTGCGGAGAGCGACGAGGTCGGGTGCCCCGATCCGGCCGCGGTGGAGCAGCGAATGCTGTCGATGCGAAGCTGCCGAGCGAGGTCCTTGTACGTCTGCAGCTTGGTGTCGGCCTTTACCTCGGTGGTCACGCCTCCACGGTACGCCGCCGGCCGCGCGGGCGCGAGACAACCGCATGCCGGCGAGGAGCGAGACCTCGGCGCACCTCCGGCAGGGCCGCCACCGCTCGGCGAGGTAGCGTTCCCTCGAGCGCCCCGTCGGCAATACCGTGAAGACGCGTGAGACGTTCCGCGTCGAGTCCGCGAGCCCCACGCAGTCGCCGCAATTCCTGAGGGCGTGGGAACGCGTGGAACGTCCCAGCACCGACAGATGTGATCACCGTGCTCTTCGGCGAGGCGCGCGCGTCGCCTGCGACTGGGCGATGGACCGCCGATGCGAGAGCACAAAGTGTGTCGCAGCTTGACGGACGAGGACCGCAGCCGATGTCCGCAGCCTTCGACCGGAAACGCCATGACGAGCGCGTCCGCGTTGTCGGTCGGGCTCAGCCACCCGCCCAACTCGCGAGAGCGTGTCAGATCGAACGGTCCCTTCGGTGTCATCGTGAATCGCCTCACGGGTGTCGGATTCTGGCGTACCGTCTGCGGCGGAGGGCGAACATGGAGATCGGTCTTTACGGCTTGGGGCGCATGGGCGGGAACATGGTCACTCGGCTCGCGAGGGGCGGGCACCGCGTGATCGCGGGGAACCGCAGCCCCGAGCCGGTGCAGGAAGCAGCGAAGCATGGCGCGGTCCCGTCGAGCTCGGTCGAAGACATGGTCAAGAAGATGAAGCCGCCCCGTGTCCTCTGGGCGATGGTCCCCGCCGGCGAGCCGACCGACCACGCGCTCGACGAGTTCGCTCGCTTCGGCTCGCCCGGCGACGTGCTCGTCGATGGCGGCAACAGCTACTTCCGCGATTCGATGCGCCGCGCGGAGAAATACAGTGCAATGGGTTTTCGCTTCCTCGACGTCGGCGTGTCGGGTGGGATCTGGGGACTCGAGAACGGCTACTGCATGATGGTGGGCGGTCCCGCCGATGCGGTCGCGATCACGAAGCCCGTGCTCGATACGCTCGCGCCCCCGAACGGCTGGGCGCACTTCGGAAAGAGCGGCGCGGGGCATTTCGTGAAGATGGTCCACAACGGGATCGAGTACGGAATGATGCAGGCGTACGGCGAGGGATTCGAGCTTCTGCACGCGAGCGAATTCGATCTCGACCTTCGGAAGGTCTCCACCGTATGGCTCCAGGGCAGCGTCGTCCGGTCGTGGCTGCTCGAGCTCGCGGAGCGCGCGTTCGAGCAGGAAGGGAGCGACTTGAAGAACATCAGGGGCTGGGTCGAGGACTCGGGCGAGGGCCGTTGGACCGTGCTCGAGGCAGTGACTCACGGCGTGCCCATGACCGCCATCGCGCACTCCCTGTTCGCGCGGTTCGTGTCCCGGCAGGAAGACAGCTACGCGATGAAGGTCGCGGCCGCGCTCCGCAATCAGTTCGGCGGTCACGCCGTGAAGAAGGACTAAGGCACTGGCAACCTCGACGCTCAACCCGCTGCGCGAGGGGCTGCGGCTCTCGCGTATCCCCGAGCCCTCGACGATCGTCATCTTCGGCGGATCCGGTGACCTCGCGCAGCGCAAGCTCATCCCCGCGCTCTACAACCTCGCGCTGCAGCGGCTCCTCCCGGCGACGTTCTCCGTCGTGGGCACGGCGCGGAAGCCGCTGAGCCACGAGGGATATCGCGAGGAGCTGCGCGCCGCCGTTGCTCAGTACAGCCGGACGCGACCGCTGAACGAAGAGGTCTGGCGCAGCTTCGCGGAGCACCTGCATTACGTGGCGACGCCGGACGATGCCGGGTACGAGGAGCTGCGGCGCACGCTCGAGCAGCTCGACTTCGCGCTCGGCACGCATGCCAACCGCCTCTTCTACCTCGCGACCCCGCCGCCCGCTTACAAGGCGATCGTCGAAGCGATCGCCCAGCACCGTCTGCGCGGGGAGTCCGGATGGGCGCGCATCGTCGTCGAGAAGCCGTTCGGCCACGATCGCGCATCCGCGCTCGAGCTCAACGAGATCGTGCACACCGTCTTCCGCGAGGACGAGGTGTTCCGCATCGACCACTACCTCGGCAAGGAGACGGTCCAGAACATCCTCGTGATGCGTTTCTCAAACGGCATCTTCGAGCCGATCTGGAACCGGCAGTACGTGGATCACGTCCAGATCACGGTGGCTGAGACGATCGGTGTGGGCGAGCGCGCCGGTTACTACGAGCAGGCGGGCGCGATGCGCGACATCGTGCAGAACCACCTGCTCCAGCTTCTCGCCCTCGTCTCGATGGAGCCGCCCGCCGCGTTCGACGACAAGGCGGTCCGCGACGAGAAAGTGAAGGTGATGCGGGCGCTTCGCCGGATCGCGGGCGACGACGTGTCGATGAACGCGGTGCGGGGCCAGTACACGCGAGGCTTCATCGAGGGCGTCCCCGTACCGGGATATCGCGAGGAGCCGGGTGTCGCGCCCGACTCGCGGACCGAGACGTACGTCGCCCTGAAGCTCTGGGTCGACAACTGGCGCTGGGAGGGCATTCCGTTCTACGTCAGGACCGGAAAGCGGCTTCCCAAACAGTCGACGGAGATCGCCATCCAGTTCCGGGTCGCACCGCATCAGCTCTTCTCCCGTGAGGCTCTCGCGGGCCTCGAGCCGAACGCACTCGTCCTGCGGATCCAACCGGACGAAGGCATCTCGCTGCGGTTCGGCGCGAAGGTCCCGGTGCAGGGGATCCGCATACGCGCGGTCAACATGGACTTCGACTACGGCGCGTCCTTCATGGTCGACGCACCGGATGCGTACGAGACGCTCATCCTGGACGCGCTCCGCGGCGACGCGACGCTCTTCACGCGACACGACGAGGTCGACCAGCAATGGGCGTTCGTCGACCCGATCATCGCCGGCTGGGCCGAGTCGTCGGAGCGCCCGGCCCTGTACGAAGCGGGCACCTGGGGCCCGGCCGAAGCGGATGCGCTCGTCGAGCGGGACGGACGGAAATGGCGGAAGGCGTAGACGTGGACACGACGTTCTGGGGGACACGCCAGACCGGCGTGGCGGCGCTCGAGCGCGAGCTCACGCGCCTGCGTCGCGCGCAGAGCGCCCACGCCCGCGAGCTCGGTCGGCCGATCGCGCGGGCCTCGGTGCTGAATCTCATCGTGTACGCCGAGCGCGAGGAGCACGCTCGCCGCGCGGCGCGCAGCATCGCCGACCTCGCGCTGCGGCACCCGTCGCGCGCGATCGTCGTGCTCGCCGACCGCGGCGCGCGCGAGGGAGTCGAACAACGCATCGAGATGCACTGCCGGTTACCGATCGCGGACGGCGCGCGACTCGTGTGCTACGAGCAGATCCTCGTCCGCGCGCGCGGCGACGTCGACGACCGCCTCGCGTCCGCGCTCATCCCGCTTCTCGTGCCTGATCTGCCGGTCTTCCTCTGGTGGACGGGGACACCGCCGCTCGGCTCGCGGTCGTTCGCGGATCTCCTGCGTCTCGCCGATCGGCTCCTCGTCGACTCCGCCGATTTCGCGCGACCCGAGCTGACGCTGCCCGTCATCGCGCGCATCTCGGATGACGCGCGTGGACGATTCGGCCTCACCGATCTCAATTGGACGCGGCTCACACCATGGCGCGAGATCGCGACATCGTTCTTCGACGTTCCCGCGTGGCGGTTCTTTCTGGACGGTATCACCGGGCTGCGTGTCGGTTTTGCCGTGGACATGGACGGTCGTGACATACATCCTTCGCAGGCGTTGCTGTTCGTGGGATGGCTGGCGTCGCGTCTCGGCTGGCGACCGCTCGAGGCGCTCGCTCCTTCAGAGGCCGGCGGACTCCTGTTCGCGATCGCGCGTCCCGACAGCGCACGGATCATGGTCCGCGTGCGTCCGCGCTTCGAGCGCGGGCTCGACGAGGGCGACGTATCGGGGATCCGAATACAGGCGGCGAGTGGCCAGCAGCTCGCGGAGTTCGTCGTGAAGCGCCAGCCGAGTCCACGGCATCAGACTGCCACCGTCCTCCTGGACGGCGAGCGGCGATGGGAGCGCACCATGCCGCTTCCGTCGCCGGCCATCGTCGAGCTCATCGGTGAGGAGCTCTCGATCCTCGGAAGCGATCGCACGTATGAAAAGGCGCTCGACAGTCTTGTCGAGCTCGCCTAGTGGGTTAGCACACAAGTTGCGGACAGGCGATGGCATGGCCAGCGAGAAGACCGGCGATCTTCGCGCGCCCGCGCAGGCGCGTCTGCTCGCCAACCGGTACCGGCTTCTCGAGCGCATCGATGAGGGCGGCGCCGGGGAGGTGTGGCGAGCACGCGACGAGAAGCTCGGCCGCGACGTCGCGATCAAGCTCCTCGGCCCCGACGCGGATGACGCCTTCCGCTCGCGCTTCGCTGATGAAGCGCGCCGTGCCGCGGCGGTGGTCCATCCGAACGTCGTCACGGTGTTCGACGAAGGCCGGGACGGCGCCGACGCGTTCATGGTCATGGAGCTCGTGCCGGGGAAAACGCTCCGCGACATCGTGGCCGAGCGCGGTCCCTTGCCCGCGCACGAGGTGGCGCGTCTCGTCCGGCAGGTCGCTGCGGCGCTCGACGCCGCTCACGCGGCTGGCGTGATCCACTGTGACGTGAAGCCGGCGAACGTCATCGTCGACCCCGAGGGCCTCGCGAAGCTCACCGACTTCGGGATCGCGCGGGCCGCGCGCGATCGTGACGAGCAGGAGCTCCTCGGAACGGCCCGATACATCGCGCCCGAGCGCGTCGAAGGTGGCCCGGTCACCGCGCGCACCGATGTCTACGGACTCGGGCTCGTCGCGTACGAGCTCCTCACCGGAAGGCCGGCGTTCGACGGCGCGACGAGCGAAGAGCTCGTGCGCGAGCGGCTCCTCGGACCGCCGCCGTCGCTGCGGCTCGCGCGGGTCGGCCTCGACGACCGCCTCGACGCGATCGTTGGACGCGCCCTTGCGACGTTGCCTGATCGGCGGTACGCAAGCGCCGGCGCCTTCGCGCGAGCGTTCTCGGACGTCGCCGATCGCGACAGCGATCCCACCTCGCTCCTTGGATCGATCGGACGCACACGCGACGCGCGCGGCTGGACGCTCCCGCGATTCGACAGCAGCGTCGCGATCCTTGCGGTGCTCGCGATCCTCTTCGCTCTCTTCCTCTTCTTCTCGTCCTTTCCAAAGGCGGCCGTCCCCGGTGCGAACCCGACCCCTGCCGCGAGCGCCGCCGTGGTAGGCACGCCGAACGTCGTCGGAAAGAAGCTCGCCGACGCGATCGCGGCGTTGCAAGCCGCCGGCTTTCCGGTGATCGAGTGGGGTCCGGCGCAGAGCCAGGGTGCGCCGTGCGCGGTGATACGTCAGGACCCGCCAGCCGGGACGGCGCTGGGGCGTGGCGCGAAGACGACCCTCGCGTATGTAGCCGGCAAGGACTGCACGCAGAAGGGAGACTAGGGCTGGGAGCGCAAACGGCGGCACGCACCGACACGGGGCGCGTTCGCGAGAACAACGAAGACCGCTACCTCGTCCGCGAGGGAGGCAAGACGACCCTCATCGCGGTCGCCGACGGCGTCGGCGGCGAGGCGGGCGGCGAGCTCGCGAGCGCCGCCGCGGTCGATGCGCTGGCCGACGGTTTCTTCAGCACGCCGGCGGGCTCGATGACCCCGGCCGAGGCCCTCGCGGCGGCGATCCGCGGCGCGAACGACGCGGTGCTGGGCGCCGCGGGCAAGAGCGGACAGCAAGGAGCGGCGTCGACGCTCGTCGTGGCGGCGATCGCGGACGGCTCGGCCGCTATCGGAAACCTCGGCGACAGCCGCGCCTACCTGCTACGCGACGGCGAGATCCGCCTGGTCACGGCCGACCACTCGGGCGAATACCAGAGCTCGATCACCAGATTCGTCGGCGATCCGCGCGGCGTGCAGCCAGACGTGTTCCTCGAGGCGCTCCGTCCCGGTGACCGTCTTCTGCTGTGCTCCGATGGATTGACGCGTCACGTCCCCGACGCTGAGATCGCGTCGACAGTGCGACGAACCGACCTCGACCGAGCGGCGACCGCCCTCATCGATCTCGCCAGGTCACGCGGCGGCGAGGACAACATCACGGTCGTGCTCTATGCGGCGCGCCGCACGTTCGGCCTCGCGAGCCTGCGTCACAACGTCGTGAACCTCGTCCTTGCGCTGCTGACCGCGGTCGTCGTTGCCGGCGCGATCGCGGCACTCCTCTTCGCTAGCGGCGCATACCCGACCGCGCGGTAGCAAGGAGCCGGGAGAATCCCGGCGAGCTGCTCCACGAGATGAGCGCCCCGACCGTCGCCGCGACCGCGAGGGCGAGAGCGACCCGTGCGAAGAGCGCGGAAAACGAGAACGACGACCCGATCGTCGGGTTGCAGACGAACGTCGGATAGAACGTGCACTCGTACGTCCACGTCGGAAGGATGAAAAACATCCCGGCCTGGGCGCCCGGGAACGGCTGTGCCGAGATGAACGGATAGAAGTACGCGAACACCGCCGCGGCGATCGCGAGGTACCCGACAACGAGGCGGGCGCGACCGGTCTCCCACAGGTACGCGAGCCCCGCCGCGAGCGCGAGCAGGTAGAACGGCAGCACCGTGAAGAAGTGATAGAAGAACAGCACGCGTCCGATCGGAATCCAGGCGACGTACTGCGCCAGACCGGCGAACACGACCACGGCGAGCGGAACCGACCGCGCGCGGATCGCCGCGACGGCGCACCACCCGAACGCGACGATGCCGGCCCAGAAGAGCGCGACGTTGCCGGCGTCGTATATGTACGCGTTGTCGCCGCCGCCGGACGCGCCGAAGTACCAGTAGACGGGCTTCAGCACGAGCGGCCAGCTCCACCACGGCGACCCTGCGGGATGCGGAGCGGTCAGCCCCGAGTGGTACCAGTACATCTGCTGCGTGAGCTCCCAGAGGCTCCAGTTGTAGGGGATCGTCGGGCCGCCAAACCAGCGCACGTAGCTCGCGAGATAGATGCCGGCGGGGATCGCGGCGAACGAGATGAAGAGGACGATCGCGTTCAATCCGCGCCGCGCGAAAAGGTCGAGCGGACCGCCGGAGCCGGGGTGTCCGCGCTCGTACGCGCGCGCCGTGACGGCGAGCGACGCAATCAGCATTCCGGCGAGCGCGTACGCGCCGGCCCACTTCGCGGCGAGCGCGAACCCGAAGAGCGACCCCGCGATGACGATGTCGAGCGTCGCCCACCGTCGCGGCCGATGGGCCGCGATCACGAAGTACCAGCCCGCCACGATCAGTGTCGCGACGTAAATGTCGTTCATGCCGATCCGCGCCTGGGCAAACATCGAACCGTCCGCGAGCACCGCGACACCGACGAGCGCCGGGACGACCGTAGACGCGAAGAGCCGCCGGGCGAGGAGCACGAGGAGGAACGCGAGCACGGCGGCGAACAGGACCCCGGGCAGCCGCCACGCCAGCGCATGACGGCCGGTCTCGACGAGATCCGCGCCGTTCGCGCCGGCGACGACGAGCTTGTCGCCCTCACCGTCGACGCCGAGCAGAGTCCCGGTGACCGGGATGGACACGTACGGCGACGACCCGTGCGTTTCGACCACCACGATGCGTCCTTCATCGAGTGCGTACAGGAAATCGGTGCGCGGGACGATCGCGAGTGCGGTCGCGCCCGTGGAGAAGGATCCCGTGCGCGCGTTCGCGAGCGAGACCGCCTCGTGCGAGCCGGACTCGAGCTCGAACACGTCGAGTGTCGGCGCGTCGGCGCGCGCGACGAAGATGCGGTTCGGGCCGAGCGCATACGCGATCGCCGTACCGGGACGACCGCCGGTGAGCGCCCGCGTTTCCTGCCCGGTGTCCGCCGAGATGACATGCACGGTCCCCTGCGGGTCGAGGACGTAGAGCTCGCTGCCGTCCGTCTTCGCGGTGACCGCGACCGTCGCGACCGGTACGAGCGTCGGTTGGGCGTCGAGCGTCGCGTAGATCGCGAGCCCCGCCGGCGCGCCGACGACCACACGGTCGCCCGCGAGCGACAGCGAGCGCGCTCCGCCGAACGGCAGCTGAACCGTTTGGAGCTGCGTGTTGCTCGGCGTCTCGGCGAAAGGCACGACCACAAGCGATGTGGGGGTCATCACGATCGCGTGGTCGCCCTGGACGGCGATGGCAGATGCGGTATCGCCGAGATTCGCGCGGTCACCAGGACCTCCGCCACCGCGCGCCCAGACAGTGACGACGCCGTCACGCGACACATACGCGCGGGTGCCATCGCCGGAGACCGCGAAAGCCGCCGGACCATCTCGTGGCACGCTCTCCCGCCCGACGACTCGATCGTCGCCGAACGCGAGGATCCCGAGCGCCATGATCTCCTTCGCGAGGTGTGGGTGGGTCCACTCGTAGGGCTCGCGCTGCGCGAGAAGCTCGAACGCCGTCCGTGCGTGATACACCTCGTCGAAGTACATGTCGCGGGGCCAGTCCAGCCGGTAGCCTCGTGACGCGAGGACCGCGAGGGCGACGAGTGCGGCCACGGTCACGTCGCGACGGGTTGGCAGCCGACCCGGGCCGAGCCCAGGGGGTAGGACCCACGAGCGCTGCCGCGGCCGAGATACCGCGGCGACATCCCACGCCGTGTCGCTCTCGAGCCGCGTGTCGCCGCGGACGAGGCGCCACACCAGATAGGCGGCTGCGCCCATCATCACGACCGCGATCCCGATCTGCCCCGTCCGGCCGAAGAGGGTCGCCTCGATGATCTGCGGGACGCGCAGATCGACGTATTGCTCGTACCGCGTGAACGCGTAATAGAGCGAGAGCGCGAACGTGAGGGCGAGCACCAGGTACGGCACCAGCACGCGCCGGCGCGTGGCGGCGAGCGGCAATGCGAGCGCGAAGACCGGGAAGAGATAGCGCTCGTGCGCGCGCGTCGGCAGGAAGTAGAACGCGAGACCGGCGAAGACGGCGCACGCGAGGAGCGCGGCCGTATCGCGACGCCACCACAGTGGCAGCGCCGAAGCGACGACTCCGATCACGAGGAGGAGGCCACCCCAGACGACCAGACCGGCGTCCGGCTTCCAGAAGTCGAAGAAGACCGACCACCCGTTGAACGCGTAGAGCGACGTGTAGGGGTACGTCTCCGCGGCGCTGCGCACGAGCCGAACGAGCTCGGCCGCGATGCGCGTCGGGTCGGGTCCCCAAAACGGCACGCACAGCACATAGGCGGTCGCGGCGGCGGCGCCCAGCGTCACGCCAAGCGCGCGCCACCGCGCCTCACGGACGAACTCGAACGCGGCGGCCGCCACGATGACGAGCAGCCCGATCCCGAACTGCGGCTTCACCAGCGCGGCGACTGCGCCGAGCGCGCCCGCGAGCCACCACCGCCGCGAGCCCGCGGCGAGGACGGAGGCGAAGAGCGGAAGTGTCCCGACCGCATCGACCTGGCCCCAATAGGTGCCCGCGAAGATCGCTCCCGGCTGAAGCGACCAGAGGGCGGCGGCGGCGATGCCCGGAGCGCGCCCCGCCGTGCGCCAGAGCACGCGCGCCGCGAGGATCGCGATGCCGATGTCGGCGGGTATGGTGATCGCCTTGACCGCGATGCGGAGAAGCTCGCCGTCGAAAAGGGCGCCGAGAAGCCAGAGGACGTACAGGAACGCGGGCGGGTAGTCGCTGAAATATCCCGGCTCGTAGAAGCGCGCGGGGCCGATCTGCGCGAGCCTCTCGGCCCACGCCTCGAATGTCCCCACGTCGGTCGGAAAACCCTGCGCGCGCACCGCGAGAAGCCGGATGAGCACACCGAGCGCGATCGCCGCGGCGACCACAAGCTGCGCACGGCGGTCGCCGCGCTGCTGGTCCTCGTTCATTGCCAATACTCGAATCGCGTGATCGCGATCGTGGCATAGATGTTTACGGCGAGCGATAGAACGATCGCGAGGATGAAGATGGCCGTGGGCCGGCGGCGCCAGACCCCACGGAAGAGACCGTCCCCCGTGAGCGCCAGCGCGACGAGGAACGGTTGGGCATCGATGCTGAAGCGGTACCCGAACTGCTGGAATCCCACGGTGCCGTGAAAGAGGTCGGGCAGGAGCGCAAGCAACGCCGCGGTCGCGGTGGCGGCCACGGCGACGTCGCGGCGGACCTCGCGAAGCGCCAGGAAGACCCATACGAATGCCGGCGTGGTGAGAAAGAGGCTCATGCCGATGAAGCGCGGGCGCGGGAAGAAGGGTGTTGCCGGGACAAAGTCGGGCGGCTCTAGAAAGATCGCTTTCAGCTGGCGCAGCAGGTACACGGGCGAGAAGAGCCCCTGATTGAAGAACACGTCGCCCTGGGTGAGCCGGGCGTACCCCTCATCGAGCGGCGTTCCCCATCTCAACAGGTTGTATCCCACATAGACGATGGCAAAGGGCAGGCCACCGGCGACGACGGCGCCGAGAGCGCGCCCGTACCCCGTGCCGCTCCTCCGCGCGCAGAGCAGCGCGAGCGCCGGCGCGGCAAGCGCGACGGGCAGGCGGGCGAGTGCGGAGATACCGACGAGCGCGCCGACCGCGACGGCGCTGCCACCGCCCGCGGCGACGGCGAAGGCGAAGGACAAGAAGAGCATCGACGCCGAGTGGGCCGCAAACCAGGCTCGCCCGTCGACGCTCGAGAAGAGGAGCGTGGTCCCGAACGCGGAGAGGAGCGCGCCGGCGAGCGCGTACTTTCGCGGCGCGCCGTACGCCCGTAGCCCGTAATAAAGGACTCCAGCCGACGCCCCGCCGGCTATCCGGGACGCGACCACCTGCGCGACCGCCGTCGGAAAGAACGGCACGAACGGAAGCGACAGGATCGCCGGCAGGGGCGGATAAACGACGCAGTAGCGCCCCTCGCCGCAGGAAAGGAGCTCGTTCAACCAGGGAGGCGCCTCGGTCAGCCACCAGCGGCCATGGAGGAACGCGTCCGCCAGGCGCCCGTAGTAGTCGTAGTCGGTGGTGAGACCGAGGCCGGCGGCCACGTAGATCCCGGCCGCGATCACACCGATCCATATCGCGGCTGCTCTGTCCGACACGGTCATGCGACATCAACACGCTAACCTTGCGGGCCAGTGCCCGCACGGCTCGACAGCCTCTCCTTCTTTTTCCCGGCACTCAACGAAGAGGACAACGTCGCGCCGATCGTCGAAGAGGCACTGGTGGTTCTGCCGCGCTTCACCGACGACTTCGAGGTCACCGTCGTCGACGACGGGAGCAGCGACCGGACCGGCGCGATCGCCGACGATCTCGCGCGGAAGGACCCGCGCGTCCGGGTGATCCATCACGGGACCCGTCGCGGGTACGGCGGTGCCGTCCGCTCGGGCCTGCGCGCAGCCTCCAAGAACTGGATCTTCTTCACCGACGGCGACCGCCAGTTCGCGCTCGAAGACCTCGCGCTGCTCATCGCGGCGAGCGATGGCGTCGATGCGGTCGTCGGCTTCCGGAAGAAGCGCGCCGACCCGGCGCGGCGGCTTTTCGTTGCGTGGGTCTACAACCGCCTCATCCGCCTGGGGTTCGGCGGTGGCTGGCGCGACGTCGACTGCGCGTTCAAGCTCTTCAGAAGAGAGGTGTTCGAGCGCGTGCCGCTCGAGCGGGTGCGCTCCGAGGGTGCGTTCTTTTCCCCCGAGCTCTTGATCACGCTCCGCCGGGCCGGAATCCGCGTGCGTCAAGTCGGGGTGCGGCACTTTCCTCGCACCGCCCACGAGCCCAAGGGCGCCTCGCCGCGCGTGATCCTCCGCGCGATCCGCGACCTCCTGCGGCTACGCGCTCGCCTCTGGTTGCATCCAAACAGCTAGCGGCGCTCGAGCCTCCAGATGTCCGCGAACGTCTCGCGCTCGCGGATGACCCGCGCCTGGCTGCCGTCGAGCAGGACGACCGCGGGTCGCGGGGTCTCGTTGTAGTTCGACGCCATCGCGACGCTGTATGCGCCCGCACCCGGGATCGCGAGGAT
>Ga0209471_1001132_pt1 | contig 16233 bp, 14 predicted proteins | sample GraSoiAngelo_128_FD_185885 | JGI IMG/M metagenome (GOLD analysis project Ga0209471, IMG submission 185885) | Grasslands soil microbial communities from the Angelo Coastal Reserve, California, USA - 14_0927_12_20cm (SPAdes) (version 2) | ecosystem: Environmental > Terrestrial > Soil > Grasslands ...
GGTGAACGGAAACCCGTCCGCCGACGAGGTTCGGCGAGGCTGCGTCTCGAGCGCCTTCTCGAATCCGTACTTGTCCGTGTTGTATCCGATGAGCCGGGCACCGCGCGAGACGATCGTGTTCACGGCGCCGATCCGGCGCGCCTCGTCGTCGATCTCATCCAGCAGCCGCAGCACGGACTCCTTATGCGGGATCGTCACGTTCGCTCCGAGGATGTCGTCGCGGCGCAGGCGGTCAAGCGTCGCCGCGAGCTGATCGTCGGCGGTCTCCTTCGCTTCGTAGCGATGCGGCAATCCGAGCTTCGCAAACGCGGCGTTGTGCATCGACGGCGAGAGTGAGTGCGCGACGGGCCGTCCGATGAGCCAGACCTGAGCCATGCGCTACGGGACCGCTCGCGCTACACGACCCCGTAGAAAGGCGAAGCCGATCACCGCCAGCGCCGCGGCGCCGGCAATCGCGGGGATCGGTCCGCCCGAGAATCCGACGTAGCCGGCGCATCCGGCGATCACGAGGATCCAGCCGAGCATCGGCCGACGCGGTACGAATCGAGCCAGGGGCCACGCGATCACGAATGCGATCAGTGCGGCAACGGGCAGGAGCAGGACGAGGACGCTGAACGCGCTAACGTCGTTGCAAGGAAGCTCCGCGCACGCGAGAGACCAGTTCATGCCAACCACGCTCACTTGTTCCCGTATTTGACCCTATTCGCCTCGTGCTCGGCGAGCGTGACCGCGAAAGCGTGGTCACCCGTGCCGTCGTTCTTCGCCACGAAGTAGAAGTACGGGACCTTCGCCGGCTTGGCCGCGCCCTCGAGCGCGGCTTGGCCGGGACTGCAGATCGGGGTCGGCGGGAGGCCGGCCACCCGGTAGGTGTTGTACGGCGAATCGATCTCGAGATCTTGGAGCGTGGGCTCGCGCCACTCGCCGATCGCGTACTGGACGGTCGGGTCCGCATCGAGCTTCATCCCGATCTCGAGGCGGTTGGCGTACACGCCGGCGATGGTCGCGCTCTCCTTCCGGTCACGAGCCTCGCGCTCCACGATCGAGCCGAGCTTCACGATGTCGTGGATCGTGGTCTTGCGATCCACGGCCGCCTGCCGCAAGGTTTGGCCTACCCGCTGCTCGAACTGATCCAGAAGCGCGTCGATGATCTGCTCCGCCGTCGCCGTCGGCTTAAAGAAGTAGGTGTCGGGGAAGAGGAACCCCTCGAGCGACGCCTCCGGCCCGAGGCCCGCGAGCACCGTGTTCTTGCGCTGCCCGACGACGGCGCTCTTCATGAACTCCTCGACCGTGATCGAGGGGAACGCCTTGTGCACGGCGGCCGCGGTCTCGGAGAGACGCCACCCTTCGATGATCCGCAGAACGGCCTGCTCGCTGGGTGCCTTCTCGAACACGCGCGCGAGCTCGCGCGGGGTGAACGCCGGCGAGATGGTGTAGTTCCCTGACTGAAGCGACGTCTCGCGGCCGGTCTCGTAGAGGACGAACGTGAATGCGAGCGCGGACCGGATGAAGCCCTGATCCTGGAGGTTCTGCGCGATCTTGCCGGCGGTCTCGCCGCGAGAGATGACGAAGCTTCGTGATTCCGCGTGCGGATCCTTCGCCATGTCCGGCTCGCCTCCGACGCGATCGGCGACGAGCGTTCGAATGAAGGACTGTTTGAGCAGCGTGTCGTGGTCTTGGACCTGCGCGACGATCGCATCCTCGGCGATGGGGCGACCGAACACGACCCCGCCGACGATCAGGGCGACGATGACCAGGACGAAAAGGAACGGCCCGGTCGCCGATCGCCCCCGCCGGGCCCGCCGCGGCGTACGCACGGCCATCAGCGGGCTCGCTGCGCGAGGAAGTCTTCGAGCAGGATCGTTGCGGCGCCCGCGTCGATATCGTGCGCGCCGCGAATCTCCGCCTCGCTCGAGGTGTGGCGCTCGTCGTAGAAGCGCATCGGTAGGCCGAGCCTTTCGGCCGCGGTCGCGAAGCGACGGACGCGCTCGGCCTGGTGACCCTCGTCGCCTCCGAGCGTCAGGGGCAACCCGACGACGAGCGCATCGATCTGCTCGTCGCGCGCGATCCGCTCGAGCTCGGCGAGGTCCTTCGCAACGCTTCGTCGAACGAGCGTGCGGAGCGGTCGACTGAGCCCGTGCGCGTCATCGCCAACGGCGAGGCCGATGCGGCGATCGCCGACGTCGAGCGCAAGGTAGCGCAAGCCTCAGGGCGCCCCAGTCGTCACGGGTGCCTCGGGCTTGATGGTGATCCTCGAGTCGAGGACGGGAAGGAGGGGCCACCACGATGGCCACATCTCGACGCCGAGCTTCCTGAACCCGCGGGCGGCCGCGACCGTCTCGATCTCGCCGAGCGCCCGACCGGTCAGGGCAGCCTTCATCTGCGCGGCATCGACGCCGGAATACTGCTGCGCCTTCGCGCTGACCCTCCACTGCACTCCGTTCTCGCCAACGGTTGGACCAAGGACGATGTTGACGGCCACGCTGTCGTTGTCGAAGGTCATTCCCGGTGTCCCGGCAAGCTCGCCGCGCAAGTTGCTGACGGCGGCCGCTCGCGGCTGGCCGTCCGAGACGCGATACGCGGTCGCCGTTCCCGTCGCGGTGAGGGTGAAGATCCCATCCTTGGGCTCGGTGTTGACCACGTCGCTCGGTGGCGAGATCCCGGTCTGCTTCACCCAGACGCCGTAGACCCTGGTGTTCTTGGTGGCGGTCGTGTCGCCGTTCCATTTCGCGGTGCGCGCGAGTCCGGCCTCGCGCAGCGGTCCATCGGCCTGGGCCGATGCCGTGTCGTAGTCGACGCGCTGCACGAAGGAGATCTTCTTCGTGTCGCCGCCGGTCGTCGGCGCTGGATTCGAGACAAGGTACTCACTGCTCGCCGTGCTTTTGATCTTGTCGGAGCCGACGTTCCCCTTGGCACCGCCGTCGATCGCCTGGATGTTGATGCGGACCGTGCCGAAGCCGGGGGGCAGGATGCTGCTCCTCGGGAGGATCTTCTCCTCCGTGGTCAGAAAGCGGTTCGGCGGAATGTCCGAGGTCTGAACCAGGGTGCCCACGGGAATGCGGATGTCGTTCGTCGTGAGATTCCTGAACTCCTCGACACCGATCGCCTTGGTGTCCTCGGTGCGAGAGCCGGTCGCCACCCCCTTCACCTGCGCGGTCACCGTGTCCGTGAGAGTGGTCGCGTCCCTGATCTCCCCCTGCGGACCGGCTCGGAGGTCGTACTCGTACGGACCGAGGGTTGAGGTCGACGCGGCCACGGTGATCGTCGCGGATGGGGCGACGATCGCCAGCAGAAGCCCAGCGGCCAAGACCAGCGTCATGAACACGGCGAATGCGCGGAGTGGCGAGATCCCGCGCCGCGGCACCGCGGGACGGACCATCGTCTTCATCACGGCTCGGCGCGCGTCCGAGAGGTGCTCCGTCGCGTCGAGCTCATGGCGATCGAGTGCGGAGATGCTCGCGAACGACTTCATGTGCACGGAGGAGGCGAGCGATCGCGCGCGCGCTTCAGGAGACACGAGGACGATCCGACGATCACCGGCGCGGCGACGGAGCGCCTCGAGAAACACGGCGTTGCGTGTGAGCGGCGCCCCCGACGGGACCACCAGGACGACGTCCGGCGAGTCGACCGCCGCGAGGCTTCGCGCCGCGTCGAGGATCGTCGCGTCCGCGCTGAGATCGACCACCGTGCGGCGGGGCGGAGCGGCGGTGACGGTCACGAGTACGCCTCGCTCGCGATCGCGGCCGCCCCCGCCGCGACCAGATCTTCGGCGTTCAGCGGGACATCGGAGAAGACGCGGCTGGCCACGCTGGGTGTGAGCGGTCCGATCCGTGCGGGGCCGCTGCGTGCCTCGCCGACGATCTTCGCGAGCGCGTTCGGGAGCGCGAGAAGCGTCTCGGGCACGCCGACGAAGAGCCACCGCTCGGGCGGTGGCGCGTTGTCGGAGCTGAGGGGCAGCGCGACGATCTCCGCCCACACGAGCGCATCGTCGTCGCGGGTCTCATCACGCGCGGTGAACGCATCTCGCCCGAGACCAAACACGCGCGTCCCGACGACCCGACGCTCGCGCACGATCGCGAGCGCGGTGACGTCCGCGCCGACGCGGACGATGCCGGCGTCGGCGATGCCCGACGCCGCCACGAGCCGAGCGAGCGCGTAGATGCCGGGGACGGCCGTGGGTCGGCGACGGGCTGCGACCGTCGCGAGCGCCGCGCCGGACAGAACGAGCGGCGCAACCGCGACGTCGGTGTGCACCTCGAGCGCGCGGCCGTGGTAACCCTCGACCGAGTCCAGCTCTCGCCCGTCCAGCACGAGCGCGGCGACATCGTCGGTCATGCGTGCGGTCGCGACCCCACGCAGCGCCGGGTCGTCGGCGACCGCGGTCTGGGCGGCGCGTGCCGCCTCCTCGCGCGCCTCGCGTACCGCGCGATCCGCCTCCGCGCGGACGATCGGCGTCCCCGACTCTTCTCGGTCGAAGGGCGTCTTCACGTGATACGTGCGGACGTCGTCTCCGTCGATGGCGACCACCGTCCGTTCCGCCGGGACGCCACGCTCCGCCGCCGCGAGAGCTGAGGTGACGGCTGCGGTCACCACACGCGGCTCGACGACCAAGCCGCCGGCCACCGCGTCCGCGCTGAGGGCGCTCTCGCCGCGACCGACGACTCGGAGCCGCCCGCCCTCGGCGCGCGCGACCACGGCGCGTGCCATCCCCGCCGCGAGCTCGATGCCCGCGACCCGGATCCCGCCCGCGGCCTCGCGCGTCCGGTCCCTAGCCACCTCCGTCTAAACGCTCCCGGACCACCGTTCGTGCCGCGGTGACCGCATCGCCGAGCTGCGCCGGGGATCCGCCTCCCGCCGAAGCACTCTCCGGACGGCCTCCGCCCTTCGCTCCGAAGACACCCTGCACGGCCTTGATGACCGAGTCCGCACTCACCTTCGGGAGCACGTCCTTGGTGACCGCCACGAACAGCGCTGCCTTGCCGTCGCGCGAACCGCCGAGGATGACGACCCCCGTCCCGATGCCGTCGCGCACGCGATCGGCGAGGGCCTGGAGCTGCTTCAGGTCGGCCTCTCCGACGTTCGCCGCGACCAGCTTCGTCGCGCCGAGCACCTCGGCGTTCGCGAGAAGGGACGACGCGGCCGAGTCCGCGCCGCTCCGCTGCAGGGCCGCGCGCTCCTTGTCGAGCCGCTCGCGCGACTCGACGAGCTGGGCCACGGCCTCCGGCAGCCGAGAAGGCGGCACGCGGAGGGCCGCGGCGGCCCTTGCCGAACGGTCGCGCATCTCGCGGACCTCGCGCAGCGCGCCGATCCCGGTCACGGCCTCGATGCGGCGGACTCCTGCGCCGATGGACTCCTCTTTGGTGATGAGGAAGAGCCCGATGTCACCGGTGCAGTGGCAATGCGTACCGCCGCACAGCTCCCGCGACGGCCCGGCCTCGACGACGCGGACGACATCGCCGTACGTCTCGCCGAAGAGGGCCATCGCGCCGCTCGCAAGGGCCTCCTGCAGCGGCATCGTCCGCGCGTGGACGTCCGCGTTGTCGAGGATCGCGCGGTTCACCTCATCCTCGACCCGCCGCAGCTCCTCGGGCGTGAGCGCGCGCCCGAACGTGAAGTCGAATCGGAGATTGGGCGCGTGCACGAGCGAGCCGGCCTGGTGCACATCCTCCCCGAGGATGTTCCGAAGCGTCGCGTGCAGGAGGTGCGTCGCGGTGTGGTTGCGCATGGTGTCGCGACGAGCCTCCTCGTCGACCGCGGCGTGTGCGCGCGATCGCACGCGGAGCACGCCGTCGACGACCTTCGCGCTCATGACGATCACGCCCGGCGCGGCGGTCTGCGTGTCCGCGACCATCGCGCGCCCCTCATCGGTGGTGATCGTGCCGCGGTCGCCCACCTGACCGCCGCCCTCCGGATAGAAAGGTGTGCGGTCGAGGACGATTTCCACGTCGGTGCCCTCGTGCGCGGCCTCGACGCGCGATCCGCCGAGCACGAGCGATGTGATGGTCCCGTCGGTCTGGAGCTCGTCGTAACCGGTGAACTCGCTCCGGAGCTTCTCGTTCTCGCGAAGGCCCGCGTAGAACTGGCCGAAACGCATCGCGTCCTGCGTGAACTTCGCGGTCGCGCGGCTCCGGCTGCGCTGTCCCTCGAGGAGCTCGCGGAACCCGCGCTCGTCGACCGATAGCCCGGCCGCGGTCGCGATCTCCTTGGTCATCTCGAGCGGGAAGCCGTACGTGTCGGAGAGACGGAACGCCGTGTCGGCGTCGATCCAGCGCTGTCCCTGCGCCGTCGCGCGGGCGATGGCCTCGTTGATCATGGTCAGGCCCTGCGCGAGCGTCCGCTCGAACTTCTCCTCTTCCTCGAGGATCACCTGAGTGATGCGATCGCGCGCGGAGGTGAGCTCGTGGTAGTGGCGCTGCATGGTCTTCACGACCTCGCCACCGAGCTGCGACAGCGAGCCCGTCTTCAGGCCGAGGCGTCGCCCGTGCATCGCGGCGCGCCGGATCAGGCGCCGGAGGACGTAGCCGCGGAACTCGTTCGACGGCGAAATGCCGTCGGCGATGAGGAACGCCGCCGCACGCGAGTGCTCGGCGACGATGCGAATGGACACATCGGTCGCCGCGTTTGCTCCATACTTCTTCCCTGACAGCGACTCGATCTTCTTGACGAGTGGCTGGAAGAGGTCGGTGCGATACGTGTCGCCGGAAACGCCCTGCAGAACTTGAGCGATGCGCTCCAGGCCGGCGCCGGTGTCGATGTTCTTTTTCGGAAGCGGCACCAGGGTCCCGTCGGCCCGCCGGTCGTACTGCTGAAAAACGAAATTCCAGATCTCGAGGTACCGGCCGCAGCTCTCGCCGGGATTGCAGTCGTGCTCGGCCACACCAGGCTGCGGCCCATTGTCGATGAAGACCTCGCTGTCGGGCCCGGACAGCCCGGTGGCGCCGGGAGCCCAGAAGTTCGCCTCATCGCCGAGCCGAAAGACTTTGTCCGGCGGTAGGTAGCCGAGCGTCCTGGTCCAGATCTCGTAAGCCTCGTCATCGCTGGTGTGTACCGTCGCGACGAGCTTCGACGCGTCGAATCCAAACACTCGGGTGAGGAGCTCCCAGCCCCACTCGATCGCTTCCTTCTTGCCGTAGTCGCCGATCGAGAAGTTGCCGAGCATCTCGAAGAACGTCTGGTGGTAGCCGTCCTTGCCGACCTCGTCGATGTCCGTCGCCCGGAAGACCTTCTGCACCGCGACGATCCGCTTGGCGGGCGGCTGCTTCTTGCCGAGGAAGTAGGGCACGAGCGGCTGCATGCCGGCACTCGTGAAGAGGACGGATGGATCGTCCTTCAGGATGAGCGGCCAGCTGGGCATGCGGGTGTGCCCCTTCTCCTCGAAGAAGGAGATGAATCGCTCGCGGATGGTCGCGCTGTCCAGGCTGTCCTCCTTCTAAACGAAAACGCGGGGCGCCGGCCTCGGCTCCCCGCGTTCCCCGCTGCGCAAAAGTCTAACGTCAGTCTTGCTTGGTGGAGCCTCCGGGCGTGCTTCGCGAGCCCGTCGATGCTCGCCCTGCCGAGCTCGAATCCCACTGCTTTTTTGCCTCATCGATGAGCTCGCGACCCTTCACCGACGCGTCGTCGGCGAGCTTCTGCGCGATCTTCTGCAGCTCCTCGGCGCGCCGCCGGAGCTCCTCGGTCTGCTGGCGGAGCTCTTCGCGCGTGATGTCGCCGCTCTTCGGCGCGTATAGAAGCATGACGACGGCGCCCGCCAACGCTCCGATGATGAAGCCCATACCTGTTCTCCCTGTCTATTCGAGCTAAGAAATTACCCCTTCGCGGGCCCTTCCGCGACGGCCACGGTTGCAGCGGCGATGCCTGCCGCGACGATCGCAAGCGCCAGCTGGGTGTCACCCAGGACGCCGAGCGAGACGCCGGACAGCTCACCGAGTGCTTGGGCCGCAAGCGCGAGGGCACCCGCGAGGAGCCATGCGCGGCCGAGCGAGCGTGGCCGACCGAACGCCGCGCGCACCCCGGCCGGGACCCCAAGGGCGACAAATCCCAGCACAACCACGGCGGGCGGCATCGGGAGCTAGGAGCGCGACGGTGCAGCGAAGATCGTGAGCCCTCCGAGCTTTCGCGCCCGTTCGAACGCGAGCTCGCCTAGCGGCATCCGGGCGAGGGCCGCCAAAGCGAAAAGCGGCAGCAGGAAGAAGTAGGAGAAGAGACTCCGCCACGCGAAGAACAGCGGAACCACCGCGAGGACCGCCCCGAGCTCGGGGCTCGTCCGCCGCGTTCGCCAGGCGATCACGAGACAGATGATGCCTGTGACCACCTCGAGGGCCGAATACACGAACATCGGCAGGAGCGGCAGCCCGCCGTTCGTGAAGAGGAAGATGAGGCCGGCGCCGCGGGCGAACATCGGCTCGACCACAGGTGTCACGATGCCGGCGACCCACGCGTGAGGGTCGTGAACGATGAACGCCAGGTTCGTCAGCGCGAAGATTCCGGCGGCGATCGCCAGATCGCGGGCTGCCGCCCGCCACCCGCGCTCGGTCACGACGGCGATGAACCAGAACGGCGCGAAGAACCACGCGATCTGCTTCGTGGCGAGCGCGATCCCGAGCGGCACGGCCGCCCACTTCCGGTCGCGGTACATCCACGCGACGACAAGAGGCAGCGCGTAAAGCAGGTCCGAGCTGCCGCCGACCGTGAACGCCACGAGGCTCGAAGCACCGAGCAGCGCTGTCAGGAAGAACGGACGAAGCGTGCGGGGGGACCGCACCACGATGAGCGCCATCGCCACCAGAAGGCACGCCAGGTAGAGGTAGTTCGTGTCCCAACCAAGCGCAGCCAGCGGGAGCAGGGCGAGGAACGAAAGCGCGGGATAGGACGGTCGCCACACGAACTCGTCGTTCGCGCCGGTGCCGCTCGCGCGCTGATCCCACACCTCGTCGAGCTGATCGTCGGTGGGATAGACGGCGACATCGGCGAACGCGCCGCGGCGCAGCGGCGTCGTTCGGTCCGGGCCGATGCCGAGCGCGCCGTAGCAGGCGAACACGTCGAGGTCCGTGTAGGGATCCCGACCCTGGAGGACCAGGCGCCCGGCGCATTCGTTGAGCGCGATCGCGTCGTTGTGGTACGGCGTCCAGTCGAGGGAATGTTGGCGGGGCATGTCGACGAGCCACCCGAGGGCGACGAGCGCCATGACGCACACGAACCCCCACACGCCTCGAACGAACCACGTTCGACCCGGCATCGGCGCGACCGCGTCGCCACGACCCGTCCCGACGAGGGCTGCAAGAAGAAGGGCCATCGCGAGCGCGATCGCGATGACGACGACGGCGACGCCACCGCGTCCGGGGTGCGTCAGGATGATGCTGTTGACGATCCCGGCGAAATACAGCGCGGCGCCGGCTACGGCCGCCGCCGCGATGCGGGAGAGCGCGCGCACGGGTTTAGAGCGTCGACCGTGCTACGACGCCGCCCCCGATGACCTCGTCGCCGTCGTAGAAGACGGCGGCCTGCCCCGGCGCCACGAGGGCGGGGGCTTCGAGGTCAAGCGTCGCGTGGCTTCGGTCCACGTCGACGTAACCGGCAAGTGGGATGCCGCGGTACCGCAGGACGACGTTCGTCGCAAAGCGGGATGACGGCGGGTCGCCCGCGACGAAGGTGACGTCGGTCAGGGCATACGTGCGCCGTGCGATCTCGGCACGCGTGCCGACGACCGCCGCGCGCCTCTCGGTGTCGAGGTGCAGCACGTACAGGCGCTCGCCGGTCGCCACCCCCACACCCGTCCGCTGGCCGACGGTGAGCGCGCCGATGCCCGCGTGCGTTCCGACGACCGTGCCGTCGGTCCGCTCGACAGGCCCCGGTACGAACGCTTCGGGTGCGCGATCGCGCACGAGCTCGCGGTAGTCGCCGGGCGCGAAACAGATGTCCATGCTCTCGGCCTTCGTCGCCGTCGCGAGTCCGAAGCGGGCCGCGATCGCGCGCGTCTCGGACTTGTCACGCAGCTCCCCGATCGGGAACTCGAGTCGCGCGAGCTCGCGTTGGCCGAGCATGTACAGCGCGTAGGACTGGTCCTTCGACGCGTCGCGCGCGCGCAGCAGCTGTCGACGGCCGTCGCGACCGGTCGTCGCGCGAACGTAGTGGCCGGTCGCGAGCCGGTCGCCGCCGAACTTGCGCACGACGTCGTGCAGAAGCGCGTCGAACTTCACATGCTGGTTGCACGAGACACACGGATTCGGCGTCTCGCCGCCCGCGTACGCGTCGACGAACCGATCGACGACCTTTTCACCGAACACGTCGGCGTAGTCGAGCGCATAGAACGGGATGCCAAGCGCGGCCGCGGCGCGGCGCGCGTCCTCCCCCGCTTCGTCCGTTCCGCAACAGCGCGGCGCGTCGACGTCGCCGCCCGACGGCACGAGGCGCATCCATACCCCGACGACATCCTCGCCGCGGTCGGCAAGAATCGCCGCCGCCACCGACGAATCCACGCCGCCGCTCATCGCGACGAAGACTCGACTCATGCGATCGCCTTCAGGTGCGCGTCGACGATCGCGGCATGGAGAGCGCCGATCGCCGTGAGAACGCAGCGCTCTCGCTCTTCGTCCACCGGGCCGATCTGATCGGTGATGTCGGAGACGCTGATCGCAAGCGCTTCGGTGCGAGCGCGACCGCGCACGAGCCGCGCCAGGGCCGACGAGGCCTTTGTCGAAACCTCGCAGCCGTTTCCGCTGACGCGAGCCTCCATGACGACGCCACCTTCGAGATCCACTGCGATCTTCACGCGGTCGCCATCGCCGGGATTGGTGTCGCTCCCGAAGCCGCGGGTCAAACCGCCACCGCGGCGGACTCGCGCAGTCGAGCCACGACGCGCGAGAGCGCGTCGACGAACCGGTCGACTTGAGAGGCCGTTGTCGAGCGGCCCACGGTGACGCGCAACGAGCCTTTGGCGAGCTCCCTGTCCATGCCGAGGGCCAGAAGAACCTGCGATGGCTCCGTCTCGCCAGACGTGCAGGCCGAACCGCTCGACACGGCAAAGCCCTCGAGGTCGAGTGCCACGATGAGCGACTCTCCGTCCGTACCCGGGATACAGAACGAGGCGTTGTTCGGCAGGCGCTGCGTCGGATGGCCGTTCAGGACCGCGCCGGGAACGCGCGCCCGCACGCCGGCGATGACCCGGTCGCGAAGCTCCGACTGCCGCGGCGACTCGGTCGCGCGACGCTCGCGCGCGATCCGCATCGCGACACCGAGGCCGACGACCCCAGCCACGTTCTCGGTCCCGGTGCGCCGGCCTTTCTCCTGGCCTCCGCCCGTCTGCATCGTCGCGACCCGCGTCCCGCGCCGGACGTACAGAGCGCCGACGCCTTTCGGCCCATAGAACTTGTGCGCGTTGATCGAGAGCAAGTCGACGGGGATTTCACGCACGTCGATCTCGAGCGCGCCGACGGTCTGCACCGCGTCGCTGTGGAACGTCACACCCTCATGCCGGCAGATCGCGCCGATCTTCGCGATCGGCTCGATCGTGCCGATCTCGTTGTTCGCGTGCATCACCGACACGAGAGAAGTGCGCTCGTCGATCGCGTCGCGGATCGCCTCGGGGTCGACGACGCCATACCGATCCACTCCGACGACGCCGAGACGCGCGCCGTCGTGGCGCTCAAGATCCCGCGCGGTGTCGATGACCGCGTGGTGCTCGATGGCGGTCGTGACGAGGCCGTCGCGCTCGTCGCGGCGTGCCCTCAGGGTGCCGCGCAGCGCGAGGTTGTCGGCCTCGGTGCCGCCGCTCGTGAACACGATCTCGCTCTGGTCGGCGTTGATCGCCGCCGCGACCTCGTCGCGGGCGCGGTCAACCGCCGAACGCGCGGCCCGGCCCTCGGCGTAGATGCTCGAGGGATTGCCGTGCGTGTCGCGGAGCACGCGAGCCATCGCCTCGGCGACCTCAGGGTCGACCGGCGTCGTCGCGGCGTGATCGAGATACACGCGCTCCATCTAATGAAAGTCTATGTCGCTCCGATACAAGGTCTGCCGCGTTTGGTGACCGCATTAGAACCACGATCCGAATCTGCTCGTTACTGCGGTCGCCTTTCTCGTCGCGGCCCCGCTCCTGGCCCTGGGATGGGCGTGGGACAACGAAACGCGGGAACGCTTCACCCGCAGGCAAATCGAGAGCGCCGCGCACGAAGCGGACGTGGTCTCCAGCAGCTTCAACGATCGAGACGTGCAATTCCAGGCAACGATCGCGGCGCTCGCACTGACGCCTACCCCCGACCGAAGTCCGATCGGACTGGCAATCCGGCATGGAGACGTCCCGACGTTACAAGCCGTCGTCGACACGTGAACAAGTGGTCTTCGTCACCCGGAATGGCGATCAGGCGAAGGCTGCGCGCGCCCTTGGCTTCGAGGTTCGCTGGGCACTAAGGGCTGCGCGGTCCCGACCCGGCCCAGGGCACCCAGCCTGGCAGTTAACCCTTGCGGGAGGGAGAGGTCACGCGCATGATCGCCCCGCGTTTTTGGGGGAGGTTTCTTCGATGGACACACGACGTGAGTTCCTGCGTCGCGGCGTGGGCGCCGCGGCCGTCTTGACCGCGGGACCGTTTCTCGCTGCCTGCGCGCCGACAGGCTCGTCAGCTCCAACAGCGACCGCCACGCTTGGGCCGCCTGAGACGACGACGATCAAGCTCACGGCTGGTGCCTGCGACAGCGCGATCTTCGGAGCCGAGAAGTTCCTACGCGAAGAGGGTTTCACCGACGTGCAGTTCAGCGACGCCGCCACGCTCACGGCGATCACGGCGGGCAACGCCAACATCGGCAACGCATTTCCGCACGCGTTCTTCGCCGGGGTCGAGGGCGGCCCGAAGGTCGTCGCTCTTGGCGGGCTCCACACCGGATGCAACGAGATCTGGGCGAAGCAGGGAATTGCATCGGTGAAGGACCTCAAGGGCAAGACGATCACGGTGACCGCGAAGGTCCTTACCAACCTGAACTACGCCTGGCTCGCAATGGTGGCCAAGCAGGTCGGCATCGACCCCAAGGAAGTGAACTTCGTGGTCCAAGCCGACGCGAACCCTCTGCAGCTTTACCTCGACGGAAAGGACGACGCGATCTTCGTGGCCACGACCGCGGCAGCTGCGTTGAAAACGAATCCCGCGAACAAGGGAAAGATGATCTTCTCGCAGGTCAACGACGAGCCCTGGAAGAGCAACAACTGCTGCTTCATCATCGCCAGCGATTCCTGGTATCGCGCGAACCCGATCGCGGCGAAGCGCGCGATGCGCGCGATCTACCGCACCGCGGACACACTTACTGCCGACCGCAGCGACGCGGCGAAGATCGCGGCGGACAAGGGACTCTTCGGAGGTACGCCGGCGCTCGCGAACATCAAGGAGGCGGCCAACATGGTCCCGCTGGACTGGCGGAGCTACGACATCGAGAAGGCCGTTCGCTTCTACGCGCCGCTCCTCACGGACGTGGGGCTTCTGAAGACGAGCACCGACGACCTGCTCAAGGCGGTTGATCTCAAGATCTTCAAGGAGCTATCGACCGAGCTGAAGAAGTAGCCGCTCGATTAGGGGGGCGCCGGGCTACGTGGGATCGTTGGGCCTTCGGATCACGCGCAGCCCGAGCTCCTCAAGCAGCTTCGGATCGGCCGCGGCGGGAGCGTCGAGCAGGGGGTCGTAGCCCGTCTGGGTCTTCGGAAAGGCGATCGTCTCTCGAGCGTTTGAGAGACCCGCGAGGATCATGACGGTCCGATCCATGCCGGTGGCGATGCCGCCTTCCGGGGGCGCGCCGTACTCCAGCGCGTCCAGGAGCGCGCCGAACCGCACGGCTCCCTCCTCTTTCGAGATGCCGAGCACTTCGAAGGCGCGCTCTTGCATCGCGCGGTTGTGGATGCGGATGCTGCCGCCACCGAGCTCGTTCCCGTCCACAACGAGGTCGTACTGCGACGAGACGGCCTTCCCCGGGTCCGTATCGAGAAGCTTCGCATCCTCGGTGGTGAGCGGGCCGGCAAATGGGTTATGCGAGAACGTCCACGTGCCTTCAGGCGTGCGCTCGAACATCGGGAACCGGTGGATCCACATCATGTGGTGCGCCGATGCGTCGATCAGCCCGAGCTGCTCACCGAGTTGCCTTCTGACCTCGCCGATCGAGCGGCTAGCGACGCGGTACTCGCCTGCGACCGCCAGGACGAGGTCGCCAACCTGGGCACCCGACGCTTGTTGTAGCCGGCTCAGCTCGTCCGCCGAGAAAAACTTCGCGACCGGCGAGCGCACCTCCGAGCCCGCGAAGCCGAAGGAAACGAGGCCCTTCGCACCGCGGGTCTTTGCGACGTCGGTCCATGCTTCCACGTCTTTCCGCGAGGCGTCCGCTTTGCCGCGAGCGACGATAGCGCGGACGGCGCCGCCTTCAGCGATCGCGTCCCTAAAAACGCCGAACCCTGTGGCGCGGAGGATCTCCGTCAGGTCCACGATCTCCATGGCAAACCGCGTGTCGGGCCGGTCGGTGCCGTAGCGTCGCATCGCATCGTCGTACGTCATCCGCGGGAACGGTTTGGTGCGCAGGGGTTTCTTCGCAAACTTTTCGAAGACGGCCGTGTAGCACGCCTCGATGACCGACATCACGTCGTCAGGCTCGGCGAAGCTCATCTCGACGTCGAGCTGAGTGAGTTCGTAGATCCGATCCGCCCGCGGATCCTCGTCGCGGAAGCAACGGGCGATCTGCACGTACTTGTCGATCCCGCCGACCATGAGGATCTGCTTCAGCTGCTGCGGCGACTGCGGCAGCGCCCAGAACTTTCCGGGGTAGTACCGCGAAGGAACGATGAAGTCGCGCGCTCCGGTCGGGTCGGAGCGGATCATCATCGTGGTCTCGATCTCCCAGAACCCACGCTCGACGAAGAAGTTGCGTATGAAATTCGTGACTTCATGGCGGAGTCTGATGATCTCCCGCGATCGCTCGCGCCGCAGATCCACATACCGGTACTTCCAACGGAGGTTCTCGTCGACCTCCGTCTCCTCGTTCACGTAGAAGGGCGGCGTCTTCGATTCGTTCAGGACCTCGATCTCGGTCGCAGCGATCTCCACGTCGCCCGTGGGCAGCTTTGGGTTCTTCGTCCCCTCTGGTCGTTGGCGGACCGTTCCGCGCACGCGAAGCACCCACTCGTTGCGGACCTTGCCCAGCGCGGCATGCGCCGCGGGGTTCTGGTTCGCGTGCGCGACGACCTGCGTGATGCCGTACCGGTCCCGGAGATCGATGAACGTGAGCCCGCCCTGGTCACGGCGCGTGTGCACCCAGCCGGCGAGCGTTACTTCCGTGCCCGCGAGCGAGGCGCGCGCCTCGCCGCAGGTATGCGTCCGCAGCACTAGTCGCGATCGTCCTTGAGGAACGGCGCCTCGCCGGCCGCGCCAGGCTCGTGCTCGTCGGGATTCTGCGGACCCTCGAAGAGCGGCGGCGTCGCGTGCTTCGGGACGTGGCGGCCAACCTCGGTGACGACCGCGGCGAGGCGCGTGACGCGCTGCGTCTTGGCCACGAGGTCGCGCACGATCACGTTGCCGCCACGCGCTTCGGGCGTGCCGCGGATCACCGCGACTTTCGCGCCGTGCTTCACGGCGCTCTCGAGCTGCTTGTCGAGCGTACGATCGGAATAGTCGATCGCCACGTTGAAGCCCGCCTGCCGCAACGGGTCGGCGATCTGCAGACGATCCGCTCCATCGCCTTTCTCGGCCGAGAGGACATACACATCGGGCGTGGTGGCGTATCCCATCGGCACTCCCTCCTGCTTCAAAGCAGCATGCAACACGTCGACGCCACCCGCGATACCGACACCCTGCACCTGCGGACCGCCAAGCTTTTCGACGAGGTCGTTGTAGCGGCCACCCGCCGCGACAGCGATATCACCGCTCTTCGTGAATTCTGCATCGGTGAGGATGCACTCCATGACCGTGCGCGTGTAGTAATCGAGACCGCGCACGAGCGTCTGGTTCACCTTGTATTCGTGACCGAGCCGGTCCAGCGAGGCGATCACCTGATCGAAGTGCTCTCGGTCCTCCGCGCAGAGGAGCTCGTGAAGGGGCGGCGCCGCGGCAACGACGGCACGGTCCTTCGGATCCTTCGAGTCGAGGATGCGCAGCGGATTGGTCTCGAGACGCTTCCCCGATTCCTCCGAGAGCGCGTCACGGTTGGACGCGAAGTAGGCGGCGAGCGTCTCGGCGATCTTCGGCCGGCATTTCGCGTCGCCAACCGTGTTGATCTCGA
>Ga0209471_1001133_pt1 | contig 16221 bp, 15 predicted proteins | sample GraSoiAngelo_128_FD_185885 | JGI IMG/M metagenome (GOLD analysis project Ga0209471, IMG submission 185885) | Grasslands soil microbial communities from the Angelo Coastal Reserve, California, USA - 14_0927_12_20cm (SPAdes) (version 2) | ecosystem: Environmental > Terrestrial > Soil > Grasslands ...
ATCGAATACGAGATCGAGCGCCAGGTGAAGGAGATCGAGAGCGGCGGCAAGGTGCTGCAACAGACGCGCCTTTTCGACAACGAAAAGGGCGTGACGCGGTCGATGCGCAGCAAGGAGGAGGCGAACGATTATCGATATTTTCCCGAGCCGGATCTGCCGCCACTTTTGGTCTCGCCCGAGTGGGCGGCGAAAGTGCAGGTCCCGAAGCTGCCGCACGAGGTCCTGGACGAGCTGACCAGGTCGGGCGTAGCGCAGGCCGACGCGCGCACCATCGTGGCCGACCCGCGCCTCGTCGAAGTGCATCGCCGGGTGGGGGGCGATCCTCGCCGCGCCGCGCTCTTCGTGGTCGGCGAGCTGGCGCGCGCGGTCAACGAGAAGGAAGCGGATCTCGCCGCCCTGAAATTCGAGCCGGCGCAAGTGGCGGAGGTGTGGAAGCTGCAGGATGCGGGGACCCTCTCCTCGACCGCCGCCAAGGAAGTGCTGGCCGAGCTGATCCGCAGCGGCAAGCCTCCCGCCCGGATCGTCCAGGAGAAGGGCCTTGCGCAAGTCTCCGACGCGGGCGCGCTGGAAGCCGTCGTCGATGCCGTCCTCGCCCGCAGCGTTTCCGAAGCCGAGAAATACAAGGCGGGAAAGAAGAACCTCTTGGGATTCTTCGTCGGCCAGGCGATGAAGGAGCTGAAGGGCAAAGGCAATCCGGGCGCGCTCAACGAGCTGTTCAAGAGGAAGCTCGGCGACTGAACAGATGATGGCGGCGTTCGCCAGCTTTCTTCTCCTCTCGCTCATCCTTGCGGGGGTCATCGCTTTTGCCACCCAGAAGGGGCGGCGAAGGCTCAAGTGGCTCCTGGTCTTTTCGCTGCTCTTCGCCTGGCTGGCGCTGGCCGGGGCGGTCGCGCGCATCGTCTCCCGCACCGCGGCGACGCTGGTCACTCCCGGAGGCGCGCGGCAGCCACAGCTGGTCGAGCAAGCGACGCGAGAAGGTCTGATGCTCCTCCTCTCGTTCGGCGTCCCGGCGCTGGTCGCCACTGCGCTCGGTTGGCTGGCGCTCAGAGCAAGCCGTCCGGGCCGCCAGAAGGCGCCGCCTGGTTAGAATGAGCGCCATGGAACTGGTCCGCGTGACGAAAGCAGGGCCACCGCTCGAGGAGATCCGCGCACTCTTTCTCGAGTACGCCCAGGCGCTGGGGTTCTCGCTCTGCTTCCAGGGATTCGACGAGGAGCTGCGCACGCTGCCGGGAAAATATGCCCCGCCGGAAGGCTCGCTCCTGCTTGCGCCGGGGCACGGCTGCGTCGGAGTGCGCCAGCTCGACGCGCGCACCGCCGAGATGAAGCGGCTCTTCGTGCGGCCCACGGCGCGAGGCCAGGGACTTGGACGGCGACTGGCAGAGGCGGCCATCGCGGAGGCGCGCGAGCGCGGACATGCGCGGATGGTGCTCGACACCATCCCCTCCAAGATGAGCGAAGCAGTCGCGCTCTACCGCGAGCTCGGCTTCCGCGAGATCGCCCCCTACTACGAGAACCCCATCGACGGGGCGCTCTACCTGGAGCTTGTGCTGCAATGAGCTTCCGCACGCTCTGGTTCGCCGACGGCGCGCTCCACCTCCTCGACCAGCGGGGCCTGCCGGCGCGCGCGGAAGTGGTCACGGTCAAGAGCGCCGAGGAGACGGCGCGCGCCATCCGCGAGATGGTGGTCCGCGGCGCGCCCGCCATCGGCTGCGCCGCTGCCTATGGCCTCGCACTCTCGGCACGCGCTGGGGAAGACTTCGAGAAGGCGCGCGCGGCGCTGCTTTCCGCGCGACCCACCGCCGTCAATCTGCGCTGGGCGCTCGAGCGAATGGCCGCGGTCCGGCCGCGCGCGTTCGAGGCGCTCAAGGCGGAGGCGGACAAGATTCTCCAGGAGGACCTCGAGGCCTGCCGTGCCATCGGCCGGCACGGCGCGGCGCTCGTGCCGGAGGGCAAAGGAATCCTCACCCACTGCAACGCGGGCGGTCTGGCCACCGCAGGCTACGGGACGGCACTCGGCGTGGTGCGCGCGGCCATCGCGGGCGGCAAGAGGTGCGACGTCTTCGCCGGCGAGACCCGGCCCTGGCTGCAGGGGGCGAGGCTCACCGCCTGGGAGCTCTTGCAGGACGGCATTCCCGTCACGCTTCTCCCCGACGTGGCCGCGGCCTCGCTCCTCTCCTCCGGCAAGATCGGCTGTGTCGTGGTTGGCGCCGACCGGGTCGCGCGCAACGGCGACACCGCCAACAAGGTCGGCACCTATCCGCTCGCCCTCGCCGCGCAGGCGGCCGCCGTGCCGCTCTTCGTGGCGGCGCCGTTGAGCAGCATCGATCTGCGCGCGGCGAGCGGGCGGGAGATTCCCATCGAGGAGCGGTCCGCGGAAGAGGTGACGCATCTTCTCGGCCAGCGGGTCGCCCCCGAAGGCGTGAGCGTTTTCAACCCCGCCTTCGACGTCACCCCGGCGCGGTACATCGCCGCCATCGTCACCGAGAGGGGCGTGGCGAGGCCGCCCTACCAGGACAGCCTGGCTGCGCTCGCCGGCGCATGAGCAGCCGGCCAGGCGAGCGGGTTCCCTTGACAATGCAGGACCATTTTCGCTAAATCGCCCGTTCCTTTCCGCGCCCGGCGGCAGGATTTCCTCGCCAGACGGGCTTCCAGAAGACGGAGAAGCGCGATGTACGCAGTCGTCAGGACCGGCGGTAAACAATACCGCGTCAAAGAAGGCGACCTGCTCAAGGTGGAGAAGCTGGAGCAGCCGGTGGGCGCCAGGTTCGATCTCGAAGTGCTGCTCGTCGGCCAGGGAGCGGACGTGAAGCTGGGCGTGCCGCTGGTCGAGGGCGCGAAAGTGCAGGCCGAGATCGTCTCGCACGGCAAGCACCGCAAGCTCTGGCATTTCCGCACGCAGGAGGAAGGCTGGGACCGCATCCGCGGGCACCGGCAGCCGTACACCGAGATCAAGATCACCGGCATCACCGGCTGAGGGACTTCGATGGCGCACAAAAAAGGGCAGGGATCGTCCCGCAACGGCCGCGACTCGCCGGGGCAGCACCGGGGCATCAAGATCTTCGGCGGCGAAAGCGTCGTGCCGGGAAAGATCCTCGTGCGGCAGGTGGGCACCAGGGTCCACGCCGGCCGCGGCGCCTCGATGGGCCGCGACTTCACCATCTATGCGGTGGTGGAAGGCGTCGTGAAGTACCAGAAGGGCCGCGGCGACCGGGTCTACGTTCACGTCGAGGGGGCCAAGCCGCAGGCCCAGGCGTAGCCCGCGGCCGCGCAGAGCGGCCATGCAGTTCATCGACGAAGCAGAGATCTCGGTCAAGGCTGGCGACGGGGGGCCCGGCGCGGTCGCCTTTCGCAGGGAGAAGTTCGTCCCTCGCGGCGGCCCTGCGGGCGGCGACGGCGGAGACGGCGGCGACATCATTCTCGAGACCGACGAGCGGCTCACCACGCTGCTCGACTTCCGCTTCAAGCGCGAGTATCGCGCCCGCAACGGCGAGCCGGGGCGGGGCCGCGACCAGAACGGGCAGGGCGCATCCGAGCTCTTGCTCAAGGTTCCCCCCGGAACGCTGGTGCGCGACGCCGCTTCCGGCGAGGTGCTGGCGGATCTGCGCGAGAACGGCCGCCGCTTCGTGCTCGCCAAGGGAGGCAAGGGCGGGCTGGGCAACATGAACTTCGCCACCCCGACGCTGCAGGCGCCGCGCTTCGCCCAGCCGGGGACGGAGGGGGAAGAGAAGCGCGTGCGGCTGGAACTGCGCCTGCTCGCGGACGTCGGCCTGGTGGGATTTCCCAACGCTGGCAAGAGCACGCTGGTGGCGCGGCTCTCGCGGGCGCGGCCGAAGATCGCCGACTACCCCTTCACGACGCTGCAGCCGCACCTCGGCGTGGTTCAGTACAAGGATGGCCGCAGCTTCGTGCTCTCCGACCTGCCGGGGCTGATCGAGGGCGCGCATCGCGGCATGGGGCTCGGCCATCGCTTCCTCAAGCACATGGCGCGCTGCCGCGTGATCATCCATCTCATCGACGCCGCGCAAGAGCGCGATCTCGTCGCGGACTACGAGGCGATCAACCGCGAGCTGGAGCTGTTCGATCCGGCGCTGGGGCGCAAGAAGCAGATCATCGCCGCCAACAAGATCGACGTCCCCGAGGCGCGCGAGCGGGCGCAACAGTTCGCGGGCAAACTGAAGCGGCGCAAGCTGAAGGTGCATCTCGTCTCGGGAGCGAGCGGCGAGGGGCTGGAGGATCTCCTCGATGCGACCGTGCGCGCGCTCGATGACGCCGGCCTGCCGGCGCCGCTGGAGCGCGACCTCCACCCGCCGCCGCAGGTCGAGCGGGAGCCCCGTCCGAGGAAACGCCGGTGAGCCCGCGGCGCCCACCGCGCGCATGGATCGGGCCGGTGCAGCCGGTCGATCCTGAAGAGCTGGTCGGACCGCGCGGGCTGATCGAAGAAGTGCTGCGCGGAGAGGACGAAGAACACGCAGCGGATCCCGACGCCGGGTTCTTCTGGTCGCTCCTCTCCCCTGCGCGGCAGGCGCGCATCCTCTCGGTCATCGAAGCCCGCCTCGCCTCCGTCACCATCGTCCTCGACCGCCTCGTCGATCCACACAACACCGCTGCCATCCTCCGCACCGCGGAGGGTCTCGGCCTCGCCCGCGCCCACGTCGTCCCGCACGACCCGGGCGACGACGGCCGCGCTCACCGCCGCGTCACCCAGGACGCGCAGAAATGGATCGACGTCGAACGCCACCGCTCCGGCGCCGCCTGTGCGAAAGAGCTGGCGAAGCGAGGCTTCGAAGTGTGGGCCGGCCATCTCGGCGGGAGCGTGCCTCTCTACTCCGAGCTGCCCGCGGATCGGCCCGTCGCGCTGCTGTTCGGCAACGAGCACGAAGGTCCGAGCGCCGAGACGATCGCCGCCTGCAAGGGCACCTTCCGCATCCCGATGGCCGGCTTCACCCAGAGCTTCAACGTCTCCGTGGCTGCAGGCATCGCCCTCGCCCACCTCGCACAGGCGCGGCGGGCGCAGCTCGGCGCCGCTGGAGATCTTTCCCCACAGGAGCGCGTTCTCTTGCGGGAGCGCTTTACGTTGCTCGCGGCCAGGCTGGCCCGGCGCATGAAGCAGCGCCGCTGAGGGCCGTCCAAGTGAAGATGATTCTCCTTCTCGCACTCCTCGCCGCCGCCGCCCCTCACAAGGATCCAGGCCGCGCCCTCGCGCGCCGCGTACAGTCCTACTACGCGCACACCAAGGACTTCTCCGCCCGCTTCGCCCAGCGCTATACCTATCTCGCCATCGGCCGCACCGAGGAGTCGAGCGGCACCGTGAAGGTCAAGCGGCCGCGCTTCGTCCGCTGGGACTACGAGAAGCCCGAGCGGCGCAGCCTCTTCGTCGAAGGCAAGACGCTCTGGATCTGGCGGCCCGACGACAAGGAAGCGCAGGTCAAGCGCGATTTCGGCGGCGACCAGCTCTCCAGCGCCTTCACCTTCCTCTGGGGAAGGGGTGACCTGCTCACGGAATTCTCCGCCCGGGCTGGCGCGCCGCAAAAAGATCTGCCGGCGGGCGACACGCTCGAGCTCGAACCGCTCAAGCCCATCGCGGGCGTCGCCCGACTCCTCTTCGTGGTTGCGAAAGACGGCCGCGTCCTCGCCAGCGTCGTCACCAACCCGCAGGGCGACGTGAACCGCATCGTCTTCAGCGACGCCAAGATCGACCAAGGGCTGCCCGACGCGCTCTTCCACTTCGAGCCGCCCAAGGACGCCTACGTGCAGGAGTTCTGATAGAAGGCACGCTCCATGCGCCACCTCCTCGCCGCCCTGCTCTTGCTCGCCGCTTGCGCTCCGGCGCGCCCGGTGACCATCGAAGGCCGGACCGTTCCGTACGAAGAGGCGGCGCAGCAGGACTTCCGCCGCGGCCAGGCGCTTTACGATCAAGGCAACTACGCGGCTGCCGCGGCGGCGCTGGGCGGCTTTCTCTCCCGCTATCCGGAAAGCAAGCTCGCGGAGGAGGCCCTCTTCCGGCGCGGCCAGGCTCTCGTCCGCGCGGGGCAGCTCGAGCAGGCCGAGGCGGCGCTGCAACAGCTGCTCGAGAAGCATCCGACTTCGCCGTTCAAGAGCGCGGCCGCCGCCGAGCTCGGCAACGTACAGGCCAAGCTGGGCAAGCAGCAGGCCCTCCGGCCGATGGTGGACCAGATCCCGCCGGAAGGACCCGAGCGCGAAGTGCAGCTGCGCGCCTTCACCGACGTGCTCGAGTCTGCCCCGGCTGCCGAGGTCGCGCGGCTGGTGGCCGAGACCGACAAGCGATCGCCGGCCTGGCCCTTGGCGGCGCTCAAGCTGGCGCGCATCCAGCTGCACGCGGGCGATCGCACCCACGCCGCCGAGCTGGCTTCCGAGATCCTCTCGGTCACCGACGGCGTCGGTCCCTCTGCCGACGGTGCGCGCGCCGTGCAGCGCGCCGCGCAGCCGCCGGCGAACGTCAAGCCGAACCTGCTCGGCATCGTGCTGCCGCTGAGCGGCGACTTGAAGGGCTTCGCCGACCAGGCGCTCAACGGCATCGCGCTGACTCTCGATCTGCAGAACCGCGGCTCGCTCCTGGTGGAGATCAAGGACTCCAAGGGCGAGCCCGACGCCGCCGCCGATGCGGTCGCGGAGCTGGCGCAGGCAGGGGCCATCGCCATCCTCGGACCGCTCGGCCTCGCCGAAGGGCCGGCCGCCGCGGCGCGGGCGCAGCAGCTCGGCATCCCTCTCGTCTCCTTGAGCCGCGCCGAGGGCCTCACCGCGCTGGGCGATTACGTCTTCCGTGACATGCCCACCTCCAGCGCGCAGGCCAGGGCGGTGGCCGAGTACGCGCAGAGGAAGCTCAACGTGAAGGGCTTCGGCATCCTCCATCCCGATTCGCCCTACGGCGACGAGATGAGCAGATATTTCTGGGACGCGCTCGACGCGACCGGAGCGGAAGTGCGCGCCTACGAGCACTACCCGCGCGAGACCACCACCTTCAAGCCCTTCATCCAGTCGATGGTGGGCCGCACCGTCAAGGACCTCGAGGAGCGCCAGCAGTACGCCGAGGAGCTGAAGAAGATCCTCGAGCAGATCAAGGATCCCTACAAGCGGCGCAAGGCCGCGCAGCAGCTGCGCAACGCGCAGGCGCCGATCGTCGACTTCGACGCCCTCTTCATCCCCGACAGCGCGCGCACCGTGCGGCTGGTCGCGCCGGCCATCGCCGCCGAAGACGTCATCACCACCGGCTGCGACACCAAGGAGCTGGAGGTCGTCAAGAAGACGACCAAGAACGAGCAGCTTCGGACCGTGCAGCTGCTCGGGACTTCCCTGTGGGATTCGCCCGACCTGATCGACGAGCGCAGCGGAGTTGCCCGCTACGTCCAGTGCAGCATCTTCGTCGACGTCTTCTTCCCCAATTCCGAGCGGGCGGCGACGAGGAAGTTCGTCGACGACTACGGCAGCGCCTACCACCGCGCGCCAGGATTTCTCGAGGCGCACGCGTTCGATGCCGCCGCGCTGATCAAGAAAGCGGTCAGCGAGCGCCGGCCGCAGACGCGCGAGGCCTTGCGCGACGCGCTCGCCGGCATGCAGAAGCCTTTCGAGGGGGCCGCGGGCGACACCGTGTTCGGCAAGGACCGCGAGGCGCAAAAGCCCTTCTTCTGGCTCTGGGTCAACCGCGGGACCATCGTCGAGTTCGATCCGGAAGGGCCGCCGCCGGTGCCGCCCGCCATGCCGCTCGCCGCTGCGCCTGCGAAGTAGCGGTCATCTGTGCGATCGCGCACGAGCCGCCCGGACGGGCAGGCACTACACTCTGCGGCGTGGCCAAAGGGATGCTGGTCTTTCCCTTCACCGTTCCGCTCGACCCGAGCGGACAGATGCTCGATCAGGCGCAAGGGGTCTATGCGCGCTCGCTCGCGCGCGCGCTGGCGGAGCGCCTGACCCAACCTCCTCACCTGGCGGCGAATCTCGCCACGCTCACCGCCGACGGACCGCTCGACGGCGAGGAGGGCCGGCGCGGACATGGCTGGGTGGTGGCCTCGCAGCCCTGGACGGTGGAGGAGGCATGCCAGATCGGCCTTCCCGAGGGGACCGAGTATGTCCTGCACGGATCGGCAGAGCTGACCGACCGGGTGCGCCTCCGCATCCTGCTCGTCGACTCGCCACAGAGAAAGCTCGCGCTCGACCACGTCGTTCTGCGGCCGCGCAACGAGCTCTTCTCCGCGCTCGAGGAGGCGGCGCTCGAGGTCGCCCGCGCCGTCGGCGAGGCGCCGCCCGCGGTCGCCTGGCCGACTCGCGACGTGGAGGCATATCTCGCCTATCTGCGCGGCCGGGACATGACCGCCGCGCACGAGAACGGCGTACGCGTTCCCGATCCGAAACGGAGCTTCGATCCCTATCTCGAGGCGGCGCGGCGCGATCCCTTGTTCGCCGACGCGCAGGAGCGCCTTCTCGCGATGGCGCTCGATTTCGCTCTCGGCGGGCAGGGGCCGGTCGAGGCGGCGCGCGAGGGCTGCGAGAAATTGCTCGGCATCGACCCCGCCGCGTACAAGGCGCACGCCGCGCTGGCCGAGATCGATCTCGTGGAAGGCGACGCGATCACCGCGGAGCAGCGGCTCCGTCATGCCCTCTCGCTGCGGCCCGACTGGTCGCCGGGATTCGAGCGGCTGGGAACTGCGCTGCTCGGCCAGGAACGCTATCGGGAAGCGATCCCCTGCTTCGAAAAAGCGCTCGAGGAGCGGCACGACGACGCCGACGCGCTGCAGGGGCTGGGCACGGCGCTCTTCGAATGCGGCCAGCTGGAGGAGGCGGTGCGGGCCTGGCAAGAGGTGCTCGAGCTGGGTGCGGGAGCTTCGGCGCACTTGCACGAGAGCCTCGCGCGGGCCCTCGCGCAGCTCGGCCGCCGTGACGAGGCAAGGGCCCATCGCGCGATGGCGCGCAAGATCGCGGGCAAGCCGCGCTTCGGACTTTACCTCCTGCGCGAGGCGTGGGAATGGCTCTGTGGTGGAACCGGTCCCCGGCATTGACGAGCAGATCCTCCCGCCTCCGCCGCCGGGGCCGGGCACGCTCGGCGCGCTGCGGCCGCCGGCGCTCAACGTCCTGCTCTTTCTCCTGACCTTCGCCTCGGCCTTCGCCGCCGGATCGGTGCTCAACGACACGCAGCTGCCCGAGCCGACCCGGCCGGAGATGCTGCGCCACGGCCTCGGCTTCTCGGCGGCCCTGCTCGCCATCATGCTCGCGCACGAGATGGGGCATTTCGTCCTGGCGCGGCGGCACGGCGTCGATGCCACCTGGCCCTTCTTCATTCCTGCGCCCTTCCTCTCCGTCATCGGGACTCTCGGCGCGGTCATCCGGCTGCGCTCCTTGCCGCGCACCCGCAAGGCGCTGCTCGACATCGGCGCCTGGGGGCCGATCGCGGGATTTCTCGCGACCCTTCCCGTCCTGATCATCGGGCTCAAGCTCTCGACCGTCGTGCCGGCCGAGGCGCCGGGCGCGCACTGGTCCCTGTTCGATGCTTTCCTCTCCTTCGTCGAGGGCCGCGGCTGGCCGGCGATGCGCGAGGCCTTCGACCTCGGTGAGCCGCTCGGCATGCAATTGTTGCAGATGCTGGTCGTCGGTGACCTGCCCGCGGGAAAGTCGCTGGCGCTCCATCCGGTGGCGGTGGCGGGCTGGTTCGGGTTCCTCCTCACGGCCCTGAATCTCTTGCCGCTCGGACAGCTCGACGGCGGCCATGTCTTGTATGGAGCCTCGCCGCGGCTGCACCGCGCGCTCGGGCCCCCGCTCTCGGCGGTGCTGCTCGCGCTCGGCATCTTCACCGCCTTTCCCGGCTGGCTGATCTGGGGTCTGTTGATGGGTCTCGGCTTCGGCTCGCACCCGCGGCTGGCGGCTCCGGAGGAACGGCTCGACCGGCCGCGGCGCGCGCTGGTGGCCGTCTCGCTCCTCCTGTTCGTGCTCTCTTTTTCGCCCGTGCCGCTTGCCCTGCTCGCGGGGTAGAACGGCGCGATGGAACTGAGCGACATGCTCGGGCCCGGCGGCGCGCTCTCGCGTGCATTGCCGCTCTACGAGCCGCGGCCGCCGCAGCTGGAGATGGCGGCGCGGGTCGAGCAGGCGCTCGCGCAGGGCCGCGCGCTGGTGATCGAGGCAGGCACCGGAACCGGCAAGACCCTCGCCTACCTTCTGCCGGCGGCGCGGAGCGGCCTCAAGATCATCGTCTCCACCGCGACCAAGACCCTGCAGGAGCAGCTGGCGGACAAGGAAGTGCCGCTCTTGAAGGAGTTGGGCGTCGATGCGCGCGTCGCCTTCCTCAAGGGCCGGCAGAACTACCTCTGCCTCCTGCGTTTCGAGCAGTTCCTCCGCGAACCGACCTTCGCCGTGCGCGAGGAGGCGGCGCATTTCGAGCGCGTCGCCGAGTGGGCCGCGACGACTGCGACCGGGGACCGCGCCGAGCTTCTCGACCTGCCCGAGAGCCTCGCCTCCTGGCGCGACCTCTCCGCCAGCGCCGATCAGTGCCTGGGGCAGAAGTGCCCGCGCTACGAGAGCTGCTTCGTCTTCCGCATGCGCAGGCTCGCCGCCGAGGCGGACATCGTGGTGGTGAATCATCATCTCTTCTTCGCCGACCTGGCGCTGCGGACCTCGTCGGCGGGCGACGCCGGCGCGGCGGTGCTGCCGCCCTACGATGCAGTCGTTTTCGACGAAGCGCACGCGGTGGAAGAGGTGGCGACGGAGCATTTCGGCGCGCAGCTCTCCAGCTTCCGGGTGGCCGAGCTGGCGCGCGACGCCCTCAAGACGCTGCAGCCGCGGCCGCAGATGCTGGCGGCGCGAGACCTCGCGGTACGGATGCTCAGGGAGGGAGAGGATTTCTTCCAGGCGGCGCTGGAGACCGCGCCGGAACGTCAGACGACCCGCGCGATCAAATCCCCGCCGGGTGGAGCACGCGAGCCCCATCATTATGGTAGCGAGAATTCTCGCTGGGCGTTGCTCCCCGGGGCGCTCCAACCCGCCGAGCCGCAGCGCCAGGCGCTGCTCGACCTGGCCCGGTCGCTCGGCGCTGCGCTCAGCGGCGGCGACGGCGAGGAGGTGTCGCTCCTCGAGCGGCGCTGCCTCGCTCTCGGCGCCGACCTCGAGCTCTTCACCCACCGGGACCCCGGTCTCATCCACTGGGCGGAGTCGCGCGGCGGCCACGTCTTCCTCCACGCCTCGCCGATCGACGTCTCCGCCATCCTCCAGGACAAGCTCTACGACCGCATCGGTCCGGTGGTCTTCACCTCCGCGACGCTCGCGGTCGGGGGCGCGCTCGAATATTTCGAACGCCGAGTCGGCCTGCGCGACGAGAGCGGCCCGCTCTTTCCCCTCCACTCGCGGGTGCTCGACTCGCCCTTCGACTACGAAAAGAACGCCGCGCTCTACCTGCCCAGCGCCATGCCCGACCCGAACGATCCCTCCTTCCCCGCAGCGGTAGCCGACGAGCTGCGGCAGCTCTTGCCGATCACTTCCGGCCGCGCCTTCGTCCTCTTCACTTCCTTGCGCAACATGCGCGCGGTGCACGCGCTGCTCGAAGACGAGCTCCCCTATCAGGTCCTTCTCCAAGGCGAGCAGCCCAAGCAGCAGCTCCTCAAGCGCTTCCGCGAGACCCCCAGCGTCCTCTTCGCCTCGCAGAGCTTCTGGGAGGGCGTGGACGTCCCCGGCGAGGCGCTCAGCCTGGTGGTCATCGACAAGCTCCCCTTCGCCTCGCCCGGCGAGCCGATCGTCGCCGCGCGCATCGATCGCCTGAGAGGGCGGGGCGAGGACGCCTTCTTCAGCTACCAGCTTCCTGAAGCCGCGCTCGCCCTCAAGCAGGGCTTCGGCCGGCTCATCCGCAGCGCCCTGGACCGCGGCATCGTCGCCGTTCTCGACGGGCGAATGACCCGCAAGGGCTACGGCCGCGTCTTCATCGAGACCCTGCCGCACTGCCGCATTGTGCGTACACCTGCCGACGCGGAGGACTTCTGGCGGATGGCCAAAGCGCGTTAAAATGCGTCAATGCCGGGTGTAAATCGCTGTGGTCGCGCGGGGGTCGCCCCGAGGGGGGAGGTCCTGCGCAGAAGGAGCTTGGCTGTCGGCGGTCTTCGGGAGAAACTGCCGCCTTCCTTGCAGCGAAGACCGGAGATCGTGCCCCTCTCGACGATGGATGTTCCGCTCGCTCCCCTGGGAGAAGCGCCTTGGAACGTCGCGGTGGCCTGCGTGGCCGTCGCGACGGCAGGGTGACCGGCGGTGCAGTTCAACACGGCCCAGCGCGAGCTGACCCTCAAGATCGTCTATTACGGCCCCGGGCTTTCGGGGAAGACGACGAACCTGCGCGCGCTCTACCAGCGCATCCAGCCGAGCCTGCGCGGCCATCTGATGACGCTGGACACGGCCGACGACCGCACCCTCTTTTTCGACACGCTGCCGCTCGTCTTCCGCGCCGGAAATCTCAAGGTCAAGATCAAGCTCTTCACCGTGCCCGGGCAGGTGATGCACAACTCGACCCGCCGCATCGTGCTGCAGGGAGCCGACGCGATCGCTTTCATCGCCGACAGCCAGCCGAGCAAGCGCCAGGAAAATTACAAGTACTGGCTGAACATGGTGGAGAACCTCAAGGCGAACGGGCTCACCATCGAAACCTTGCCCAACGTCGTGCAATGGAACAAGAAGGACCTGGGGGACGCCACCACCGCCGAGGCGATCGAGAAGATGCGCAAGGAAGGCAAACAGCCCGTCTACGAGGCAGTCGCGGTTCGCGGGGAAGGTGTGGTGGAGACCTTCCTCGGGCTGGTCGAGCTGACCTTCGAGCAGATTGACAGGATCTACCTGCTCTCCGACAAGATCGGTCTGGACCGGCGCAGCTTCGTGGAAGAGGTGAGAAGGTGCCTGGTCGATCCGCCGCCTCTCAAGGCCGGCGGTAATCCGGACAAAGGCGGCGGCACGCCGCCCGCGACAGGGACCGTGTAGTGGCAGAGAGCGTCCTGCAAAAGAAGCTCGTGTTGGGCGAGCTGCTCGATCTGCCCAGCTTCACCAACGTCTGCAAGACGTTCGTCGATCTCTACAAGATCGGCCTCAAGGTCTTCGACCAGCAGGGGACAAAGCTCGTCGACATGAAGGTCGCCTCCGGCGACTTCTGCGCCTACATGTTCACCGGTCCGAACGGCCGCAGGCTCTGCACCGAGACGGTTACGCACATCAAGGTGCGACCGCTCGAGTCGCAGCCGAAAGACCCGGAAGACATCATCGCCATGCGCAACTGCTTCTCCGGCTTGCGCTATCTGATGATGCCCATCCTCTACGAAGGGGACATGATCGGCCGGGTCATCTTCGGGCCCTTCATGCCCGAGGACGTCGGGGACCTGGGGCGGGAGTTGAGGGATCTTTCCGGCGAATTCGATCTGAAGAAGGCCAAGGAGCTGATCGAGCGCATCCGCAGCGCGCCGGAGAGCACGGTGCGGCGCATCCTCGAGCACTTCACCCGCATCGTCGATGTCCTGGTCTACACCTCGCACCGGGCGATGATCTCTTCGCAGCTGCACATCGAATCGGTGACTGAAAGCTATCGAGAGGTGCAGGAGAAGAACAAGAAGCTCTCCGAAGCGCTGGAGCGGCTGCAGGAGTTGTCGCGCCTCAAGTCGAACTTCCTCGCCACCGTCTCACACGAGCTGCGCACGCCGCTGACGAGCGTGATCGGCTATTCCGAGATGCTGCTCGCCGGGCTGGCGGGAGAGCTCAACGAAGAGCAGCAGGATTATCTGAAGACGATCCTGGAGAAGGGCGAGTCGCTCCTGCGCTTGATCTCGTCGATCCTCGATCTCTCCCGCATCGAGGCCCGCGGCGTGCAGCTCTTGCGCAAGCCCTCCAGCCTGGAAGAGATCGTGCAAAGCGCGATGGAGTCGGTCCTGCCGCAGAGCTTCAAGAAGAACCTGCAGCTCACCTCCAACGTCTCGCCCTCGGTGCAGAAGGTCACAGTCGACAGCGACAAGATCCGCCAGTGCGTCGTCAACCTTCTCTCCAACTCGGTGAAGTTCACGCCGGCGGGCGGGCACATCGCCGTGCAGGCGGGGCCGGCCGACCTCACGCCCAAGAGCGCCGGGCCCTTCGGCTCGGCGGGGTATTTCCAGATCTCGGTCACCGACAACGGCATCGGGATTCCGCCCGAATTGCAACTGAAAGTGTTCGAGACTTTCTTCCAGGCGGACTCGTCGGCCTCGCGCGAGTACGGCGGCGCGGGGTTGGGGCTCTCCATCGTCAAGAGCTACGTCGAGGCGCACGGCGGCGAGGTGTTCGTCAAGAGCGAGACCGGCAAGGGCTCGACCTTCACGCTGGTCTTGCCCATCGAGCCTCCCGGGACGGGGCTGGGTGTGCCGCCCGCGACCAGCGGCTCGACGCCGGCCTTCCCCGTCTGATTGCCCTCCGAGCTGGAGCTGATCGAAGCGTTTCTCGCTCCCTTTCCCGGCGGAGAGCGGGTGGTGATCGGCCCGGGCAGCGACTGCGCCGCGGTGCGGCCGGCGCGCGGCATGAAGCTGGTGGTGACGACCGACGCCGTGGTCGAGCGCGTGCATTTCAGCTGGCTGCGCTTCACGCCCGAGGACGTCGGGTGGAAGTCCTTGGCGGTGAACCTCTCCGACCTGGCGGCGGCGGGAGCGCGGCCGCGCTGGTTTCTCTGCGCTCTGGCCGTGCCGCGAGGCACCACGCTACGGCAAGCGAGCGGAGTGGCGCGGGGCATGGCGCAGCTCGCGCGGCGGCATCGCTGCGCTCTCATCGGCGGCAACGTGACGGCCGCATCCGCGTGGTCGGTGACGATCACCGCCCTCGGAGAAGCGGCGCGGCCGCTCTCTCGCGCAGGCGCGCGGCCCGGCGATGCGCTCGTGGTCGTCGGCAGGCTGGGTGAGGCGGCAGCAGGGCTGCGGCCAGGCGCCTCCGCGGCGGAGTCGAAGGCGCAGCGCCGGCCGGAGCCGCTCGTGCGGGAGGGAATGAAGGCGAACGCGTTTGCCTCGGCGGCCGTCGATGTGAGCGATGGATTTCTCCGCGACCTCGGCCATCTGTTGCGCGAGAGCCGATGCGGGGCGCAGGTGGAGTGCAGCCTCCTGCCGGCGCGGGACCTGGATCTCGCCCTCTCGGGCGGCGAGGATTATGCGCTCTTGCTCTCGGTGCCGCGGCGGAAGCTCGCGGCGCTCCAGCGCGCCGTTCGCTGCATCGAGGTGGGGCGCATCGTTCGCGGTTCGGGCATTCAGCTGACCGAGCACGGGCGGCCGCGTCCGCTGCCGCGCGTGACCGGCTTCGATCATTTGAAGTGAGCCTGCGGTTGATCTGGAGAAGGTGAGCCTTTACAACCCTGACCCCCGCCCCGCGCTCGCGCGCGGAGGCGGTTGTGTGCTTTGACTTTGGAAACGACGGCAACAAAGAGCTTTGTCGCCCCGCAGAAAAGCGGCAGCCCGGCGGCTCTGGCCGAGCTGGTGGCGGCGCTTCGCCCCGACCGCGCCAGGGTGCTGGCGCGCGGGCTGTTCGGGGCGGCGCGCGGATTCGCGCTGGCCCGGCTCGCGCGCGAGCTGAAGCGGCCGCTCATCTGCGTGGAGCCGGACGAGGAGGCCGCCGAGGCGCTCGAGCACGACCTCCGCTTTTTCCTCACTCAAGAGGATGCGGCCGCGGAACGAGCGCGGCCGGTCGTACGAATTCCGGCCGACGAAATGCTGCCCTACGAGGGGCTGACCCCCGACCGCTTCGTCGCGCAGCAGCGCCTGGCCGCACTCTTCCGCTTGCACTTGGGAAATTCCGACCGGCCGGTCGTGCTCTTCTCGGTGAAGTCCCTTGCTCGCCGGGTGCTGCCGCGGCCCGCGCTCGACCGCCGCTCCCTGCTCCTCTCCCCCGGCATCGAGCACGACCGCGACGAGCTTGCCCGCAAGCTGACCGCCGCCGGTTACGCCCGCGTGCCGCTGGTCGAGGACCCGGGCACTTACGCCGTCCGCGGCGGCGTCTTCGATGTCTGGTCCCCGCTCGACGCGCAGCCCGCCCGCCTCGAATTCTTCGGCGACCAGGTCGAGAAGATCCGCGCCTTCGACCCCCAGACCCAGCGAACGGTCCGCGAGCTGCGCGAGCTCTCCCTCTGCCCCGCGCGCGAGATCATCCTCGACGACGAGGGCCGCAAGGCCGCCATCGCCACCGTCCGCGCCGCGGCCGACGCGGTCGAGACCCCCACCCGCCAGCTCCGCGAGCTGATCGATGACCTCGGCACGC
>Ga0209471_1001135_pt1 | contig 16208 bp, 18 predicted proteins | sample GraSoiAngelo_128_FD_185885 | JGI IMG/M metagenome (GOLD analysis project Ga0209471, IMG submission 185885) | Grasslands soil microbial communities from the Angelo Coastal Reserve, California, USA - 14_0927_12_20cm (SPAdes) (version 2) | ecosystem: Environmental > Terrestrial > Soil > Grasslands ...
CTTCCTGCAGGGCTTGGGAGGCGGTGGCCTCGTTCCGCTCTCGCTCGCCCTGGCCGCCGACCTCTACCGCAACGAGCGCCGGACGGCCGCGTTGGGGTCCGTGGCCGCGATGCAAGAGGCAGGCAGCGTGTTCGGCCCGCTGTACGGAGCCACACTCGCGGCGGCCGCCGCATCGATCGGGGGCTGGCGTTTCGTGTTCTGGTTGAACCTTCCGCTGGCCGTGCTGTGTGCCACCGGCCTGGTTGCCGGGAGCCGCCGGCAAAGCAGGCTCGATGCGTCAACCGCCGCTTCGCTGGACTGGGTCGGCGCCGCCCTGCTCGGCGCCGGCCTGGGCCTGTTGGTGCTCGCCTTGTACCCGGATGATCCCAACACCCGCGCCACCAGCGGCCTTTTCATCCCGCTCGGCGTTCTCAGCCTCGTCGTGCTGGGCCTGTACGCGAGACGCCAGGCCACACGCCTCGAGCCTCTGATCCCAGCCAGCCTTCTTCGCAGCCGCGCCTTCATCGGCGCCACGCTGGCCAACCTGTTGATCGGGGTCGCGCTCATGGTCGCGCTGGTAGACGTTCCTCTTCTCGGCCGGCTCGTTTTCAAGCTCGACCAGCTCGGCTCGGGCCTGCTCCTTTCCCGCTTCTTGCTCGGCCTGCCGCTCGGCGCGTTACTGGGCGGCCTGCTGGCCACGCGGATCGGCGCGCGCGCCACTGCGGTCGCGGGCATGATCCTCGCGGCGGCAGCGTTCGCGCAGATGACGGGCTGGCGGGCGGACGAGCTGGCCGCGCGCGCCGGTCCACTGCCGGTCGCCGACCTCGCGCTCATCGCATGCGGGCTTGGTTTCGGGATCGTCATCGCCCCGCTTGCCGCCCGCGTGCTCGAGCTCACAAAAACGGAGCATCACGGTCTCGCCTCGAGCCTCGTCGTCCTTTCGAGGACCATGGGAATGCTCGTCGGCCTGGCGGCCCTAACCGCCTACGGCCTGTATCGGTTCCATCAGATCCTGGGCACTCCACAGCTCAACGACCCCGACGTCCGCGCCAGGGTCGATCACCTGGAGCGCCTGGTGGCCGCCGCCTTCCTGCAGGAGTACCGCGAGATATTCGCCGTCGCAGCGGCGCTCTGCCTGCTCGCCGCGCTTGTGGCCGGGCTCACGATCGGAACGCAGCCGAGGGCGGCCTCGAAGACCTGACCAAACGCGTCAGAGCTTGGTGGCCACCGCCATCAGGTAGGAATGGTGGTAGCGGAACGCATCGTCTGGATCGCCGAGGCTGCCCATGGCCTCGTCCACCTCGGCCTCTAGCTCCATGCGATAGCGCGGTCCCAGGGCCCTTATCAGCGTGTAGGGGAGCGGGCCTGCTCCCGCCATCAGGTTGGTCCACTCCCTCGCGTTGTCGGTACGGCCGCCGGTCACCATCTCGGTCAACAGATCGACCTTGAAACCGGCCGACTCCAACAACTGCGGCAGGACCCGCGGCTCGCCGAACTGCGAACGGTCAGAGCTATACCGCGGAAAGCTCAGGTAATGCCTGCGCGCGAGCGGGGCGAGGCCCTGGAAGAAGAGGTCCTGGGCCCGCGTGCTGAGACTGCGCCGCTGGCTCGAGAGCGCGACCCGGCCGCCAACCTTGAGTACGCGATGTGCTTCGCTCAGCGCGTCGCCGGGATCGGCGAGGTAAGCAAGTGTGTCGCCCATGGTCACCAGGTCAAACGTCTCCGGCCTGAACACGAGGCGTTCGGCGGCCATGCCGAGAAACTTCGTGTTCTTGCTCGGCTTCGACCTCGCGATCGAGAGCATGCGATCCGACAGGTCGATGCCGATCACCGAGCCCGGCGTCACCTTCGCCGCCACCAGGTGCGCAACCAGGCCTGTGCCGGTGCCGACATCAAGCACTTGCTGTCCCTTCCTCGGCTTGACCAGCTCGACCAGCCGTGTAGCAACTCGGCCGTGCTGACCGTTGGCCCAGCTGTCGTATGTCGGTGCGATCTGGTCGAAGAAGTCGACCAGATGGTCGATCATCTCGTCGGACGAGTCAGGATCCATCAGCGCCACGAAGCTGACCCCAGGGCATGCAGGAGCTGCAGAAACCCGGTTGCCTCCCTCTCGAGATGTCCGGCGACCACTTTGCTACGATGCTAGCTCGTCAAATCCCCCTCTCTTCCGACTTATGCATCTGTTCGCAAGTCAAGTTCATCGTCGGAGTTGAGCAGGACGAGGAAAAGGCTCGATCACCCCAGTGGAGGACGCCCAAATGGCCCAAGCTGAAAAATCCGGAACACACGCCCCCGCCACCAGCGCCAACGGTGGCACCAACCTGGTCAATCTCGGGCCCCGCGACAGCCTGCACGGACGCCTCGAGATCCAGGGTGATCTCAAGGTGGCCGGCACCGTCGAGGGCGAGCTCAAAGCCAGCGGCGACGTGTCGGTGGACAGCACCGCCAACGTCCAGGCCACAATCGAAGGCTCGAACGTCAGCGTGCGAGGCCAGGTCAACGGCAACGTGACCGCCCGCCGCCGCCTGACGCTCGGCGGCTCGGGGCACCTCAACGGCGACGTCAAGGTCAGCCGGCTTACCGTCGAGGACGGCGCCACGCTGAACGGCAATGTCACCATGTCCCCGGAGAAGTCCTAAGCCCCAAACGCTCGTCAAACAGCACCCCCTTCGGCACGCCTGACCGCCGGGAGCACGACCGTCTCCAGGTAGTCGTGCGCCGCCGCCATGACGGCGTGGGTCACTCTCCACTCCAGGGCCTCGAAGGCCGCTTCGTCGCGGTTGAGGCTCGACATGCGGCCGCGCCAGAACTCGATCCCGAGATTCAAGCCTGGAAAGGGGCCATGGAAAGTCGCGCCGCCAGCGGGCACTCCGGCTGCCGGCAGGGCGGTGTCGGCAGGCGAAGCCTCGGCGGAAGGAAACCCGACCGTCGGCCCTGCCTGGGGCCCGGTCGCGCCGGCGAACGCGTGCCAGGCCACCAGCACCAGCGCGACCACCACCACGACCTCGGCCACGACCATCCACGTCAGCGGCGCCCGGATCACTCTTCCCATGCGGGCCACGCTAGGCGCCGGCGCGAAGGATGAGAACCCTGCCTGTTAACGCCTCTTCAAAGTGCGCAGCGCTTGCATACCGCGCTCGATCGTCTCCAGGCGCTTGGGAAAGCTGAAGCGCAAGTAGCCCCGCCCCTTGTCCGGATCGTGGTAGAAGCTGGAAGCAGGCACCGTGGCGACCGCGACCTGCTCGATGAGGTGGCGCGCCATGGCGGTGTCGTCGTCGAAGCCGAACCCTCCGATCCCCGCCATCACGTAGTACGCGCCATCCGGAGCCGAGGCTTCGAAACCGCATTCCTGCAGCCCCGTGACGATGGCGTCGCGGCGCTCGCGATAGTCGCCCACCAGCTGCATATAAAAGGAAGGAGGCAGCTCGAGCGCGGAAGCGATCGCGACCTGCAGCGGGTGCGCCGCGCCGACGGTGAGGAAATCGTGGACCTTGCGGATCCCGCTCGTGAGGTCCGGTGGGGCCACCATCCAGCCAACGCGCCAACCGGTGACGGAAAACGTCTTGCTGGCACCGCTGATCGTGATCGTGCGATCGGCCATTCCGTCGAGGGTGGCCAGGCTCACATGCCGGCCGCTGTAGACGAGGTGCTCATAGATCTCATCGGTGATGGCGATCACATCGTGCTCGACGCAAAGTTGGGCAATGAGCTCCAGCTCTGAGCGCGCGTAGACCTTCCCGGTCGGGTTGTGCGGGGTGTTGACTACGATGGCCCGCGTCTTTTCCGAGAACGCCGCGCGCAGCGCATCGGGGTCGAATGACCAGTCGGGCGCCTCGAGCGTCACATACCGCGGGGTCGCCCCGCTCAGGATGCAGTCGGGGCCGTAGTTCTCGTAGAACGGCTCGAACACGATGACCTCGTCGCCGGAGTTCACGACGGTGAGCATCGCCGCGATCATGGCCTCGGTCGCGCCACACGACACTGTGATCTCTTTCTCGGGGTCGACGGCCCGGTCCCAGACGACCGATTGCCTCCTCGCGATCGCTTCGCGCAGCTGAGGCGCGCCCCACGTCGTCGCGTACTGGTTGTATCCGTCGCGGAGCGCGTTGGCGGCGGCGTCGAGAATGCGGGGATCAGTCTCGAAGTCGGGGAAGCCCTGGGCGAAGTTGATGGCGCGCTCGGGACCATTGAGGGCAAGGTTCAAGCGCGTCATCTCGCGGATGACCGACTCGGTGAAGCTCTGGGCCTTTAGCGAGAGACGATCAGTGGCCAGGATCGGCGCGCTCCAGTCGGATCTCCGTGCTCGAACATGAATAACAGCGCTCCGGCATCTCCAGCCCCCGTTCCCAGCGCCCACAAACATTGCAGGTCCAGCGTGTGCTGGCAAAGAACTCGAGCACATCCGAGCGGCTGAGCAGACCCACCATCTTGCCGCGCTTAACCACCGGCACACGCCTGATGCGCTCGCCGATGAGCAGGCGGGCCGCTTCGTCAATGCCAGTGTCTTCGCTGACGGTGATGACGTGCGAGCTCATGATGTCGCGCGCCACCTTGCCCTTCTTGGAGAAGACGTCGACCTCTGAGACGATCCCCGTCACGTCGCCATCGGCTCCGATGACCGGCGCACCGGTGATGTGTTTGGTAGCGAGCGTCGCTGCGATCTCATCCACGGGTGTGTCCTCACGGAAGGTGATCACATCTGTCGTCATCACCTCTTTGACCGGGATCATTGGGTCAGCAGTCTAGCCATCGTCTCTAGATTCGCGTTGCCGCCGCTGAGGATGAGGCCGATTCGGCCGCGCCCAAGCTTGCCGGCGAGGTACGCCGCCAGCGGGAGGGCGCCGGTCGGTTCCAGCGCCAAGTGAAGGCGCGTCCACGCGAGGCCGGCCGCGGAGGCGATCTCCGCCTCGGTCACCGTGACCACCTCGTCAACGAGGCCCTTGCCGAACATCACCTCGAACGTAAGCTCGCCGATGGCGGTGGTCCGGACACCGTCGGCCAGCGTTGAGGGCGCCCGCTCGAGCGGAACGATGCGGTGTGCCTTCCAGCTTCGGTACGCGTCATCGGCAGCAGCCGGCTCGACGCCCACCACCTTCACCTTCGAGGCGTGGCTCTTGGCGGCGATGGCGGCACCCGAGAGCAGGCCGCCACCTCCCAGCGGAGCCGCGATCACGTCGAGATCCGGCTCGTCGGTGAGCAGCTCCAGCGTTGCCGTGCCCTGGCCGTGGATGACGTCCCAATCGTTGAACGGATGCACCAGGGTCAGCTGCCGCTCGGCAGTGACCTCGCGCAGGCGCTGCTCGCGATTCGCGAAGGTGACGCCATCCTGCATGACCTCTGCACCCAAGGCGCGGGTTGCCGCGACCTTGGCCGGATTGGCATCCTCTGGTATGAGGATGAGGGCGGGCAGTCCGACGGTCCGAGCAGCCAACGCGACAGCCTGGGCATGGTTGCCGGAGCTCACCGCGATGACCCCGTTTGGGCGCGGGCCGCGCTCGACCAGAGACAGGATGGCGTTGAACGCGCCGCGCGGCTTGAACGAACCGGTCACCTGGAAGCACTCGGCTTTCAGCCGCAGCCCGGGATCGAGGTCCGTCCGGAGCGCAGGCGTGCGACGCACGTACGGCTGAATCCGCGCGGCGGCTTCGCGAACGGCCGCGGCGTGTTGCTCAGCGAACCCGCTCAAGCCACGGCCGATTCGCGCTCGACGGCGGAGCGCTGCCTTCGCCGTAAATTCGTGAGCACCACGCCGATGAGAATCACGAGCATGCCGGTGACCACCGGCAGGCCGAGGCTTTCGCGGAGCAGGACGACTCCCCAGAACACAGCCGTGATCGGAACCACGAACGTGACCCCGGTCGCGCGAACCGGGCCGAGCGTGTTCATCGTGTAGTAATAGAGCAAGTACGCGACCCCCGAGCCCGCCACACCCAGCGCGACCACCGCCGCGATCGAGATGAAGGCGAGGTGAACCTGAGACACAGATGGCGCCGCGAACGGGATCGCGATGATCGCGGTCAGGCCGAGCTGCCCGAGACTCTGTTCGTAGACGTTCATGCCCCGCATCTTCGTCCGCTGGTAGAGCGCGCTGACCGCATAGCTCATCGACGCGGCCACGACAGCCAGGACGCCGAGGACGTTGCCGGTTACGCCGTGCTTCGAGATGTCGGGAAAAACGAGGATCGCCACGCCGGCGATTCCAAGCAGCACCCCGAAATAGTTCACCAGGCTGGGGCGCTCAGCCGGGATGACCCAGTAGATGAAGATGGCGGCCCAGAGCGTGGTCGTCGAGTTGAGAATGCTGGCCAGTCCGCTGGAGATGTGCTGCTCGCCCCACGCTATGGCCACCCACGGTAAGAGTGCGTTGGAGACGGCCATGAAAACGAACGACGGCAGCCTCTGCTTCCAGCTGGCCCCGATGAGGGGACGCCCCATCGCCCGCATGATCACGGCCAAGGCGATCGCGCCCGACCCGGCGCGGATCAGCACGAGCACGGTTGGGCTCATGTCGCGCACGCCGATCTTGATGAGGAGGAATGAAGCCCCCCAGATCAGCCCGAGGGCGGCGAAGGCAAGGTAGGGCAGCAGCCGCCTTCGGCGTTCAGACACGGGTCGGCCAGTCGTCGGTCGACAGGACGAGCGTGACGGGACCGTCGTTTTCGATCGCCACGCGCATGACTGCTCCAAAGCTCCCGGTACGGGTCTCTATTCCGCGTTCTCTGAACCGCTCCACGAAGGCGAGGTACAGCTCCTCGGCCCGCCGGGGATCGCCCGCTTTGAGCAGGCTGGGGCGGCGCCCGCGGCTCATGTCGGCGAAGAGCGTGAACTGCGACACGATCAGCGCCGAGCCCTTGACGTCTTCGAGGCTCACGTTCATCCTGCCCGCGTCGTCGCCGAACACGCGCATGTCGATCAACTTGTCCGCGAGCCTGCGCACATTGGATTCATCGTCATCTGCACCTGCACCCACCAACAACACGAGGCCGGGGCCGATGGTTGCAATCTGTCGGGCGCCCGACTCTTCCCAGGTCACCGAACCCGAAGCCGCCCGCTGTGCGACTACCCGCACTCAGACCACTTAATCGATTTTGGGACCGAAGTGGGGTTCCGCGTGGATGAGCGAATCGATGTACCGAAAGCGCTCGTAGCGGTGCTGGAGCAGCACGTCGGCAGGCTGGGCGAGCAGGGGCTGCGCGTGACGAAATAGGGCCTCGTCGAGCACACGGGCGGCGGCGTCGAAGTCCATGTGGGCGCCGCCCTCCGGCTCTGGGACGACCTCCTCCACCACACCCATAGCCAGCAGGTCGCGCGACGTGAGCTGAAGCTGTTCCGCCGCCTCGACTTTGCGAGAGTTGTCACGCCAGACGATGGAGGCGGCGGCTTCCGGGGACGCCACCGAGTAGATCGAGTTCTCGAGCATGATCACGCGGTCGGCCACGCCCATGCCCAGCGCACCGCCGCTGCCACCCTCACCGATCACTGCGGCAACTATCGGCACGGGGATGCGGAACCATTCCATGATGGCTCGCGCGATGGCCGCGGCAATCCCGCGCTCCTCCGCTCCGGCCCCTGGATAAGCGCCCGGGGTATCGATCAGGGAGATGATCGGGAATCCGAACTTCGCGGCGTGGTGCGCGAGACGCAGCGCCTTTCGGTAGCCCTCGGGGTGCATCATCCCCCAGTTCCGCGCCACCCGCTCCTTCAGGCTTCGACCCTTCTGGTGGCCGAGGAAAACGGTGGTGCGGCCATGCCATGTGCCGACTCCCGCAACCAGGGCCGGGTCGTCGGCCGAGATGCGATCGCCGTGCAGCTCGATGAAGTCGGGCGCAAGGCGGCGGATGTAGTCGAGTGAGTACGGCCGGCTGGCGTGGCGGGCGAGCTCGACGACCTGCCACACCGTCAGGGTCGTCTCTTCGAGCCGGCGGCCGTGGCGTGTCATGGATACATCTCCAACAGATGGGCGAGCAGCCGGCGGAGCTCGGTGCGGATCACGACCATGTCGACCTGCCCTCGTGCGAGCTGAAACTCGGCGCTCTGGAAGCCGGCGGGCAGGTCTGCGTAGGTGGCCTGTTTGATGACGCGAGGACCGGTGAAGCCGATGGCTGCTCCAGGCTCCGCGATGTTGATGTCCGCAAGCAATGCCAGCGACGCCGCGGTGCCTCCGAACGTGGGATCGGTGAGGACCGAGAAGAATGGAACGCCCGACGAATGCAAGCGACCGACGGCGGCGTTGACTTTGGCCATCTGCATCAGCGCCAGCACGCCTTCCTGCATGCGCGCGCCGCCCGAGGCCGAGACGAGGAGGTAAGGCAGCCCTGAGGCCGCGGCCTGCTCCATCCCGCGCGCCAGTCGCTCGCCGGCGACGATCGACAGGGTGCCGCCGACGAATCGGAAGTCGAATGCGGCCAGCCAGATGGGGCGGCCGCCGAGGGTGCAGGTGCCTGTGCGCACCGCTTCATTCAGGCCCTCGTCGGCCAGCTGGTCGATTGTCGCCTGATACGGCTTGGGCACCTTCCAGTTGAGCAGGTCGTGGGATCGAACATCCCCCCACCGCTCATGCCAGCTTCCGCGGTCGGCCAGGAGGATGATCCACGCGTCGGCGCCCAGCCGGAAGTGATGGCCGCACTCGCAGACATAGGCGTGCTTGCGGAGCGTTTCCGGATCAAGGCTGACGCCACAACCTGGGCAATTGGTGGGCAGGGCGATCGGGGGCAGCTTGGCGCCCGCCATCCGGACCTCGTGCTGAACCTTGGCGAGCTGCATCAGAGCGATAGCCCCCCGTCGACCGCGATCACCTGGCCAGTGATGAACCCGGCCCCCTGCGAGCAGAGAAACGCGACCGCGTGGGCAACCTCTTCGGCGGTGCCTTCCCGCTTGATGGGCGTCATTTTCACCAGCTCGCCGACCATGTCATCGGTGAGCGATCCTGACGTCAGCTCGGTGCGGACGTAGCCGGGAGCGACGGCATTGCAAGTGATGTTGCGAGAACCGTACTCGCGTGCGATCGACTTGGTGAATCCGATCAGCCCGGCCTTGGCGGCGGCGTAGTTGGACTGTCCGGCGTTGCCCGTGAGGCCGACGATGGACGAAATGTTGACGATCCGGCCCCATCTCGCCCGCATCATGCCCGACATGATGGCCGCGCGGGTGGTGGCGAAGGCCGACATCAGGTCGGTGCGGATCAGTTCCTCCCAGTCGGTCGGCGACATCTGGATCAGCAGCTTGTCGCGCACCGCGCCGGCGTTGTTGACGAGCACATCAACCCGCCCGATCGCCTTCACCATCGATTCGACCGCGGCTGGGTCGCCAACGTCGGCTTGAACGGCGGTCGCTCCGGGCAGCGCGCCCGCGGTTGCTTCAGCCGCGGATTTGTCTGACCGGTAGTTGACCACCACCTTCGCGCCCATTCCAGCCAGCGCCTGGCTGATGGCGCGCCCAATGCCCTTGCCACCGCCCGTGACCAGGGCGGTCTTGCCGTCTAGATCTGCGCTCATCCGGCGGCGGGGCTGTCGGCGAACTCGATGAACAGCTCTTCGGCGTTCCAGGTGTCGACGCCCGGAATGTGCTTGGCAGCCAGGCTCGCCAGCACGCGCCCGGGTCCCAGCTCGACGACCGTCTTCACCTTCATCGCCCGCATCGAGACCATGGTCCGAGCCCAATCGACCTGACGCAGCATCTGCAGCCGAAGCTCCTCCTGAAGGGCGGCGACCGTCCTCATCGCCTCACCCGAAGCGTTGGCCAGCACCGGAATCGAGGGCGCGGTGAACTGCAGCCGGTCGACGACCTTGCGGAAGGCCGCCGCCGCACCGGCCATCAACGGCGAATGCGCGGGAAGGGGGATGGTCAGGATGAGAGCGCGGCGGGCTCCGGCGGCCAGCGCGAGGCGCTCCGCCTCTTCGACGGCCGCGGTCTCGCCCGAGAGCACGAACTGGACGTCGGCGTTGCGGTTGGCCACCCACAGCTTTCCGCGTGTCGAGGCTTCCTCGCGGATAGATTCGATCTGGGCTTCGTCGAGGCCGACGATCGCGATCATCCCGCCCGGCTGCTCGCCGGCCGCGTGGGCCATGATGCGCCCGCGCTCCTTGACCAGCAGCAGCGCCGTCTCCCACGGGATCGCCCCCGCGGCCGCCAGCGAGGCGATCTCGCCCAGGCTGTGGCCGGCGGTGACGCTCACGTTCTCGAAGCCGTAGCTCTCGCGCCACACCTCGTACGCGGCCCAGCACACCACCATGACGCAGGGCTGGATGACATCGGTGCGGTTCAAGTCTTCAACCGGGCCTTCGAAGCACAGCCTACGAACGGGCATCTGCAGCACCTCTTCGGCACGCTCGAACACCCGGCGCGCGGCCGGGTACCGATCATGGAGGTTGCGGCCCATCCCCGGCTTCTGCACGCCCTGGCCTGGGAACAGCAACGCGATGGGGCCGGTGAGCTTTACGCCCACGCTTAGACCCACGTCATCAGGGTCGCCCCCCAGGTCAACCCCGAGCCGAAGCCGGCCAGCAGGACATGGTCCCCGCTCTTGACCCGACCCTGGCGGATCGCTTCCTCGAGCGCCAGCGGAATCGAGGCGCTGGAGGTATTGCCGTACTCGTCGATGTTGATCGCCACGCGGTCGAGTGGAAGGCCGATGCGCCGCGCGGCGGCGTCGATGATGCGGAAGTTGGCCTGGTGCGGCACCCAGAGGTCGATGTCCTCGAGGGCCACGCCTGCGGTGTTGCAGACCTCGTTCGCCTGGCGGATGAAGATGTCGACCGCGAACTTGAAGACGTCGGGACCGACCATTTCGATGTACGGCTGGGCGTCTTTGGCCACGTACGCGCCTTTCTCGATGTTGCCGCAGGTGACCTGCGCGAACCCGCGCCCGTCCGAGCCCAGGCACCAGCTCTTGAAACCGCCGCCCGTCGGCGCAGGCCGAACCACCGCCGCGCCGGCACCGTCGCCGAAGATGACCGCGGTACCACGATCGTGGTAATTCAGCATTCGAGACAGCACCTCGGCGCCGATCACGAGCACGTTGTCGGCGCGCTCGGTAGCGATGTACGAATCGGCGATCGAGAGCGCGTAGACGAAGCTCGAGCACGCTGCCAACGTGTCCCATGCCACCGAGCCGGGGGCGTTCAGCTCGTTCTGGACGCGGCAGGCGACGGATGGAAACGGCCCGTCCGGAGACGAGGTGCCGACCAGGATCATGTCGAGGTCTTCTGCTTTGATGTCTGCGGCGTCGAGCGCCGCGCGCGCTGCCTTGGTCGCCAGCTCGAAAGTTGTCGTACCGGGTTCGGCGATGTGGCGCCGATGGATTCCTGTGCGCTCTGTGATCCATTTGTCCGACGTATCCATCATCTTTTCGAGGTCGAAGTTGTCGATGATTTTGTCGGGCGCGTAGGCACCCATCCCGGCGATTGCGCTGGGACGGCCCTTGGCCTTGTACGACCGCAAGGGCACCGCGTCGGATCGTGTGCGGTACGCGTTCGTGATGGCCACCTCCCTACGCCTCCAGCCGCTCGGCGGTCTTCTGCTCCAGGAATTTCCAGAGGTCGCCGATGACCTTCATCTTCTCGAGCTCTTCCTCGGAGAGCTCGACGTCGTACTTGTCCTCGATGGCGGCGATGAGCTCGACGAGGTCGAGCGAATCCGCCGCGAGGTCGCGCTGGAAGCTCTTGTCCAGCTGGACGTCGCCGGGTTCGATGCCGAGAATCTCCGCCGCGAGGTCTTGAAGCTCCTTGAAATCGAGCTGACTTGCCATATCTCTCCTACCTACCGGCCTCAGGGGCCTTGATCACGAGACTCGCGTTGTGTCCGCCGAAGCCGAACGAATTCGAGAGCGCAACTTTCACATCGGCCTTGCGCGCCTTGTTGGGCACGTAGTCGAGGTCGCACTCCGGGTCCGGGTCGTCGAGATTGATGGTTGGAGGCAACAGGCCCCGATCGATGGCGAGGATGCAGGCGGCGGCCTCGATCGCGCCCGCCGCACCCAACAGGTGACCGTGCACCGACTTGGTGGAGCTCACCGCGAGCTTTTGGGCATGGTCGCCGAACACTGCCTTGATCGCTTTGGTCTCGGCGACGTCGCCAAGCTTGGTCGAGGTGCCGTGCGCGTTGACGTAGCCGACGTCCTTCAAGTCGACGCCGCTCTTCTCGAGGGCGCTCTTCATGGCGCGGATCGCGCCCTTGCCCTCGGGGTGCGGCGCGGTGAAGTGGTACATGTCCGCGCTCGCTCCGTAACCTGCGATCTCGGCCAGGATTCGGGCGCCACGCTTCTTCGCGTGCTCCATCTCTTCGACCACGAGCATCACCGAGCCCTCGCCCATGACGAATCCATCACGGCCGAGGTCGAACGGCCGGCATGCCTTCTCCGGCTCGTCGTTGCGCTCGCTGGTCGCCTTGATCTGGCAGAAGGCGCCCATCGTCAGTGGGGTGATGGTCGCTTCCGAGCCGCCCGCGAGCATGGCGACGGCGTCGCCCCGCTTGATGATCTCGGCGGCTTCGCCGATGCCGTGTGAGCCGGAAGCGCAGGCGCTGACGATGGCGTAGTTCGGCCCGCCGGCGTGGGTGTGGATGGCGACGATTCCCGCCGCCATGTCGGCGATCATCATCGGGACGGTGAAGGGGCTGATCCTCTTGGGACCGCGCTCCATGAGCGCCGTGTGGCTCTTCTCGATCTCTTCCATGCCGCCGATGCCCGAGCTGACTATCACACCGACGTCATCGGGGTCCATCTCAGCCGGGTCGAGGCCGGCTTGGGCCAGCGCCTGCCTGGAGGCGGCCAGCGCGAACTGGCAGTACCGCCCGATGTGACGGGCGGTCTTGCGGTCCATGTATTCCTCAGGGTTGAAGCCCTTGACCTCGGCCGCGATCTTGGTGTCGAAACCGTTGGTGTCGAAGCGGGTGATCTGCCCCACGCCCGACACGCCTTCGACCATGTTCGACCACACGGTCTCCAGGTCGTTGCCGATGGGCGTTATGAAGCCCATGCCCGTAACAGCCACGCGTCGACCGTTGGATTTGACGTTCACGTCATTGAGGATACGGACGCCGCGGCCTAGTCACATCCTCATCGTGTGGGAAAAGGCGGGACGTTGTTTGGACCTTGTGTCCAAACCGCTTCAGATCAGCCTACGAAGGTCAAGGGCCAGATGGAGGCGCAGCCGTGAGGCAGGAGAGTCGAACTCGGGGCCGAGCACGTCCCGCAGCTTGTCAAGGCGGTAGAGAACGGTATGGCGGTGCAGATTGAGCGCGGCGGCGGCGTCTTTGACAGATCCATGGTCGAGGTAGGCCTCGAGCGTCTCGAGCAGCTGCTCGCGGCCGCGGGTCTTGGGGTCGAGCAACGGCCCGAGGCTGTAAGCGACGAAGCGTTCGGCAAGGCGAGGGTTCTGGGCGAGGACGAGGTGGGGGATGACCTCGTCGTGGCCGTGCGACACCGCCTCCGGACGCAGCTTGCGACCCGCCTCGATCGCCTGCTGGGCCTCCAGATAGGAACGTGAGATCCCCCGCAGGCCGGGGTGGTATCCGCCGACGCCGGCGCGCACTCGGGCGCGAGCCGCACCTGAGCGCTCGACAGCTTCCTTGTGCAGCTGAGTCACGAACTGGCGCGCCCCCTCGCCGTCCTTCGCCGACTCCGCCGGCCAGAGCGTGACCAGCGTCGTCGGATCGGTGACGTGATGGATGACGCCCCGCGGGGTCTCCAGGGATCCAGCGACTTCGGCCAGCGCCTCGCCGCCGCGGGCGCCGTCGCGATTACCGATCACGAGCTTCGACACCACGGCGACGTAGCCGCCGGCGGCAATCGGCATGTTCAGCGCCAGCGCTTGCTTTTGCAGCTCCAGCTCCGAGTCGAAGTTGTCGCTGATCAGGGCGTGGAACAGGCGGGCCCGTGCGCGGGTGCCCCGCTGCATGTGTTGCTCGCGTGCGTGAAGGTATGTTTTGGTGACCTCGGCCGCGACCTGGTCCAGCGCCGCGAACACGTAGTTGGCGGTGAGCATGATGGCCTCGGGCGTCGCCTCGGGATGACCACGCCATGCCCGCAGGATCTCCTCCCAGGCCACCCGCGCCGCGATTCGATAGGCGGCCAGGATCGGCTCGACCGACTGGCTGCTGCGCGCCTGCAAGATGCCGAGCTGGGCCACCCGGCGCAGCTCCTCCGGCGTGGCGGGGCGGGCTTCGCGTGCGGTCGCAAGGAAGAGGTCGAGGCCGGCCTCGCATGCTTTTGCGATCGCTTCCCGCTGCGGGGGGACGCCGGTGGAGTCGTCCCAATGGACGACGGCGACAACGGCGCGGGCCATGTGGCGCGCGAGCCCGGCCCGGCGCCGCTCGAGCTCGGCCATGAGGGCGGGCGGCAGCTGCGAGGGCGGTTTGGACTTCGCGGCCACCCTTGTGGCTGCCCTGGCCATGAATTGACTATAGGCCGGCCGCGGGGATTAGGCCCGGATGTCGAACCGAATTGGCAGTGTGCGTCTTAAGCCGCCCTCCCCCAAAACTAGGGGTCCCCGCGAAATCGCAGATTTCGTGGGGTGTAAAGACCACCCACCCGGGGGGTTCCTGGCGGCCAGAATACGGCCGCGCCCGCCAGCCGCCAATACCCTCTTAACAGTGGGGGTCAGCTGTGCTTCTTGACGAAGGCGAGCATGCGGCGCCAGGCGTCGTCGCACGCCTCCTTCCACTGCTCGTACGTGCGGTCGAAGAAGCTGTGCGGGGCGCCTTCGTAGATGTGCATCTCATGCGGCACTCCAGCGGCGGTCAGCTTGGCCTCGAAGTCCTTGGAAACCTCCACCGGCGTGGCAGCATCGGCACCGGCAACGAGCACGAGCAGAGGCGCCTTCATCTTCGAGATGTACGGCTCGCTTCGGGTGGGCCTGCCGTAGAACCCGATGCAGCCGTTGAGACCAGGATTCAGCGCGGACTGGTTCCACGAGCTCGAGCCGCCAAAGCAGAAACCGACCGTGAAGACCGAACGAACCACACCGCCGTCCTTTGACTTGAGATAGGCCATCGCTGCGGCGACATCCATCCCAATCGTCTCCGGGGTTGTCTTCTCCACGTGCGGCATGTACTCGAAGCTGTCATCGCGAGGTCCCATGCCGGCGGTGCGGCCGAAGTAGTCGATCGCGACCGCGTCGATGCCGGCTTCGGCAAAACGCTGAGCCAGCTCTTTGTAGAACTGGTGCAGGCCACGAACATCCGGCATGACCACCATGCCGGCTCCTGTCGGCTTGGCGGCACGCGCGAAATACGCCATCAAGCTGTTGCCGTCGGCGGCCTGGAGTGTCATCTCGCCCTGGTCGGCGGCGGCGCCTCCGATCGGGGGCAGGGGCGGTCGAGCGTCGTCTGAGTAGCACATGCCTCGATTCTCCAATACATTGAGAGGTGACATGAAGCTCGAGAGCGAGGCCTATACGGACGCCGACCTGAACAGCTTCCTCACTCAGCAGCTGGACCGGGAACGCATGGTGCTCGCCGACCGCCTCGAGAAAGCGTCCGCTCGCCTCGCAACGATCGCGCCACGCATCAAATCAGGGCATGGTGAGGGCGAGTGGAGTGATCACGAGGTCCTCGCCCACATCGCGGTGCTCTCGAAGTACTACGGCGTGCTCGTTCACCGCATCTCGAGTGGACAGGTCACGGAGGTAGACCTCCTCGGCAACACCAAGCTTCGTGATGCTGCCGGCCAGCAGATGTCCGAGATAGCTCCTTCGGAGCTGTTGAAGGCGACACTCGCCGACCACGCGCGCACAGCCAAGCTCCTGCGCACGGTCGAGGCGACGGCACTGCGGAAAGAGGTCACAGACGCGGGCGGCGGCACTTACAGCGCCGAGTTTCTGGCCCGCTATCCGCTGATCAACCACCTCGAGGAGCACGTCGACCAGCTGGAGCGCTCGCTGGCCTAGCGCATCAGTCGCTCGCCACCTCGGAAAAACCGAGTCGCCGCAGCTCTGCACGGATTGCCTCGGCGGCCTTCTTCATCATCGCCTCATCCGGATTCGGATCCTGGTTGCCGAAATCCAGGTCATGAACGCCGCGAATCGGGACCACGTGAAGATGCATGTGGGGGACCTCGAGACCCGCGAGCATCAGCCCGATGCGCGCCGGCTTGAATGCCGCCATCTGTGCTTTGCCTATCGACTGCGCGGTGACGACGACGTGCGCCAGCAGGTCGGCCTCGAGGTCGAGCCAGTGATCGACCTCTTCGCGCGGCACCACCAGCGTGTGGCCGGGACGCAGCGGCCGGCTGG
>Ga0209471_1001136_pt1 | contig 16206 bp, 13 predicted proteins | sample GraSoiAngelo_128_FD_185885 | JGI IMG/M metagenome (GOLD analysis project Ga0209471, IMG submission 185885) | Grasslands soil microbial communities from the Angelo Coastal Reserve, California, USA - 14_0927_12_20cm (SPAdes) (version 2) | ecosystem: Environmental > Terrestrial > Soil > Grasslands ...
GAGTCAAGACCGTGGCCATGCAGTCCACCGGGGTCTATTGGATTCCGCTCTACGAGATTTTGGAAGAACGCGGGTTTGAGGTGTATCTGGTCAACGCGCGGCACACCAGAAATCTGCCGGGGCGCAAGAGCGATGTGCAGGAGAGCCAGTGGTTGCTAAAGTTGCATACCTACGGGTTACTAAACAACTCGTTCCAACCACCAGCCGAGATTCGAGCGCTACGAACCTACTGGAGGCAACGAGGAGAACACGTAGCGGGCGCGGCGACGTGCATTCAGCGGATACAGAAAGCGCTGACACAGATGAACTTGCAGTTGGCGAATGTGATCAGCGATATAAGCGGGCTGACCGGGCAAGCGATCGTGCGAGCGATCGTCGCGGGAGAACGGGATCCACGGAAGCTGGCCGAATTCCGTGATCCGCGCATTCAGGCTAGCGAGGAGGAGATTGCCAAGAGTCTGGAGGGCAACTGGCGTCCCGAACTGTTGTTTGTCTTGCAGCAGGAACTGGAGATGTACGACACCTACCAACGGCGGATCGCCGAGTGCGACTTGCAATTACAGAAGCACCTCGCCAGTTTCGCGAATAACGTTCCGCCGAGGCCGCCGGAAGTGGAGCCCGACGGGAAAAAGAGAAAGAGGGCAAAACCGGCCAAGAATGCGCCCCGATTCGATCTCAGCTGCGAGCTGCAGCGCATCACCGGAGTGGACCTGACACGGATCGACGGCATCGACGTGATGATAGCTCAGACCCTCCTCAGCGAAGTGGGGGTGGACATGAGCCGATGGAAAACCGAGGCGCACTTCGCATCCTGGTTGGGCCTATGCCCGGACAACCGTGTGAGCGGGGACAAGGTGCTGCGCCGCGGTACACGGCATGTGGTCAACCGTGCCGCTAACGCATTGCGGCAGGCCGCCAACGCTCTCATCCGCAGCCGCAGCTACCTGGGAGCCCAGTACCGTCGCTTACGCACCAAGCTCGGTGCCCCAAAGGCCATCACTGCCATGGCCCACCGCCTCGCCCGACTGGTCTATCGCATGCTGAAGTACGGACAACGATACGTCGACAAAGGGACCGAGTACTACGAGCAGAGATACCGCAACCAACAAATCCAGTTGCTCAGAAAGAACGCAACCAAGCTCGGATTCCAGATCACTGAGGCCCAGGCTTGAACTCATTGCTCAGAGAGTTTCTGGAGAGTATTCTTAGTGTATGGCTGTGAACTGGACGGAGCTAGCACAAAAGATAGCCCAGGCAGCCCGCGCCGGGGTTGCTGTTGAGAAAAAACGCCTGCAGGAAATTCTGGCTGAGCGCCAAAAGAAGTCTGCTCCGTCATCGCGGTGATCCGTTCCACACTGACCTTCATTGCCGGAGCAAACGGTTCCGGCAAGACCACATTGACCCGCTGGAACCCTGAACTCTTCAGAGAAGTTCCACTCCTCGATCCCGATGCTATCGCTAATACCCTCCCGGCCACAGTGTCCGCAATGTTTTCCATTGCAGCCGCTCGCCAAGTGCTCAAGTCTGCCGCAGAGCACCTGAAGAACGCCGAAAGTTTCGCAGTGGAGACAACGCTGGCAGGAAAGAATTACCTGCAAATGATGCTGGACGCCAGGAACCGCGGATTCGAGATTGTCCTTGTCTATATCGGAACTGAAGATGTCGAGATTAATCTAGGTAGAATCAGGAATCGAGTTTTGGCGGGAGGCCACGACGTTCCGGAGGAAGACGTCCGGCGACGCTACAAACGCAGCTATCAAAATCTTCCCATCGCTATAAAACGCGCAGATCACTCCATCCTATTCGACAACTCAACGGAAGATGGGTATCGCTTGATAGTAATCCTGGGTCCAACGGGAAATCGTTGGTTCGAGCCAAAGCCGTCTTGGATCACTTTTGAGGTGTGAGACGTCGTCTGCAGCGGCATTAGTATGGGAAACGGAGGCACGTTTCCGCCATGTTCACCTCGCGGCCGATTGGATTTGTGAGTAGTCCGTACAAGGACGCAAGCGAAGTTCCCAAGGGTCTTGGCGCTAAACACGAGGCCGATGGTGTGCTCAAGATCCTGCCCGAGTTTGAGCTGGGGCTCACCGACATCGAGGGCTTCTCGCATCTCATCGTCATCTGGGAATTCGATCGCTCGCCGCAGTCCAGAAAACAAGGGTTCGGAAAACAAGGGTCCGGAACACATGGGGTCGAATTGCTCGGTACGCCGCCCTCCGACAATCGGCCGCATGGTGTGTTTGCGACCCGATCTCCGCGACGTCCGAACCCGATTGGCCTGACCACTGTCGAGCTGCGGCGCCGCGAAGGCATCGAACTGCATGTTCGCGGCGTCGATATGCTCGATGGGACACCTATTCTCGATATCAAACCCTACCTGTCCAGCATCCCGTCCGAAAAGCTACGTCGTGGGTGGCTGGCCGAAGCTGAAGCACGACAGAAGTGCAGCCCATCGGATCGAAGCTAGCGATGCTGCTTCGAGACAATCTCGCCATCGAAACGCCGGATGTAATTGGGGTCCAGATCTTCCGGCGAAACCGTCGTCCCAGCCAGAATCTTTTGCCGGCCAAGCCGCGCGATCGCATCACTGCGGGGACGCTCAACCTCACGCACCCCGAGCCCAGCCCTCCGGACTTGGTCCGCGACGTTCTGATCGGGCGTGACCACTGTGCAACCAGTGGCGGCCGCGACAAGTTCATCAATTGTCAGCAGCCGCTCGCTTAACATTTGCGTGTCGTCCTTGATTTCGTATTCGCCCGCGTACACCTGGGCTCTGCCAGCATCAAGCGCCGCCATTATTCTTCCTGATATGTGCTCCGCGCTCGCAACGGCTTCCAACAGAGACACCGCCGCAATCGGCTTCCCCATAACTTCAGCCAGCGCCTTGATCGCGGCCAGCCCCACACGCAAACCAGTAAAGGACCCTGGCCCCGATGCCACCGCAAACCCCGAAATATCTTCCTTCTTAAACCCGTGCTTGGAGAGAAGCGCCGCAATCTGCGGAACCAGCTGAGCAGAAAAAGTCCCTCCGGCTATGCTAACCATATCGATAGTATCAATTTGATTAGCACTCTTTGGGTCGGCTCGCGGGTGGTTCTCGGGAGGCGGCATCAACCGCGCCAGCGCAATCGTGCCCTGTTTGCCCGAGGTATCGGCGGCCAGAAGGAGCATATTTCGGGTCCAGTCTAACGCACCTTTCAGGAGTATAAGTGGCTTTCGTTCAGTATGTTACCTGGATTATACATATTGCAATGTAATTACCTCGTCACAATCTTCCACGTGGACCACTCAACGCCTAGGACGCTTCCACCAGCTCCAACAACACGCCGCCAGCGCTCGATGGATGGATAAAAATATAGCGGTGCCCACCTGCGCCAACCTTGATGTCGTTCGACACCATACGCACCCCATCTTGTTTCAAACGCTCCACCGCAGCAGCCAGATCAGGCACGCGCAATGAGACGTGGTGCAGCCCTTCGCCATGCTTCGAAATAAATTTGGCGATCGGAGAATTCTCCGAGGTCGGCTCCAACAATTCCAGCCGGCTCTCGCCCACAGGGATCATCACCAGACGAACCTGCTCCGCTTCCACCGTCTCCTCGGGCGAAACGCTCAGGCCAAGCTTCTCGTAGATGCGCTTCGCAGCCGCCAGCGACTTCACTGCCACGCCAAGATGGTCAATGGTGAACATCAGTTTTTCTTAACTCGTCCGACAATCTCTTCCACAACGGTGTACGGGTCACGCTTGTGCGCGGCGACCTCGCTGGCATAGTGGATCAACTGGCCATCGCTCAGATGCGCGCGGGCCTTGTCCAATAAGGCATCGCGCAACATTTCCGTCAATCGTTCCTGCCAGTTCTGAATATCCCGTTTGAGAACCAGGTCTTCCCGCTTGAGATAAGCTTCGTATTGTGAAATCGCGTGTGCCAACTCCTTTACTCCAGACCCGTTGGTAGCAACCGTCTTCACAATGGGCGGCGTCCATTTGTCGTCGCGGGTGGCCAGGGATTGCATGGCGCGAATCTCTCGCTCGACGCGCTCGGCGCCTTCATGATCGCTCTTGTTGATGACGAATATGTCGGCGATTTCCATGATACCGGCTTTGATCGTCTGCACATCATCGCCCATGCCAGGCACGAGAATCACAATCGTGATATTCGCCAGGCGTACGATATCAATTTCATCCTGACCTACGCCGACAGTTTCAATCAGGATCACGTCACGGCCCGCGGCGTCGAGCACGGTGGCGACAGCGGCCGTGGTCCGCGCCAGCCCGCCCAGTGCGCCTCGCGTCGCCATGCTGCGGATGTAGATTCCCGGGTCAGAAAAGTGATCCTGCATGCGAATGCGGTCACCCAGAATCGCGCCACCGGTGTAAGGACTGGTGGGATCGACTGCAATAATCCCAACGGTGCGGTTTTCTTCGCGATAGTACTTGGCCAACTGGTCAACCAGTGTGCTCTTGCCTGAACCCGGCGCCCCAGTCAGTCCGATGATGCGCGCGTGCCCGCTATGCGGAAAGAGGGCCTTCAACAAATCAGAAGATTCAGGCGCACGATTTTCCACCGCGCTGATGACGCGCGATAAAGCTCGCGCATCACCTGCGCGCAAGCGGTCAATCCACTGCTGCATTTCGTGGTTCAAACTGATCAGTGTAAAGCAGACGTAGGGATGAGAGGAAACCGCCGAGAATTTTGCCTTTCGAGATCACGAAACCAGGTCAGTCCTTCAACAACTGGCGTGCAATCACGAGCCGCTGTATCTCGCTGGTGCCCTCGCCGATGGTGCACAGTTTCACATCACGATAAAACTTTTCTGCGGGGTAATCCTTGATGAATCCGTAGCCGCCGTGAATCTGCACGCCTTCGTTGGCGCATCTGACGGCCACTTCACTCGCATACAGCTTTGCCATCGACGATTCAAGCGTTGTTTTCATCCCTGCATCCTTCATGGATGCGGCGCGCATGGTGAGCAAGCGGGCGGCTTCGATCTCCGTGGCCATGTCTGCCAGCTTCCACTGGATGGCCTGGAAATCGCTGATGGCTTTGCCAAATTGTCTGCGCTGCTTGGAATATTTCAGGGCAGCTTCATAGGCTCCCTCCGCCATGCCTAACGACAGCGCCGCTATCGAAATGCGGCCACCGTCGAGAACGCGCATGGCGTCGATGAAGCCGTCACCCTCTGGTCCCAGCAAATTTTCTGCGGGGATGAAACAGTCCTCAAAGATCAACTCCGCTGTGTCGCTGGCTCGAAGGCCCAGCTTGTTTTCTTTCTTGCCAGGGCGAAATCCTTTGGTTCCCTTTTCCACCAAGAATGCGGAGAGCCCGTGGGTGTGCGCCGCTCGATCAGTGACGGCAATCACTACGAGAACGTCAGCATAATGACCATTGGTGCAGAAAGTCTTGGTGCCGTTCAGTAACCACCCATCTTTTTTGCGGACGGCGTTCATGCGCGCGCTGCCTGCATCCGAGCCAGACGAGGGCTCGGTCAGGCCCCAGGCGCCAATGTATTCGCCGGTGGCGAGCTTAGTGAGATATTTCTTTTTTTGTGCTTCGTTACCCGCGAGGAAAATGTGATTACTGCAAAGCGAGGTGTGGGCCGCCACAATGATGCCTACGGAACCGTCCACCCGCGAAAGCTCTTCAATGGTGGTGACATACTCGACGTAGCCCATTCCGGCTCCGCCGAACTCAGGCGGAAAGACCACACCCAGGAAACCCAGCTTGCCGAGTTCCTTGATCGTGGCCATGGGGAACTCGCCGGCCTCGTCCCATTTCATGACATTGGGCGCGATTTCGCGCTCGGCAAACTCGCGCACACTCTTCTTGAGCTGAAGCTGTTCGTCGTCAAGTTGGAAATCCAAAGTTCCTCCGCAGAACTTTTTATTAGAACATAGCGAATGAAACAGGAGAAACGCGCCGAACCGACCGGTTGGGTTGGAGGGATCCTTGCTACTAGAAGCATCTCATAAATGGCTGGTGAAATCTGATTACATCAACTATCCATCCAGGTTGTTTATAAGAGCGGTTTCCGTCCGCGCAAGGCGGATTACTTCCGTTTGCCCGTCACTCGGGCACAATCACCAAGATGGCAGATCGGACCAATCCGCAGCCGACTACACGGGCAGTAAAACCTAGCGGCCCTTTTCCAAACTCGTACGGCTGCGTATAAGATTTGGGTCGAACCATGCCATTGCAGCAGCCAATAACTCCGGTGAAAATGCAATGCTGACACTTACGACTATTCGTGAGCGCTCGTCCTCATTTCGAAAACCGTTCCTGGCAACGTTGGCGATCCTGTTGGGCGTGGTTGCGATCGCTTACGGTTCCATCTGGATGTACGCGGCGCGTTCGGTCCCGCGGGTGGAGCTCGGTTTCAATAAAGCTCACAGCCCACCGTATGACGAGAAAATGCACGCGCAATCAGTTCAAGATGTGGTGGAAGGAAGCCCTGCGGAGCGGGCCGGTTTGCGCGCCGGCGACCGCATTATCGGCGTGGATGGGCGAGCGCTGAACGCGGACATTGGTTCGGACGAGGCCTATGTCAATGGTCGGCCAGGCGACCCGCTGGAAATTACCGTAGAGCGCCCCGGTGAGCCCAAGCCGCTTATTCTGCATGGGGTCTTTCGGGCTGCCACGCCGTCCAGAATGTCCGAGGGCCTTGCCAGATCCTCCGCGCTGCAGGTCATGGGACTATTTCCAGTTCCCTTCCTTCTGGTGGCATTCGCCGTCCTGTTCTTGAGGCTGGAGGAACCAAATGCATGGCTTCTAGCATTGTTGTTCTGCGCTTTCATCGGTGCCCCAGGTCTTCTCAATCCGTCAGCCATCTCTCCTCCGCTCCGCGCATTTGCGTTTGCTTTTCGCGCGGTGTTTTCGGGTATGCTGTGCCCGCTTTTCTATCTCTTCTTCGCCGTGTTCCCGCTGCATTCGCCGCTGGATCGTCGCTTCGCGTGGTTGAAGGGGGCGGCGCTTTTGTTCGGAGCCGTTGTCGTTTTTCCTGGGTTGCGGACTGGGGATCCGCACTTTCCACAGGTGGTAGCCCACGTGGTGGGCAGTCGCAACTCTGAGCTTATCCGCTTTTCCCTGACATACGCCTTGCTTGCCCTGGGCGTGATTTCTCTGGCGCAGAATTCATTCATGGCCGCCGTTCCTTTAGAAGCGCGGCGCAAATCCCGAGTGATTTTGTTGGGAACCGTGGCTGGCGTCCTGCCGATCGTGCTCGAACGGGTGGCCGTGGATTTCACTGGATATCACCCCCCTTTCTGGCTCGATACCGTGCTTGTGCTGGTGGTGTTCCTGTATCCGCTCTCATTCGCTTATGCAGTGGTGAAGCATCGCGTGATGGAACTTCCGGTGCTGCTGCGACGCAGTGCGCGGTACGTCCTGGTGCAGAGGGGCTTTATCGTTTTCATGTTCATGGTTGCGGCTTCGGCCATCGTGCTCTTCACCCACGTTTTCTCGCGATTCGTCCGCGAGGATACGAATCTCGGGATGGCTCTGAGCGCAGTGTTTGGGGTTGTACTGGTCTGGACATCGGCGCCGTTGGTCAGGCGAGGAACTGTGCGGATCGACCGAGCATTTTTCCGCAGCGCGTATGACGCACACGTGATCCTCCAGAGTCTGGCAGAAAAAACCCGCACCGTGACGAACCGCCACGAGCTCGCAAAGTTGCTGGAGATTCAGATAGCAGGGGCGCTGCATCCGAAGTCGCTTGCGTGTTACCTAGAAGCCGGAGATGGAAACCTGGTCGCCGAATCCGGACCAGTAGCCGGAGAGTCCGATACAAGTTCGGCCCCACTACCTCGGCCGAGGTTCCCTTTCCGCTTTGGCGCGGTCTTCGTTCCTCGAGACGCGGACACAATTCCAGCTACTCTGCCGCTGCTTTGGGAAATCGCGCAGCGTGGAAAAGCGTGGGGGGTCCCTGAGGGGCCTGAACCAGCCGGCGATCTGGGACCCCTCGCGCCGGAATGCCTGGTGCCGATCCTGGGCCGTGACAACAATCTCATTGGCATGCTCGTTCTTGGACAGAGACTCTCAGAGGAACCTTATTCCGGCGAGGACAAGGATTTGCTCGATGCGGTAGCAGCCCAAGCGGGCATCGCTCTGGAGAACGTACATCTCGCGGAAAAGATGGCGGAGCGAATAGAGGCAGATCGGCGCATCACTCAGGAAATGGAATTTGCGCGGCAGGTGCAGGCAAGGCTGTTTCCACAAAAACTGCCAGTGATGAAAACTCTCGAATATACAGGTCGCTGCATCCAGGCCCGGAAGGTGGGTGGCGACTATTACGACTTTCTGGAACTTCACCCCGGCCGATTGGCGCTAGTGCTCGCGGATGTTGCAGGCAAGGGCGTATCTGGGGCCCTGCTGATGGCCAATCTGCAAGCCAACCTGCGCAGTCAGTATGCGATGGCAGTCGACAACCTGCCGCAACTGCTCGCCTCGGTCAACCGCTTGTTCTATGAGAGCACCGACGACGCCAGTTACGCTACCGTTTTCTTTGCGGATTATGACGACTCGACCCGCAAGCTTCGCTACGCGAATTGTGGACATCTTCCCCCGCTTCTGCTGCGCGCCTGTGGGAGCTTGCAGGGACACGTTTTAGAGGCGCCGAAGGTGGAGTGGCTGCGTTCTACCTCCACCGTGATGGGATTGTTTGAAACCTGGCATTGTGAGATTGCGGAAGTTCGGCTCGCTCCAGGTGACACGCTCGTAATTTACACGGACGGAATCACCGAAGCCGAGAACGCGGATGGGGAAGAGTTTGGCGAGTCCCATTTGCTGGATACTCTTGGGAGCCATTCTCATCTTCCGGTGGAACCGCTTCTCCAAGCAATTGTTGGGGCGGTCCGGAAATTCAGCAGCGGTAGCGAACAGCAGGATGACATCACAGCGGTGATTGCGCGGTGCCTCGAATAGTTGGATTGCCGGGTGCCCCCCTTCGCTTTTTGAAGGGTGGGTTCCGCGATCGTCTCCTGCTTGGGATTTCTTGCTGAGTGCTGAAGTGAACCCTGTACTTGTGGCGCGGTGATGATCCCATCACCCACCCTTTTCGCAACGTACGCGAAAAGGATGGGGCACCCCCGCCGAGTCTGGATATACTCAGCGGTGAAACGGTGAGCCACCCGCCTACTAGAAATTCCAGGAGGTGATGATTCGTAATCGCAAACCGAGTGCTCCGACGAAAATGGGCGCGACGCGTGTTTCCCAGCCACGGGAGCGCAAACCGGGATAGTAAAAAAACTCATCGCTTCTGCCGCCCGCCGACAGCTTCTTGAAGCGCGAATGGGGCTACGACACGGCTCATTTTTTGGCACCCGATCATGACCTCGGCTTTCCAGAGGGCAATCCCTCATCCACTGCAAACATGGATATCGCAGCCCTGGTGGTTGCCTGCCATCAGCGCGGCATTCGGTTCTTTGTGGATATGGTGATGGCGTTCGGCCGTGTCGAGCCCTATCAGACCATTGATTTCGACAACTTTTGCATTGAAGACGCGAAGGACCACCCCGACGATCCCGACGCCTTGACCTCTGGCCGGAGCGCCGGTCATCAGGATATCCGAGATGGTTTCGGCAGCACTCTGTTCCGTTATACGCGTCAATTGCGCACGCCTGCGTATGGCCCCATTTCGGGCGAGAACATTCTAACGGTGCCGGCGCGACAGCATATGTTTTCGTATCTGACCCGCTGGATGCGGGACATCCGAATTGACGGTATACGGATTGACAGCGTCGAGAACGTCGCCAACTGGGACTTCCTCCGCGATTTCAAGAATCGTGCGCGCGAAATTTGGAAAGAGCGCTGGGCAGCTCAGGGACTGGGCGATGGTGTCGATGCGCGTTTTCTCGTCGTAGGGGAAGAACTGTCGGAACCGATGGCTTTGCTGACGCAGGCGCGGCTCGACGGATTATGGAACGACAAGTTCCGAGCACTAATCCGGGCAGCATTAATTGGTTTGACGGAGGACGGATTGAGCTTCGAGGAAACCGTGCGGAGGGCGATTGATTGTCGCGCACTTTCATTCAGCGATGGCAGTCAGGCGATCAATTACTTGACCTCGCATGACGTCGAGGGGTTCCGCAAGGAGCGGTTATTCAATTTCTTCAGCACTTCGGGCGTCAACGATATCGAACGGAGGGTGAAGCTGGCATTTGCATGCCTCCTGACTGCTGTCGGTATCCCCATGATTCTGGCAGGCGAAGAGTTCGCGGACCAACATGACCGTTTCAACAGCCAAGGCGACGTTACACAGGATGGCGGCAAGCAGGTAGATCCCGTGGACTTCAGCCGCCTGCGGGATGACTGGAGACGGCGGATTTTTGAGTATGTGGCACGACTGGTGAAGGCCCGGACTGAGCTGCCGGCGTTGTCAGTGAACGATACCAACTTCATTCACACCGATTTCAATGATGGGAAGCGCGTGCTGGTTTGGCAGCGCGGCAACAATGTTCAGATGCCAGTGGTCGTGGTCGCGAATTTTTCTGATTTCGTAAGTGATGGCGGCCTTGCCGGCGAATACCGTGTACCGAACTGGCCGTCAACACCACCAGGACGACAGTGGCGCGAAGTCACGCAAGAACGAATCGTCACACCCGAAGTTGTTGGCCGCGAGCCGCTGTTCGCGTGGGAAGCTAAGGTGTACACCTTGGTCTGAGATGTAGAAAGAGTACTTCGATTCTAAACGGCCAGCGCAGGCGTACGATGTCGAATCGCTTTACCACGACCGAGGCTGGTAGTGGAGGGACGCGGACTCTTTAGTTCTGTTTTGGCGCGCCAATGAAAGCAGGATGGCGAGTGTGCCACCCTGTGGCCTGTTCGTAGGCATATGCCAGTTGCAAGACCAAATCTTCCCGCCAGTGTGGTCCGATGATTTGCAGTCCGATGGGCAGGCCCTTAGCAGTGAAGCCGCAGGGAATCGAAATCGCCGGCACACCCCATACGTTGACCGGTCGGGTGTTGCGCAGCATGAGAATTTCGCACGGGCGGAGTAGATCAGGATTTTCCTTCAGGTCGGCAATGATGGGCGGCGGGGTTGGAATAGTTGGAGTGACGAGAAGATCGACGCTATCGAACACTGACATGATGGCCCGGCGCGCCTCATCCAGTTCCCGGCGCCGATGGATGTAATCAGCGGCGCTTACGTTGGCGCCGGCGCGTATGCGGCGCAGGGTCTCGGGCTGGTAGAGTTCCGGGGCTTGGGCAACGGACTTGGCGTGATAGGCGTAGGATTCAGCGGTTTGTACGGTGCGATCGGTGGCGACGGGGAAAGTTATTTCACGCACACCCGCCGAGAGTTTAGTAATCACCGCTAACGCCTCGTCGATAGCCGCGGAGATTTCCTGGTCCAGGTCGTCAAAGAAAAATGAGCGAGGTATGCCCACCCGCAAAGCCCCTGGTGTTTCTTGGAGAGCCGCAACGTAGTCGCTGGTTGGCACTTCCGCACTGCTGATTTCGTTGCGATCGCAACCGGCGATTGCCTGTAACACGATCGCGGCATCGGCGACGGTTGTGGTGATGGGGCCAACGTGATCAAGCGACCACGACAGCGGGATTACCCCGCGCGTGCTGATGCGGCCGTAAGTCGGCTTGAGGCCCACTACTCCGCAGCAAGCGGCGGGCAGGCGAACGGAACCGGCGGTGTCAGTGCCGATGGCGCCGTAGCCAAGGCCGGCTGCGACGGCGGCCGCCGAGCCTCCTGAGGATCCCCCTGTGATATGCGCCAGATTCCAGGGATTGTGCACCTCGCCAAAATCACTCACGATAGAGCTGCCACCGTAAGCGAATTCATGCAGGTTTTGTTTGCCGATCAGTACTGCGCCAGCTTTCTTCAGGCGGAGGACAATTTCGGCATCTTCCGCCGGAACGCGGTCTTTAAACAGCGCGCTCGCCGCAGTAGTGCGTACACCGACGGTATCAATTAAATCTTTCAATGCAATTGGGATTCCGTGCAGCGGGCCTCGCCATCCCCCCCGCTTGATTTCTTCCTCAGCGCGGCGGGCATCAGCGAGAGCTGATTCCGTAGTGACCGTGATGAACGCGTTAAGTATTGGATTTAACTCTTCTACTCTCGCCAGGCACCCGCGGGTGAGTTCCACAGGAGAGATCGACCTTCGACGGATCAAGTCGCTGAGTTCGAGAATCGTGCCGGGCAATTTTTGTCCTCTTTTTTTTATGCGAAGTATTATCACCGAACTGCAAGCAAGCGCTTGCCCCACGGCCTATAATTCTTTTGTAAACCTCTCGTAGTGGAGACGACAAGCACATGGCCGAGATGACAATGACGCCGGTGGCGACGCATGGTTTCCTTGTAGATGGCCGTTGGCTTGAAGAGGGCGATCTCGTCGAAGTGCGGTCTCCGTACGATGGCGCTGTGGTCGGCCGGGTATTTCAGGGTACGAAGCGGCACGCGGAATTGGCGATTGCGGCGGCGGTCAAAGCATTCGGAACCACCCGGCGCCTCCCGGCATTCGAGCGCCAGCGCGTATTACGGCGGGTTGTTGAAGGAATCGCAAAACGAAAAGAAGAATTCGCACGCACTATGGCCCAGGAAGCCGGAAAGCCTATCAGGGCGGCGCGGACGGAGGTGGAACGCGCCATTTTTACGTTTACAGTGGCGGCCGAGGAGAGCACACGGATTTATGGCGAGTATTTGCCACTTGACTGGCAGGAGTATACGGCGGGGCGGTGGGGCATCGTGCGGCGATTCCCTCTGGGTCCGATTGCCGGCATCACCCCGTTCAATTTTCCTTTAAACCTGGTTGCACATAAAGTAGCGCCGGCGATCGCTGCTGGTTGCTCGATCGTGTTGAAGCCGGCGCCGCAGACGCCACTTTCTGCGTTACTTCTTGCTGAAACAATTCAGGAGGCGGGATGGCCCGACGGCGCGCTGAATGTGCTGCCGCTTTCGAATGACGATGCGGGCTTGCTGGTGACCGATGACCGACTGAAAATGATTAGTTTTACCGGAAGCGCAGCGGTGGGCTGGGAAATCAAGAAGCGCGCCGGCAAGAAGAAAGTGATATTGGAACTGGGCGGAAATGCCGGCGTTATAGTGCACGGCGACACGGATCTCGGGTATGCCGCCGAGCGCTGTGTCGCTGGAGGATTCGCTTATGCCGGACAGACATGCATCTCCGTGCAGCGGATTTTGGTGGAGCATTCGGTCTATGGCAAATTCACCGACCTCCTGCTGGCGGGCGTGAAGAAGTTGAAGACGGGCGACCCGCTGGAGGATTCGACCGATTTAGGTCCGCTCATTCGTGAAAGCGACGCAGTCCGAGCCACTGACTGGATACAGGAAGCCGTGCGCGGGGGCGCCCGATTGTTGTGCGGCGGGCACCGCAAAGGTCCGGTGCTTGCGCCCACCGTACTGACAGGTACGAAACCGGAGATGAGGGTGAACTGCCAGGAAATCTTTGCTCCGGTAGTAACCGTCGAGCCCTACGACGATTTTGAGCTGGCACTGCGCCAGCTCAATAATTCGCCGTATGGGTTGCAAGCTGGAATTTTCACTCGCGATGCCAAATTGTTGTTTCACTCTTACGAGGAGCTTGAGGTAGGTGCGGTTGTTGCCGGTGACGTGCCCTCGTTTCGAATCGATCATATGCCTTACGGCGGTATTAAAGATTCCGGAGTCGGCCGGGAAGGACTGCGCTACGCGATTGAAGAAATGACCGAGCCGAAGCTTCTCGTAATGAACCCGCGGTAGGGACCGGATTCTGACTTCGCTCCCAGGCTTAACCCTCTCTGATTCTTTGTACAAAACATCTCATCGATTGCCCAGTTTGCCTGAATGCGTCATTTTCCAGCAGAAGTCCCTGGTTAATTGGAACTGAGTTCCGGAAAGCGTCAGAGGAATTTGTTTTCAAAAATAAATACTGTGTAAGGTCAATGGAGATGCGTCGGCCAGAGTTATGAACTGTTATAATCCTTGGTTTCCGCGCACGTCGTCACCGCAATCTGTGACGCTTGGGCCCCAGCAACGCTGCATGAACCGGGATTGATTTAAGAAATCAGCCCACTGCACTGGACGTCGATGCAGATCTTTCATCGCAGTACGAACACAATCTCCCGGGCCACAATCTTTGGCGCCGTATTCGTTATAGCTGCATTGTTCTGGGCGATGGCTGAAATCCAGCGTTCCCCTTACGTCACCTACGAGGGTGTGGTGAAGCCCCAACCTGTGGCATTCAGCCATCAACACCACGTTACCGGCCTGGGAATTGATTGCCGCTACTGCCACACCTCGGTCGAGGACTCAAACTTCGCAGGCATCCCTCCTACCAAGACTTGCATGAACTGCCATGCCCAGATCTGGACCAACGCGGCGTTGTTGGAACCGGTGCGCGAAAGCTATCGCACCGATAAATCATTGCAGTGGACCCGGGTGAACCAGCTCCCCGATTACGTATATTTCGATCACAGTATTCATATCAACAAAGGCGTTGGATGCAATACCTGTCATGGGCAGGTGGATCGAATGCCCCTGATGTACCAGTATGCGTCGCTGCAAATGGAGTGGTGCCTCAACTGTCACCGCGCGCCGGAAAAACATCTGCGGCCACGGGATCAGGTTTTCAACATGGAGTACCAGCAACCGGTGGCGGGTAACCCAGCGCTAGTAGATGGACAAAGCTTTACCGACCAGGATTCTCTCGGGCTTTTTCTGGTCAAAAAATACAAGCTGCGCACGGAGCGCGATATTACCAGTTGCTCAACTTGTCATCGGTAAGCGGTTTTCACGCAACTGCGCTCGGCCGGGGAGAATAAGCAACATCGTAAATCTTGCGTAATTGATATGGACGAACAGAACCGAGAACGACGCGCCGAGGTCGTCTGTCCCAGCAAGCTGGGCTTGCGAGCCGTCAAGGCCGCTATCGAACAGACTCAGGGTCCGGAATATTGGCGGAGTCTCGAAGAACTGGCGGGTAGCCCGGATTTCCAGGAGATGATGCACCGCGAATTTCGAAGAGGTGCTTCGGAGTGGCTGGATTCCGTTTCCCGGCGCGGATTTCTAAAGTTGATGAGCGCGTCACTCGCGCTGGCGGGAATGAGCGGCTGCACCAAGATGCCGCTCGAGCCCATCGTTCCCTACGTGAAGCAACCGGAAGACGTGGTACCCGGGCGTCCGAAGTTTTACGCGACGGCATTTACGCTGAGCGGGTATGCCAGCCCAGTGCTGGTCGAAAGTCATTTGGGGCGGCCGACGAAGATTGAAGGAAATCCGGAACACCCCGCCAGCCTGGGCGGCACCGATGTTTTCACACAGGCATCTCTACTCGGACTTTACGATCCGGATCGATCGCAAACTCTCACTTATCTTGGGGACGTGCGTTCATGGAGCGCCCTCGTGGAAGCCATCCACGGACCCATGAACGTGCAGAAAACGCTGCAAGGGGCTGGACTACGAATCCTTACGCAGACCGTGTCCTCGCCCACACTTGCAGATCAGATTCGCGGGCTGCTGAAGATTTATCCGCAAGCCAAGTGGCATGTGTATGAGCCGGTGAACCGTGACAATGCGCTGGCTGGTGCACAGATGGCATTCGGCCAGCCAATAGAAACTCAGTACAAGCTGGAGAACGCGGACGTCATCGTTTCGCTGGACGCCGACTTCCTATACGCGGGTTTTCCTGGTTTCACCAGGTACGCGCGTGAATATGCCAAGCACCGTAATCCCGACGGCAATATGAACCGGTTGTACGTCGTCGAAAGTACCCCTTCGTCAACAGGTGTGAAGGCGGACCATCGGTTGCCAATGCGGGCCATCGATATCGATGGATTCGCGCGAGCATTGGCTTCGGCAGTAGGAACGAATGGCGTGAACGCGGGAAATTCAGTGGCGAGCGTTGAGCAAGGCAAGTTCATAACTGCAATCGCGCGGGATTTGCAAGGTCATCGGGGAGCCAGCGTCGTGATAGTCGGCGAACATCAGCCAGCCTCGGTGCACGCCCTGGCGCACGCGATGAACCAGGCGCTCGGCAACGTCGGACGTACAGTGCTGTACACCGATCAAGTCGATGCCAATCCGGTGAATCAGACGGATTCATTGCGTGAACTGGTGCAGGACATGAAGTCCGGTAAGGTGGACTTGCTGGTCATGCTGGGCGGCAACCCTGCTTACGATACCAGCGCTGATTTCGGTTTCGCCGATGCCCTAAAAAACAACAACGTCCCTCTTCGTATCCATCTCGGTCTATAT
>Ga0209471_1001137_pt1 | contig 16199 bp, 14 predicted proteins | sample GraSoiAngelo_128_FD_185885 | JGI IMG/M metagenome (GOLD analysis project Ga0209471, IMG submission 185885) | Grasslands soil microbial communities from the Angelo Coastal Reserve, California, USA - 14_0927_12_20cm (SPAdes) (version 2) | ecosystem: Environmental > Terrestrial > Soil > Grasslands ...
AATCGATCAACTCGCCGCTGCCGTGGCGGCCATGGTGCAGCAGCATCCGATGAAGGTCGGCAATCTCGATAGCGTTCTCAAAAATCCGGCGAGCTATCCGGCGAGCTCCAAAGTCCCTACCTCGATTGCGGCGTCGACTCCGGCCCAGCGAGTCGCTCCCAAGCCGCTGCCGACGCCGCCCGTGCCGAGCTGGGTGAAAAAGAGCGGTTATCGTGATCATTCGGATGACTGAGGATCATCGGCGGTTTTCAGGGGCGACTCCGATCGTTCGGAGCCGCCCCTCCTCGGTACACATGGATTCCGTTTGGTTCAAACGGAGCTTATGGGAAACTCGGAATACTGCGCTGAAAAATCATGCAGAAGCACAATTCATCATAGCCGGACGACGGGAACCCGGCGAACGGAGCGCCAGCTACTAGCTGATGCAGTTTATCGACCATGTTGTTATGACCACCTGCAAAAGCCCGATAACTCCCCGTCGCCTCCAGTATCGTTAGTGGTAGGGATCCTTCGTCGTACTGCCCACCCATCCCGTCGGGGACAACCACAGGAAAATTGCCACCTCGGATGAATGTCATCGCAATTGCGCCTCCGGGGAGGTCGTAGGCACACAAACGGGTGACGCGTGACACGTAAAAGGTGCCGATAGACTTGTCCTGGTGCGTGCTACCCCGAATTCCGAAAATAGGATAGATCCGCGTTTTCGAGTACGACCCATCATTCAGGTCCACCGTGCTGAGGCCGAAGTTGTGCTGCCCCGAACCCTTGGGCACTGGCTGATAGACTCCCTTCAGCAGAAGGATGAACGGATCGTTGGGCACACTCCTTCCCTCATCCGTTCCCTCATCCCTTTCCTCGGCGGTCAGAAGTCCAGAGGATGAAAGGGGCTGCGCCCTGTTCTCCGTCGGTGACGAGCACGCGGCGGTTAGCAGAGCGGCCAGCCCCGCACCAATCAAAGTTCTTCTTTCAACGTTGGTTGGTTCTTGTCCGCTGCCGGGCTTGCTTTGGTTGGCCGAGGCTTGGTCGGTAATCATAGAGCGTGTCTCCTTGAATGTGCTACACGATGGTTGTCACAATGCCCCCCGGGGAGCGCCGGTGGTCGTTCGGGACAATGGCCTGCCGCCGGGCTCCGGGGTGCGGTCAAAGGACTTTCCGGTTTTGCAGCCTAAGGCGAGGACGGAGAGCGCGACAATTTGCGGAGCGAACGAAAGTGCGGCATGGGCGGTACCCCAAGGTGAGCCGAATTCAACCCTCTCGGAGTATGCCCCCGGGGCAAGCGGTGTCAAGGTAGAGCCGGGGCTCGGCGTGTGTGCGCCCTGTAAGGGCGCACTTTGAAGCCGAAGCGCCCTCTCTCAGGGCGCGTAAGAATCGAACCCACTGCGCCCAATTGGTTGGGCCGATCTGCGAAGGTAAAGCACCGTTCGAGCCATGCCGGTGCGGAGGCCGCGCCGCGGCCGAAGCTCAACCCGCGACCCCCTGAAACCCCATGCGACTCGTTAGGAAACCGAGTTACGACACCGACTAGCAATCACGCGAGGTCCTGGGCATCGGTGTCGTAACAGCGGACCCGAACATCAACCGAGTGTCGTGAGAAACTCACAGCGGAACTCACAGCAAGTGACTCGTCACAACGGCACCGAAACAGTCTTGAGCTCCTCGCCCTTGGCAAGCGTGACATCGGCAACGGCGCGGCCGTCCTTCAACGAGGGTGTAACGCTGACGGCGCGGAAACCGGCGTTGGCTCGCAGGGCGTTCCCGACTGCTACTCGAAGGGACAGCTTCGCTTTCGCCATCGCCGCGCTCTGGCTCTGTGCGGCGGTGTAATCTTCGCCTTCTCCAATCGGCTCGGTCTTGACGACCGCACCACTGTTGGGATCGACAACTGCCTCAAAAAACTTTCCACCCGTCGCTGTATATACAGAGAGCTGTAACTTGCCGTTTTCCATCTCGAACTTGGCGGAAATCGGCCGCCCGTGACTCGCGCTCGCCGACAGACCACGCTCGAGAGACACCCGAGCGCTCAGCACCGCCTTCGCCACCGCAGCCTGATTCCCCTCCTGTTCGTCTTTGTCCTGGGCCGCGAGCGTGGTCCCCCAGCACATCGCTGCTGCAGCCAGAACCGGGACGAGCCATGTCCTCCTCGTCATCTTCATATGATGCCCCCGATCTCGGTGTGGTAAACTGATGTCCTAGCCCGCCCGAACGATCGATGATACACTTGTTATAGTCAAGCGAGACCCTTCCACCTCGCAGCGAGGCTCCTATGCGATGGATCACTCGTGAGCATCCGAAAATCGATCGCGTCGCGTGCCCGTGGCTGATCACGCGATTCATCGACCCGCAGGCGGAGTTTCTCTTTGCACCACCCGCAGAGGTCCGCACGCGCGCCGCCGAGCTCGATGCGATTCTCTACGATGTCGAAGGCGTGGAGCTTTCTCACGACGGGCCTCTGTGTAGCTTCGACAGCTTCCTGCAGAAGTACGCTTTGACTGATCCCGCCCTGCACGAGCTGGCGGTTATCGTCCGCGGGGCGGACACGGATCGTCCGGACCTTGCACCGCAAGCGGCGGGGTTGCTCGCCATCTCCTTGGGCCTGTCGCAACTATTCCGAGACGATCACGAATTGCTAGCCCGCGGGTTCGTCATCTACGACGCACTGTATGCGTGGCTCCAGCACGCCAAGGGGGAGCGTCATACCTGGAACCCGCAGCGCGTCCCGGCCCCCGCCTGATATCGTGAAAGAAACACCGACCGGACGCTGGCTGCTGCTGTTCCACCAGATCCCGCCGAAACCCGACTACTTCCGGGTGAAGGTGTGGCGCAGGCTGCTGCGCATCGGCGCAGTGCCGGTCAAGAACTCGGTGTGGGTGCTCCCGTACAACGATCAGGCGGTCGAAGACTTTCGCTGGCTGCTGCAGGAGATCGAGGCAGGCGGTGGGGAGGGGTCTGTGTGCCGAGGGGATTTCGTGGACGGCTTGAGCGATCGCGACGTCGAAGGACTGTTCCACAAGGCCCGCGCCGCTGATTACAGGGCCATCGCGCGCGAGGCGAAGTCCCTGGCGCGCAAGGCAGCTCCCGCCGATGTGGCGCGCCTCGATCACCGGCTGGCCGAAGTCGCAGCGATCGACTATTTCCACGCTCCCAACCGTCAAGCGGTGGAGCGGGTAGTGACGCGCCTCGAGGCACGCGCGCGCCGGGCCGAACCGCGCGCCGATCGCCGGGCCCGCGCTGGTCTGCGAGTCGCGCGGATGCACGGGCGGACGTGGGTCACGCGCCGGGGTGTGTTCGTGGATCGAATCGCGAGTGCGTGGCTGATCAAACGCTTCATCGATCCGGCAGCCCGGTTCAAATTCGTGGCTCCCGAAGGTTACTCGCCTCGCAAGGACGAGCTGCGCTTCGACATGTTCGAGGCCGAGTACACGCACGAAGGGGACCGCTGCACCTTCGAGACGCTCCTCCGGCGGTTTCGACTGCGCGACCCCGCGCTGCGCGCGATCGGCGAGATCGTGCACGACATCGACTGCAAGGACGCGAAGTTTCGCCGCGCAGAGGCTACCGGTGTCGAACGATTGCTCGAAGGGATAGCCCGGAAGCACGCTACCGACGCGACGCGCCTCCGTCTCGGCGCGGTCGTGTTCGACAACCTCTATCAGTCGTCGCGATGAAGCCCGTGCCGGCCCGAGCCACGCTCCGGGAGTTCGTCACTTACTTCCTCAAGCTCGGCACGTTGGGGTTCGGCGGACCGATCGCGCTCGCTGGCTACATGCAGCGCGATCTCGTGGACGAGCGTGGCTGGATCGCGCCGGACGACTACAAGCAGGGGCTCGCGCTCGCGCAACTTGCCCCCGGTCCGCTCGCGGCCCAACTCGCCATCTACCTCGGCTGGGTGCGTGGCCGCGTGCTGGGCGCGACACTCGTAGGAATCGCGTTCGTGGCGCCGTCGTTCCTCATGGTGCTCGCCCTCTCCGCGCTGTACCTCAAGTTCGGCGGGCTCGCCTGGATGCAGGCGCTGTTCTACGGCATCGGGGCCGCAGTCATCGCGATTATCGCGTGGAGTGCCGCGAGACTTGCCCGCACCACGCTAGGGCGGGACCGATTGCTCTGGGGGCTGTTCGCCGTGAGTCTCATCGTCACGGCCTGGACGGCGCGGGAGATCATTTGGGTTTTCGTGGCTTCGGGATTGATCCCCCTGCTCGTCCGCGCCCGCGCACGCCCGTCAGTGCCGAGCAAGGGGCTGCTCGTCGCACCGTGGCCGGCGTGGCTCACGTCGGGTCTCACTGGGGCGGCATCCGTGGGGGTGCTCTGGAAAGTATTCGCGTACTTCGCCGCCGCAGGGCTGTTCGTGTTCGGTAGCGGGCTCGCGATCGTGCCGTTCCTGCACGGGGGCGTCGTGGAGCAGTTCCATTGGCTCACGGAGCGGCAGTTTCTGGATGCCGTCGCCGTATCGATGATCACGCCGGGGCCTGTCGTGATCACCGTGGCGTTCATCGGGTACCTCGTTGCGGGGCCACTGGGGGCGACCGTCGCGGCCATTGGTGTCTTCGCACCAGTGTACTTCGTGACCGTGCTTGCGGCACCGCACTTTCACCGCTTTGCCGAGAACCCGCGCATCAAGGCTTTCGTCGACGGCGTCACGGCGGCCGCCACCGGTGCGATCGCCGGGGCGGTGCTCGTGCTAGGCCGGCGTGCCCTGGTCGACGTCCCGACCGTCCTGATCTGCGCAGCCACACTCGGTGTCATTACGACAGTGAAGCGCGTTCCCGAACCCGCGCTTATCGCGGCGTCCGGCGTCGTCGGCTTACTCCTGAAGCATGCGTTGTAGGCGCGGTCACCATAACGAAACGGAGGAGTTCATCCATGAAGAAGCTCCTGAAGGCGACTCTATTCCTTAGCTTCGTCGCGGCTGGAGCCAGCCCCGTGTGTGCGCAACAGCCGTCGACCGCCTGGGATTCGGTCGGCCGTATTCTCGGAACGGCTCCCACGAGTGCGGCTGGCTACATCCGTTATAACCTTCCCCGCCGCGACCTCACCGTCCGGATCGGGGACGTCACGGTCTCGCCGTCGCTCGCGCTCGGAGCCTGGGCCGGGTTCGGTGGTGAGCCTAACGACGCGACCATGATGGGGGACCTCGTTCTCACGGCCGCGGAGCTGGGTCCGGTACTCGCTGAGTTGGCGCATCAGCACATCGGGGTGAGCGCAATCCACAATCACATCGTCGGCGAACAACCGGAGATCATTTACGTCCACATCCTCGGCCAGGGAGCCGCGCTCGACCTGGCGACCCGGTTGGATCGCGCTGTGACGAAGACCGGCACGCCGCGACCTGTCGCACCGGCGCCGCCGGTTCCTCTTACGATCGACACGGCCGCCGTTTTCACAGCGCTGGGACGGCACGGTACAGCGCGCGGCAACGTCGCTCAAGTAGGGTTCGTTCTGGTCTCGGGGACGGTCACGATGGGCGGCCGCACGATGACCCCCGCGCTTGCCTACGGCTCGCCCGTCAACGTCCAGATGGTGAGTTCCACGCGCGCCGTCGCCACCGGCGACTTCGCGGTGCGAGACTCCAGCGTCGCCGGTGTGCTGGACGCGCTCACCGCGCACGGGATCACCGCTACTGCCGTGCACAGCCACATGATCGGTGATTCCCCCCATCTGGACTACATCCACTTCTGGGCCGACGGCCCGCTCGCCGACGTGCTGCGCGGTCTCAGAACAGCAGTCGATGCCGGGCACTGAGAGGACCAATGCACGCATTTTGGAAAGTGGGGCTCGTTGCCCTCAGCCTCGCCGTGATCGGGACGACCGGATGCAGCAAGAGTCGCAGTCGCGACCAGGATGATGATGATGACGACGATCCAGCCCCGGTCGTGAACGCCGCACCGGGGAGCGCGCAGGCCGTCAGCATCTGGACATTCGACAGCTCGAGCGTTGGGCAGGCTCCCGCCGGCTTCTCGTTCGGGCGGACGGGGTCAGGGCGCCCCGGGCGCTGGGTCGTCCGCGCCGCGGCCGACGCCCCCAGCGGGCCCAACGTGCTCGCGCAGGAAGACAGTGATCGGACGGACTACCGCTTCCCGGTCGCGGTTGCCGACGGCCCCACCTTCGGGAACGTCAGTGTAGCGGTCCGGTGCAAGCCAGTGAGCGGTCGCGTGGATCGCGCGTGCGGCATCGTGTGGCGCTACCAGGACGAGAACAACTATTACCTCACGCGGGCGAACGCGCTCGAGGACAACGTCTGCTGGTACTACGTGCAGAATGGCCGCCGCGTCGAAGTGAAGCGCGTGCATGTGCCCGTTGCAGCGGGGGTCTGGCATTCGTTGCGCGCGGACATGCGAGGTGATCATGTCGAGGTCTACTTCAACGGCAAGAAGCTGATCGACGTCCATGACTCACGATTCACTGCGCCGGGCAAGGTCGGCGTGTGGACGAAAGCCGATTCGCACACCCTGTTCGATGACCTCACCGCGACCGCGCTCGCGCCCTGATGCGGGCCTTTCTCGCGCTGGCAGTGTTGGTGCCGGTCCGCGTCGCGGCACAACGCGGCGGCGAGGCGAAAGCCCCAGAGGAGGCGGCGCGCCTGCACGTCGTCACCGCGACCGCCCCGATCTTCCTGGATGGTGATCTGGGCGGCACGGCCTGGGCCAGCGCGGACTCGATCACCGATTTCCGTCAGCGCGAGCCATCGGTAGGTGCTCCCGCGAGCGAGCGCACCGTCGTCAAGGTGTTGCGAGACGCCACGGCACTGTACGTCGCAGTTCGGGCTTACGATGGTGACATGCGGCACGTGCGGGCCAGCGAGTTGCGGCGGGACGCAGACCTGTCGAGTGACGACAATGTCCAGCTCCTGATCGACAGCTTTCATGACCGCCGGGGGGCCTTCGTCTTCGGCACCAATCCAAACGGCGCGATGTGGGATGCCCAGCTCGTCGGGATCGACAATCTCAACCCAGACTGGAACGGCATCTGGGATGTGGTTGTCACGCGAGACTCGGCCGGTTGGACCGCCGTGTTTCGCATCCCCTTCCGCACGCTGCGCTATCATCGAGGGGACGACCTGCGATTCGGGTTCAACGTGCGCCGGTTCATCCGACGTAAGAACGAACAGGACCTTTGGCGCTCCTGGGGCCGGGCCGAGGGGCTGTACCAACTGCTGAATGAAGGCGAGTTGACCGAGCTGGGCGCCCTCAATCGCGTCCACGATGTCGAGGCTTACCCGTATGTTCTGACACGAGCCACGGCGGCGGAACACGACAGCGCCGGAGCGAAGATCGGGGATGGACTTTTTGGGGGAAAGGCCGGCCTCGATGTGAAGGTCGCGGTGACGCCGACAGTCACGGCCGATCTCACTGCCAGCACCGATTTCGCCCAGGTCGAGGTCGATCAACAAGTGATTAACCTGAGCCGCTTTCCTTTTTTCTTTCCCGAGAAACGGGAGTTTTTCCTGGAGTCCAGTGGGCTGTTCGATTTCGGGACGCCAGGCCGGGTGCAGGTGTTCTACTCGAGACGGATCGGGCTCGATACTTCAGGCGCCGCGGTGCCGATCATCGCGGGGGGGCGCATGACCGGGCGCGTCGGGCCGTGGCGCCTCGGGCTGCTCGACACGCAGACCGGCGGCGCCGACCGGGCCAACGACGCGGTGCTCCGCCTGCAGCACGACCTGTTCGCACGGTCTTATATCGGCGCTATTGGAAGTCTGCGCACCGTTTCGAGCGGCGGCGCCCAGGCTGCCGGCGGCTTCGATGTGGACGTCCCCCTCGTGGTCCATGGACAAAACGTGGAGCCCAAGTTCTGGATCGCCGGGAGCCGGACGCCTGGCGTATCGGGAGTGCCGCTCGCCTGGCGCATTTCCACGGACAACCCCAACGACCTCTTCGATAATTTCGTGTCGCTGTATCGGATCGATCCGGGGTTCACGCCGGCGCTGGGTTTCGTGCGTCGCACGGGGATCTGGGAAACGACGGGCCACACCAACTTCATGCCCCGACCCCACGCCCTCGGCATCCGGCAGCTCGATTTCAAGTTCATCCCCGAATGGGACATCATCGCCAACAGCACCGGATCGCTCGGCCGCACGGCCGACTGGCAGACCGCGTGGTTTGAGTGGCGATTCCTCGGAGGTGACCGGGAGAACGGGGACCGCTTCGAAGTGAATTTCCAGCGTTTCCTGGACGCGCCGACCGACACGTTTGACATCTTTCGCGCCGTGAAGATCCCGCCGGGGCGATACTGGTGGTCACGCTACGAGCTACAGTACTTCATGTCACCCGGCCGGCCCCTCGGCTTCGGCGTGTTCATGAACTGGGGTTCGTTCTACGGCGGGCGCAGTGCGGACGTGGAGCTGCAGGGCACGTGGCGCGGCGGAGGTCACGTGATTGTCAGTGCCGACCTGTCCCGCACGGCCGCGCGGCTACCCGGCGGTGGCTTCACAGCCGTCCTGGCTTCCGGCCGGATCGAGTACGACTTCAATCCGCGGACCAGCTTTCTTGGCTTCGTGCAATACAACAACGACGCGCAGCGGGCGGACTTCAACCTGCGATTCCATTGGATTCCCCAGATCGGGGACGACCTTTTCCTCGTCTGGAACTCGGGGTACACAACCAACGGCGCTGCGGCGTACCGCTTCCCCGCGGTACGATCGCTCGGTCGGCCCTTGAACGGCGCATTCGTGCTGAAGATCGTTCACCGCATCGCGCCCTGAGAAAGGCATTCTGATGCTTGCCTACTCGCTCACAGCGTTCATTCTTTTCGCCGCTCAGCAGACGCCGCGAGCTCCGTGCACCCTCGCCGGCCCACCGGTCGCGGCTCAGTGGTCTGGCGCCGTCCCGCCAGCGTCGACGGCTCAGGCGCCCTTGCGCGCGGTTACCGATGTGCCGCTGCCGGGTAGCGCCTCCCGCTTTGACTACCAGAGCCTCGAGCCAGCATCCGGGCGACTGTTCATCTCACACATGGGCGCCGGGGAGCTTGTGGTTTTTGACGTACGTGCCGGTAAAGTCATCGGGAATCTGGACGGATTTCCTACGGTGACGGGCGTGCTCGCCGTGCCGGCCGAACACCGAGCGTATGCGTCCGCGACGGGCGATCACGCAGTCGTGGTCGTTGACGATTCGACGCTTCGGATCGTGGCGCGAGTTCCGGGGCCGCGGTTTCCGGACGGGATCGCGTACGCTCCGGCGGAGCGGCGAGTGTTCGTCTCGGACGAATCGGGGGGGCGCGACTTTGTGATCGATGCGACGACCAATACTCTCACCGCTCAGATCGAGCTCGATGGCGAGGCCGGAAACACGCAGTACGACGCGGGCTCGCACTGCGTGATCGTCGCGGTCCAGACCGCTAACCAATTGGCAATCATCGATCCAGCAACCTCAACCATCGTTCGTCGGATCACACTCGATAAGGCGGTTCGCCATCCGCACGGGGTCTACATCGAAGCCCCGAACCGTCTGGCCTTCATCGCGGGTGAGGAGAGCGGGACGCTGGGCGTGGTAGATCTGCGGACCCTGCAGCTGCGTCAGGTGCTGCCACTTGGAAGCGATCCAGATGTCCTGGCCTTCGACCCAGCGCTCGGCCGGCTGTACGTAGCCGCCGAGTCCGGCGTCGTGACGGTGTTCGAGGAGCGGGACCGATTGCTTGCCCAGCTCGGGTGGTACCGGGCGCCGGGGGCTCACTCGGTCGCCGTCGATTCAGACACGCACAGAGTATACCTGCCCCTTGCCAACATAGGCGGTCGCCCCTTGCTCCGAGTTCTGACGCCTACCGACTCCCATTGAGCAGCGATTCAGCGCGACGGAGAAACCCCCTGATGCGGGTCAGGTGGTTAACAAAACAGCACCACAAACGGCACCACCGCTTATTGAAGCACAAAGCACCGCCGGCGCAATTGCCAACGGTGCTTCGCGTTAGACCAGTCGGGACGGCGGGATTTGACGCGTCCCCTAAAGGACTTCCTGCGGTCGCGGCCCGCTAGGGCCGGCGCCGGGCGCAGCCCGGCGAGCGGAGCGAGGCCGCGCAGCGGCCGAAGCTCAACCCGCGACCCCCTGAACCCCATGCGAATCGCTAGAGGGCCGAGTTACAACACCCAGTAGCAATCACGCGAGGTTCTGGGCATCGGTGTCGTAACAGGAAGCCCGAAGATCAACCGAGTGTCGTGAGAAACTCACAGCAGAACTCACAGCACGCGACCCCCCTGAAGGGTCATCAGGGGGTCGTCGTGTTTTCCAACGCTACGAGTCCAGACACGTGCTCCATCCGGGGGGGCAAGCAGGCGGCGAACGCGTTGCGCCAGATCCTGCCTGGACGGCGACTTTCGCGTCAATGGGCCGCCTGCGGGTCGCGCGCGCGATGCACCCAACCCAGCAGCACGCCGTAGAGGGTGAACTGGACAAAGCCTGCCGCCACCTCGACCGCAATCCAGGACGCGACCGATGGCACGCCGTACTTCGCCGCTTCAGCAAGCGCCTCGTAGCTCACGAGGATGCTGCCGACGAGCCAGGCGAAGAGCACCGCATGGCCGATCGAACGCCCGGACCGCGGCAGCTGCGCGTACAGATACGACATAATGGTGCCCTGGATCAGCATAGAGAGAACGCCGAGGGCGAAGATGGGCTGCGCCCGGAGGTATGTCACCGCGGCGTAGTGCGCGGCGTTCACGCCGAAATGCGACACCGCCTGGGTCGCGAAGGTCGCGACCACGTAGGCGAGTACTGCCAAGAAGTGTTTCCTCATCGGTCCCCCCCGAGATAACTTGCGTTATGCAAGGAAGCTATGAAGTTACTTGCGAACCGCAAGTCAATGCAATTAGAGTGCTGCCATGAAGAAGAGAGCCATGGCCGAGCGGCGCTCCGCGTGCCCCCTGAACGCAACCCTCGAGGTACTCGGCGACCGCTGGTCGCTCCTCATTGTACGGGACCTCATCTTCAAGGGGCGCACCACGTACAAGGACTTCCTCGCCGGGGGGGAAGGCATCGCCACCAACGTCCTGGCAGACCGTTTGCGGCGCCTGGAAGCGGAAGGCGTCATCGAGAAAGGACGCGATGCAGCTGATGCCCGGCGCCTGGTTTACCGACTTACGGCAAAGGGGCTCGCGCTCGCGCCCGTGCTGGTCGAGATGATCGTGTGGGGTGCTGGTCACTACCAGACGGCAGCGCCGCCCGCCACGATCCGGGAGATGACGCAGCATCGCGAGCGGTTCCTCGCCGACATCCGCTCGCGAGCTGGCGCTGGCTGACGGGCCGTTTGCTTGACACCCCCTCCGGTGAGCCTCAGTATCGTGCTCCGGAGGTAGCGAAGCGCCGGTGACCTGCGCAGCAGGTCAAGCGGAGCGAGGCCGCGCAGCGGCCGAAGCTCAACCCGCGACCCCCTGACGCGGAGCCGGCGCGCAGCGCCGGCGGAGCGGACGCGGCGGGGTGGGAAGGGCCGGGGCGTCAACCCCATGCGCTCAATTAGTCGGGCGAGTCACGACAAACAGTAGCAATCACGCGATGTTCTGGGCATCGGTGTCGCAACAGCAAGTTTGAAGATCAACCCAAAGTCGTGACAAACTCACAACAGAACTCACAACATGTGACGCCGAGCCGCAACGTCGCGTAATAGGCGATGACCGTCTGGGGGAGGTTGGGAAGTTGAATGGCGACCCGCTGATCCTTGGTGACACCAGGGCCGCTAACGCGGTCGCGAGGCGATCGACCTGATCCTTGAGGGGCGCGCTAGCGCTTGTTAGGCAGCGTCCCCCCCACCGATGCTTCACTTCGGCAGCAGAAACACGAGACCCACCAGAAAGCGGTGAGACGAGGTTTCAACGGTGGCGCCGTTTGCCGGTTTGCCGGATCAGACCGAGCACCGCCTGCACCGCGGCGCTCCGCTCGTCCCGTCGATAGATGACATCGATCCCCCACGGCAGGTTGAAGCCAGTGATTGGCAGCACCACCGTGCCGGCTGGCGGTCGCGCCCGCTGAGAACGGAAGCCAAGACACCACCCTTTTCCTTGTGCGACCAACGACCACACGGCGGGGAGGCCATCGTACGTCGCATCAATGCGCGGCGTGAGGCCGATCGAATCGAGCGCCCGAAGGACCAGGTCATGCAGCCCCGGGTGAAACGCGCGCTCCGGGAACAGAAATGGCACATCGGCCAGGTCCGCCGCTTCGAGCTTGCGGCGTTGAGCGAGCGGGTGACCCGAGCTGAGCAGCGCGGCATCCACGCGATCCTCGGCAATGCGATGGTGCGCGAATGCTTGGTCGCCACCCACACCGACGTATGAATGGGCCAGGCCCAGATCGATCTTGCCTCGCGCCAGTGCCGGCGGCTGGAGGGGGCTTGCCATTTCCTCAATCATCACCCGCACCTCAGGGTAGCGAGCCGCGCACTCGGTCAACATTCCGGTCAGGATCGCGCTGGTCACCGTGGTCGCCACGGCGCCGACCACGCACCGAGCCTCCATCCCTCGCCGCGCCCGCGTTGCTTCTTCAAACAACTGTTCCAGCGACAGTAGCAGCTCCGGACAATCCTCTGCCAGGGAGGCGCCGGCCGGCGTTAGGATCACTCCCCGGGCGGAGCGTTCTAGGAGTGGGACGCCGACGGCGTGCTCCAACTCGTTGAGTTGCCGTGACACGCTCGGTTGTGCGACGCCGAGCTGCTCCGCCGCCCGGCCGATGCTCTTGGCGCCAGCGACCGCAAGCAACGCCCGCAGATGCCGGATTTCGACCATCAGAGGCACCCTGCCCCTGCTGCTCCGCCGCGTCGAGCCGGCTCCCGCTGGCGGCAGCAGCTGCGACTGAATCACCACACGCGCGCCCGGTCGGCGTCGCACCACCTCGAGCAACTTGTCGAGCGCAGTCCGAACGACAGGCCGTCGCTCGCTCCGACGCCACATCGCGCATGTGAGAACCTTGAACTCGAACCCCTCGATCGGAACGGTGCTGGTGCCCCCGGGAGGCGCCAGCGCGCGTGCCCGGGTCACCAACGTCCATCCGCGGCCCGCCGCCACTGCCATGTGCGCGTCCTGAATACTGCCCTCGACGATCATCAGTGGTGACCGCAGGCCGCCTGCGCGCAACGCGCCGAGCGCGCGCTCGAATACTCTTTCGAAATAGCCGTGCTTCGGCAGGACCAACGGCAGATCGCCCAATCCGCTCACGGTCACTCCGCTATGCCGAGCGAGCGCGTGCGCAGTGGGTACGAGAGCCTGATCGGCCGTTTCCTCCCACAGAGGCGCGACGATAATGGCGGCACCATGCGGTGCAGGGGCCGCGCCGAGCCCGAGGTCGATCACACCGGCGTGCAGCTGTTCGAACAGCTCCGGTTGATCGAGGTCCTGCAGTATCAGCGCGATCTCCGGATGGTCGCGTCTCAGCTCCTCCTGGACGGCACTGGGTAACCCAAGCGCGAAAAACGCGCGTAAGGCGCCGAGCACAACGCGACCCCGCCGACCCGCCGCGGTCGCTTCGGCACGCTCGAGTGCGATCGCCGTGTTCGCCAGAATGCGGGGGGCGCCGTGGATCAGGGCTTCGCCGGCGGGAGTGGGTGTGACGCCTTTGGGATGGCGCTGGAGTAACTCGACGCCCAGCTCGCGTTCCAGATCGCGGATTTGGCGCGACAGCGCGGGCTGCGCCACGTGCAGTTGCGCGGCGGCACGACTCAGGTTCCGCGTCTCCCCGACCGCCACGAAGTACCGCAAGTACCGCAGGTGCACCGCTGCTCCGGCCATGCACGCCCGCTATCGAAGTCCCAGCGAACGAGTATTGGAACCCCACGTCCCCAACGTCTAGACTGTCGCTCGCTCAGGATAATCGAGCATACGATGACGTTCGGTCCACCACCACGCTAGAGGTCGCCAATCTGCATGCCCCGTTCCCATCGCGAACCGCTCGACCCAATGGCTGCGCTGCGGCGGTTCCGCACACTCGTCGAACAGAGCGTGGACGTCATCATGCTGGTCGGTCCGACGGGGGAGCTGCTGTACGCGAGCCTGGCGGCCAGCTCGGTGCTGGGATACGCTCCGGGCGAGACCCTGGGGCGGGCGAGATTCGAGTTGGTCCATCCGGACGACCTCGCGCAGGTGCACGCCCTGTTTCGGGATCTTCTAACGCGATCGACAGGGCCGACGCGCGCGGAATTCCGGGTGCGCCACAAAGAGGGCTCGTGGCGCTATCTCGAAGCCACCGGCATCAATCGGCTCGACGAGCCGGCGGTCGAAGCGATTGTCGTCACCTGCCGCGACGTCACCGACCGCCGCCAGGCGGAGGAATCGTTGCGGGCAACGCAGAGCCTCCTCCAAGCGCGCGAGCGGCTGCTCGCCCGGCTGCTGGTCGAGGCGGAGCAGCTGGGCCAAACCGGCAGCTGGGAGCAGGACTTCGTCAGCCAAGAGATCTTCAACACCGATGCGAATCTGCGCCTGTTCTTCGGTGAGGACCGTCGCAAAGGCACGCGGCTGGAGGACTACATCGAGGCCATCCATCCCGACGACCGCGACTTGGTAGTGCGCCGCCGCGAGCAGCTGCTCGCGGGCACGGGGCCGGGCGACATCGAGTACCGCGTCGTTTGGCCCGACGGCAGCGTGCATTGGATTTTTGGCCGCGCCACGATCGTCCGCGACCAGGCTGGGCGGCCGCTCCGCTCCTACGGAACCAACGCCGACATCACCGAGCGCAAACACGCCCAAGAAGAGCTGGCGCGGCGCGCGCAGCAGCTCGAGGCCCTGTCACGCAAGCTGATCGAAGCGCAGGAGGCGGAGCGCCGCGCCATCGCCCGCGAGCTGCACGATGACTTCGGTCAGGTGCTCACCGCGCTGAAGCTCAACCTCCAGCGGCGCGACCGCGACGACTCCGAAAGCATCGCGTTGGTCGACGGCGCGATCACGCGGATGCGGGAGCTTGCGCAGGACCTCCGACCGCCGCCGCTCGACGAATATGGGCTGGAGGCGTCGTTGAAGTGGTACGTGGAGCGTGAGGCAAGACGCGCGGGGCTCGGCTTCCGACTCGCCCTCGGGCCCCTCGCGCACAGGCCGCCGGCCGCCATCGAGACGACGTGTTTCCGCGTCGCGCAGGAGGCCCTCACAAACATCATCAGGCACGCCCGGGCGCGTCGCGTCGAGGTCGAGCTATCCGCGGCAGGTGACGTGTTGGAACTGGTGCTGCGGGACGACGGCCAGGGCTTCGACGTCGCCGCCGCGCGTCGGCGCGCCGCGCAGGGAGGGAGCCAGGGCCTGCTCAGCATGCAGGAGCGCGTCACCCTCGCCGACGGCGACCTGGACATCGACTCGACGCCCAGCCGGGGCACGGCTATCCGCGCACGCCTGCCGCTTACGGCCCGAGGCGACGCATGAGCTCGCTGCGCGTCCTCCTCGCCGACGACCACGCCCTCGTGCGCGCGGGGATGCGCGCGCTCCTCGGCGAGCTGCCGGGCATCGAGGTCGTGGCGGAAACCGGCGACGGGCGCGAGGCATTGCGGCTCGTCCGCGAGTGCAAGCCCGACATCGCGCTGCTCGATATCTCCATGCCAGAGCTCAACGGGCTGGAGGTGGTCGGACGGATCGCGCACGACCACCCGAACACGCGCGTCATCATCGTCTCGATGCACGGGGACGACGAGTCAGTCCGTCGCGCGCTCGTCGCCGGCGCGGCGGGCTATCTGCTGAAGAACTCCGACCGGCGCGAGCTGGAGCTGGCGCTGCGCGCCGTCGCCCGCGGCGACGCCTGGCTGAGCCCCTCACTGACCAAGCGTGTCGTCGCGACGTACACGCAGGGTGCGAACCCGGACGCGGTGCTCACACCCCGGCAGCGAGAGGTGCTTCAGCTCGTCGCCGAAGGTCATTCGAACAAGGAAATCGCGAGCCGCCTCAATGTGGCGCTCAAAACGGTCGAGACCCACCGCACGGAGCTCATGGAGCGCCTCGGGATCCACGGGGTGGCCGGTCTTGTGCGCTACGCGATCCAGGTCGGGCTCGTGCGGCCTGAATTCTAGGTAGTCGCCCCCGCCCAACTCGGGGCTTTTCCCAACTTCGCCGCCCGTTGTGCGCCGCTACCCTTGCGGCATGACGGTGCGCATTCTCCTGCTCGAAGACAACGACGCCGACGCCGAACTGGTCGAGGTGGAGCTTCGCAGAGCGGAGCTCGATTTCACAGCGCGACGCGTGGTGACGCGTCCCGACTTCGAGCGCGCGCTGCGCGAGTTCCATCCCGACATCATCGTCTCCGATCACCAGCTCC
>Ga0209471_1001139_pt1 | contig 16181 bp, 13 predicted proteins | sample GraSoiAngelo_128_FD_185885 | JGI IMG/M metagenome (GOLD analysis project Ga0209471, IMG submission 185885) | Grasslands soil microbial communities from the Angelo Coastal Reserve, California, USA - 14_0927_12_20cm (SPAdes) (version 2) | ecosystem: Environmental > Terrestrial > Soil > Grasslands ...
CGCCGAGGCGGCGCAGATCGAGCGCAGTTTGAAGACGAGGATCGCGCCCTCGCTGCTCTCGCAATCGATCGAAGCGCTGGGTGGCCGGATTCTGCGCGCTTCGATCGACGATCTCTCCGGCCCGGCGCTGCGCGCGCACCTGATCTTGTCGAGCGGCTCGCAACAGCTGAGCATCGAGGCGCCGCTGGCCGACGCGCTCTCGCTCGCGCTCGAGGCGGGCGCGCCCATCGTCGCCGATGCGGCGATGTTCGAGGCGGTCGCGATCTCGCCCGCCGAACTGGAAGAGCCGAGAGGGGCCCGCAGCCTGCGCAGCGCCGCCGCGCCCACGCCCGTGCAGGGCATCTGACAGTAGCTTGCGGCTTGGGGTTCTTGCCCCTAGGCTCGGCGATTCATGCGCAAGGCGAAGATCATCTGCACCATGGGGCCCGCCTCGCGCGAGGAGCCCACGCTGAGCAAGCTGGTCGAGGCCGGCATGGACGTGGCGCGCCTCAATTTTTCGCACGGCACGCACGAGGACCACCTGCGCGCGATGACCGCCGTGCGCCGCGCGGCCGACCTGGCGGGGCGGCCGGTGGCGCTCTTGCTCGACCTGCAAGGACCGAAGATCCGCGTCGGCAAGATCGAAGGCGGCAAGGCGCACCTGGAAGCGGGCAGCGAGGTGGTCATCTCCAGCGACCCGAATCTGCTGGGAAACGCACAGCGCTTCTCCTGCTCCTACCAGGGCCTGCCCGACGACGTCTCGCTGGGCGATCCGGTGCTCGTCAACGACGGCGCCATCCGCCTCGAGGTGATCGGCATCGCCGAGCGCGAGGTGAAATGCCGCGTGCTGGTCGGCGGCATCGTCTCCGATCACAAGGGCATCAACCTGCCCGGCACGCCCGTCTCCATCCCCGCCCTCACCCCCAAGGACATCGACGACCTCAAGTTCGGCCTCGAGCACGTGGTCGATTATCTGGCGATGAGCTTCGTCCGCTCCGCCGACGACCTGCGGCTGATCAAGCGCTATGCGCCGACCACGCCGGTGATCGCCAAGCTGGAGAAGCCGCAGGCGGTGGACCGGATCGACGAGATCGCCCAGCTGGCCGAAGGGGTGATGATCGCGCGAGGCGATCTCGGCGTGGAGATGCCGCTCGAGCGCGTGCCGCTCATCCAGAAGACCGCCATCGAGCGGACCAACTACTACGGAAAGATCGCTATCGTCGCCACGCAGATGCTGGAGAGCATGATCGTCTCGCCCCAGCCGACCCGCGCCGAGGTGAGCGATGTGGCCAACGCCGTCCTCGACGGAGCGGACTCGGTGATGCTCTCCGCGGAGACGGCGACCGGAGCGCATCCGGTCGAGGCGGTGCGGACCATGGCCGCCATCATCGAGGAGGTGGAGCGAAGCGCGCGCTATCAGGCGCTGCCCGAGGCCACGCTCGACCGCGGCGAGAGCACCTTCGCCACGGCAGTGGCGCGCGCCTGCGCGGCGGCGGCGCAGCAGCTGGGCATCGGCACCATCTGCGTCTATACCCGCACGGGCGAGACGGCGCGGCAGATCGCCGAGTACCGGCCGCAGGCGCGCATCGTCGCCTTCACTGCCTCCGAGGTCGCGTACCGGCGGATGGCGCTCTACTGGGGAGTGACGGCGCGCAAAGTGGCGAAGCCGTTCGAGACCACCGACGACCTCATCTCCACCATCGCCCAGACGCTGGTCGGAGCGGGAGAGGCGATGCGCGGCGAGGCGATCGTCATCGCTTCGGCGGTGCCGCCCAACCGGCCGACCTTCGGCGCGTCGATGATGCAGATCCATCGGCTCTGATCAGAGCGCGAAGCTCAGTCCGCCGCGGTCGCGCAGCGCGCTACGCGCTCCATCGCCTTGCGGATGTCGGGCTCGGAGGTAGCGAAGGAGAGCCGCAGGAATCCCTCGCGGCCGAAAGCGCTCCCCTGCACCGTCGCCACGCCGAAGTCTTCGAGGAGGATCTCGGCCAGCCGCGAGCTCGTGCCGATCTTCTCGCCGCGGTATTTCTTGCCGAGCAGCGTGGAGAAGTCGGCGAAGATGTAGTACGCGCCGTCGGGCTCGTGCGCCTCGACGCCCGGCACCTTGCGGAGCAGGTCGACCATGAGGTGGCGGCGTTTCTCGAACTGCACGCGCATCGCCTCGAGCGGCTCCTGCGGCCCGCGCAGAGCGGCGATCGCCGCGTGCTGCGAGAGCGAGCTCGGGTTCGAAGTGCTGGCGTCCTGCACCTTGTTCATGCCCGAGATGATCTCGGCCGGCCCGCAGGCCCAGCCGAGGCGCAGGCCGGTCATCGCGTAGGCCTTCGAGCAACCGTTGACGAGGACGGTGCGCGCCTGCAGCTCGGGGGCGACCTGCAGGATGTTGGTCGCCTTCACGCCGCCATAGACGAGCTTGTCGTAGATGTCGTCGGAGAGAATGACCACGCGCGGGTGGCGCTCGAGCACGCGGGCGAGCCGGCGCAGGGTGTCTTCGCTCCACACCGCGCCGGTCGGATTGGAGGGGCTGGAGAAGATGAAGAGCCGCGTGCGCGGCGTGAGCACGCGCTCGAGGTCGGCCGCGTGCGGCGCCCAGCCGTCGCTCTGCCGCAACTGCAGATCCACCGGCTTGGCTCCGGCGAGCCGCACCATCTCCGGGTAGCTCACCCAGTAGGGGTTGGGGATGATGGCCTCGTCGCCTTCGTCGAGCAGTGCCATGCAGGCGTTGTAGAGGGCCTGCTTCGCTCCGCTGGTCGCGACGATCTGCGAGATGGGCCAGCGGATGCCCACTTCGCGCGCCATCCAGTCGGCGATGGCCTCGCGCAGCTCCGCGATGCCGTTCGGCGCCGTGTACTTCGTCTTGCCCGAACGGAGCGCCTCGACCACCGCCTGCTCGACGTGGGGGAAGACGGGGAAGTCGGGCTCGCCCACCGAGAGCGAGACGATGTCGCGACCCTCGCGCCGCAGCTGGATGGCCCGCGCGGTCATCGCCATCGTGGCCGAGGCGCGCACCTCCGAGAGCCGCCTGCCAATGGCGTTCATCGCTTGAACTTCTTCTGCAGCGCTGCCAGCACGTTGCCGGGGACCAGGCCGGTCACGTCGCCTCCCAGTCGCGCCACGTCGCGAACGAAGCGGCTCGAGATGTAGAAGTAGTCTTCGCCGGTCATGAGGAAAAGGGTCTCGATCTCCTTGTCGAGCTTGCGGTTCATGTTGGCCATCTGGAATTCGTACTCGAAGTCGCTCACCGCGCGCAGGCCGCGCAGGACGGTGTTGACCTTCTCCTGCTGGGCGAACTTCACCAGGAGCCCTTCGAAGGTCTTGAGCGTGACGCGCGGGTCGCCGCCGACCGCGCCCTTGAGCAAGACCACCCGCTCCTCGACGGAGAAGAGCGAGTCCTTGGCGGGGTTTTTCAGGACTGCGACGAGCAGCCCGTCGAACATCTTCAGGCCGCGCTGGATGATGCTGAGATGGCCGTTGGTGGGGGGATCGAACGAGCCGGGATAGAGGGCGATGCGCGGCATGTCCCGCGGCATCCTGCGGGAGAGAACAGCCGCGGTCAATGCGGAATCATTCGGCCCGCAGGACCACGATGCGCGTGTCGCCGTAACGGCGCTCGTCGATGATCGCCAACCCGGCGGGGCACGCCGGCATCTCTTCCCGCTTTCCCATCTCCAGCACGACCCGCCCCCTTCTTGCCACCAGGTTGTTCGCCGACAAGTCGGCGATGGTCGATTGCGCGGCGTGCAGCCGGTAAGGAGGGTCGGAGAAAATGAGGTCGAACTGCTGCCCGCGCAGCCGCGGCAGCTCCTTCGACACCTCCTCGCGGAGCAGCGTGCAGCGCCCCGAAAAGCCCAGCTCCTCCACGTTCTGGAACATCACCTCGAAGGCGCGCTCGTCCTTCTCGACGAGAAAGGCGCGCCCGGCGCCGCGCGAGAGCGCCTCCAGCGCGAGCGCGCCGGTGCCGGCGTAGAGATCGAGCACCGCCAGTCCGTCCATTCGCTGGCCGAGCACGTCGAAGAGGCTTTGCCGCACCCGATCGGCCGTCGGCCGCGTACTCTTTCCCGGCACGGCCCGCAGAGCGCGGCCGCGCGCCTCTCCGCCGACGATCCTCATTCGCCGGGATGGAGCGCGGCGACGGCGGCCACCAGCTTGGCGCCGCTCTGCGCCACGCGCGCCTTGCCGAAGAGATCGAGCGCCTCGAAGCAAGCCAGCGCCTCGAGCCGCTCCTGCACCTCGCGCGGCAGATCGCGCAGCACGCGCTGGTGCCGGGCGGCGGCCTGATCGATGGTCGCGCCCTTCTCGTCCGCCCAGGACTGGAGCTTTTCCCAGAGCGGGCCCGGCGCCGCCCGCCGCAGCGCCCGCAGGAAGGGTCCCGACGCGACCAGCAGTCGCACGCCCATCTCGAGCAGCCGCGGCGCGAGCGACTCCGTCTCCGTCGAGACCGCGATGCCCAGATCGGGCGCCTGATCCTCCATCCCCGTCATCCGCACCGCGCTCGGAGGAGCGCCGCGCGAGCTCAGTTGCCTGGCCAGCTCGGCTGCGGCCATCGCGCCTCCCAGCGGCACCACCTCGAGACCGAGCTCGCGCTGGCAGACTGCGGTGGCAGCGAGCGCCGCATCGCGCACCTCCTGCTGCGAATCGGCGGCGGCGAGCGCCACGCCGGTGAAGCCCGTGTCGATCTCGCGCTGCACCCGCACGCTGTCGCTCACGGAGCTCCCGGCGCGCGGCGGTTCCTTGAGCAGCGCCATCGGCCCGGCGAAGCGCACCTCGTCCGCCGCCTTGAAGGCCGCCTCGACGAAGGCGGTGTCGTCGCGCGCCTCTTCCGGGCCGGTCTCCTCCGACGCGCCGCTCGGCCGCACCAGAAGCAGCGGCGCGTCGGCATCGCGTGCGGCTCGAGCGAAGCCGGCCATTGCGGCGGCTGCCGGCGCAACCAGGGCGACCAGCACCTCGTCGCTCTGCGCCGCCGCCTCGAGCAGATCGCGGGCGCTCAGCACCAGAAGCGCCCTGCCTTTGAGGCGCGAGACCGCGGTCGCGGGCCGCCGCGCCCAGGCGCCCTCCATCAATGGACGACCTCCTCGTGCTGGTACTGGTCGCTCTCGAACTGGATGGTGACGTGATTGATGCTGAAGCGGTCGCGCAGCGCGGCCTTCGCGTCGGTGAGGATCTGGTCGTGGCTGCGGCAGCCCGGTCCCTCGCAGATGACGACAATGTGGCAGCTCAGCGCCACCAGTCCGCTGGTGATCGTCCAGACGTGCAAATCGTGGACGGCGGCGACTCCCGGCACCTGCTCGAGCACTTCCGCCACCTCGCTGACCACGATGTGGCGCGGCGCTCCTTCGAGCAGCACGTCGACCGCCTCCTTGCAGAGCCGCACCGCGCTCCAGACGATGGTGGCGGCGATGACGAAGCTGACGATCGGGTCCACCGCCAGCTGCCCGGTGAGCGCGATGATCGCCGCCGAGGCGAGCACGCCCAGGGAGTTGAGCAGGTCTCCTCCCAGATGGAGGAAGGTGGAGCGCAGGTTCATGCTCCCGTGCTTGCCGGCATGGGTGATCCACATGCCGAGCGCGTTGAGGGCGATCCCGAAGAGCGCCAGGCCCACCACCGTGCGCGCCGCGACCGGCTGCGGATGCAGCAGCCGGTGATAGCCCTCGACCGCGATGCCCAGCGCGATGGCGAGGAGCAGTGCGCCGTTCAAGAGCGCCGCGAGGATCTCCAGCCGGTAGTAGCCGTAGGTGCGCTTGGCGTCCGCCGGCCGTGAGCCCACCCGCAGGGCGAAGAGCGAGAGCCCGATGGCCCCCGCGTCCGCCATCATGTGTGCAGCGTCGGACATCAAGGCCAGGCTGTTGGCGAAGTAGCCGCCCACCGCCTCGACCACCATCGCGACGATCGCGATCAAGAGCGCGAACACGAGCCGGCGCTGCTCGCCGCCCCGCTCCAGCGCCGCCGCCCGCTCGGTCCCGGTCTCGCGCATCTGCAAGATCATAATTCGCCGCGCGGCGAGCTTCCAGCAAGCACATGAGCTACATTCCGGCCGGTGAGCACCCACCTGCACGGCGCCGCCGAGGGCTTCGCCGAAGCCGAGGACGGGACGCCCATCCACTGGTCGACCGTGGGCCAGGGCGCGCCGGCGCTGGTCTGCTGCGACGGCATCGGTTGCGACGGCTTCGCCTGGAAATACCTGGTCCGCGACTTTGCCCAGAGCCACCGGATCGTGCGCTGGCACTATCGCGGCCATGGCCGCAGCGGCATCCCGAAGGACCGGGTGCGCGTGGGGTTCGACGACATCTCCGCCGACCTGCAGGCGGTGATCCAGGCGACCGGCACGAAGGAGGCGGTGCTGCTCGGCCACTCGATGGGCGTGCAGGTGGCGCTCGAATATCACCGCCGGCATCCCGAGAACGTGGTCGCCCTCGCGCTCATCTGCGGATCGCACGGGCTGCCGCTCGACACCTTCCACGATTCCAAGGCGCTGAAGATCATCCTGCCGGCCCTGATCGATGCGGCGGAGCACTATCCGCAAGCGATGTCGCTCATCTGGCGCGTGCTGGCCGGCGGGGAGCTGGCCTATCAGGTCGCCACGCATCTGGAAGTGAACGGGCGCCTCATCCGGCGCGATGACTTCGCGCCCTACTTCACGCATCTGTCGGCGATGGACCCGCGCCTCTTCCTCGGCATGCTCAAGCACGCCTCCGAGCACACCGCGTACGATCACCTGCCGAACATCCGCGTGCCCACCCTGATCGTCGCCGGCACCGACGATACCTTCACTCCCTACTGGCTCTCCGAGGAGATGCACGACCGCATCCCCGGCGCGGAGATGCTCACCGTCCCGGGCGGCACGCACGTCGCGCCCATCGAGCAGCCCGAGCTGATCACGCTGCGGCTGGAGAAGTTCCTGGCGCCGCTGCCCGAGGCCCGGGCAGAGAAGCTGCGCAGCGCCTGAGGGGTGAGGACCTGCACGGCACTCCTGCTCTTCGCGCTGCCGGCCGCGGCGCTCGACCCGCGCTTCGCCTGGGAAACGCTGGAGACGCCGCATTTCCTCGTCCACTACCACCAGGGCATGTATCGCTACGCGCAGCGGACGGCGCGCGCCGGCGAGGAGTCCTACCGGCGGCTGGCGCCGCTGCTCGATCACGAGCCGGCCCGCACGCACATCGTGGTGGAGGACGACACCGACTTCGCCAACGGCAACGCCACGCCCGTTTTGTACAATTTGATCCACGCCTACGCGCCCCCGCCCGACTCGCGCTCGACCATCGGCGACTACGACGACAACATCTTCGAGCTGATCAGCCACGAATACACGCACATCCTCCATCTCGACACCGTCCTCGGGCTTCCCGAGGCCACCAACAACGTCTTCGGGAAGCTCTGGATCCCGAACGGGGCGCAGCCGCTCTGGTTCATCGAAGGGATGGCGGTCTTCGCCGAGAGCGAGGTGAGCGGGGCGGGGCGGCTGCGATCGTCGCAGGAGGAGATGATGCTGCGCGCGGAAGTGCTCTCCGGGACGCTGCCACGCATCGATCGGCTCTCGAACGCAGTGTTGGAGTGGCCGCGGGGCTTCGGCCAGTACACGGTCGGGTCGCGCTTCGTCGAGTGGATCCGCGAGCAGTACGGCCTCGGCGCGCTGCGGGACCTCTCGCACGACTACGGCAGCCGCGCCATCCCGCTGGCGATGAACCTGAGCGCCGAGCGCGTGCTCGGTTCGTCCTACCTGGAGCTCTACAAGGAGTTCGCCGCAGCGGAGACGCAGCGCGCGCAAGCGATGCGGGAGGAGGTGAGAGCGCAGGGCGAAACCCCCATCGAGCAGCTCACGCATCTGGGCGAATGGGTGCGGACGCCGCGCTTCAGCCCCGACGGCAACACGCTCTATTACACCTGGTCGGGTCCGGACCGGCTGCCAGAGATCCGCTCGCTCGAGCCGGCCCGCTGCTGCGAGGAGCGGCACGTACAGTGGCTTTATTCCGACGGCGCGGGAGACGACACCATCGCGGTCGATGAGCGCGGCCGGCTCGTCTATGCGCGGCGGCAGGTCTATCAGGAGTTCGAGAGCCTGCAGGATTTATATTCAGTAGACCCAGGCCCGAGCGGCGCCGAGCAGCGGCTGACGCGAGGGCTCCGCGCGAGCCGGCCCGACGTCGCGCCCGATGGAGCGATCGTTTTCGTCTGGCGGAGGCCGGGTGGCCGCACCGCCATCGCCGAGCTGACTTCCGGCGAGCCGCGCATCCTCTTCGAAGATCCGGAAGGGGAGCCGGTCGACAGCCCCCGCTACTCGCCTGACGGCGCGCTGGTCGCCTTTCTGCACCACCGCGGCGGCTCCTGGGACGTGCGCATCGTCTCCCGCGACGGAGGCGCGCTCATCGACGTCACTCGCGATCGCTCGCTGGAGCGCGACCCCGCCTGGACGAAAGACGGCAGATGGCTGCTCTTCAGCAGCGACCGGACCGGCGTCTACAACATCTTCGCCTGGTCGGTCGCCGACCATGGCCTCTACCAGGTCACCAACGTCGTCCTCGGCGCTTTCGAGCCGCAGCCCTCGCCGGACGGGGCGACGCTCGCGCTCGTCGCCTACAGCTCGCGCGGGTACGACGTGGCCCGCATGCGGCTCGATCCCGAGAGGTTCCGTTCGGTGACCGCGCCACCGCTCGCGGAGCAGCGGCCGCCGCCCACGCCGCCGCCCGCCGAGGAGGTCTATCCTTCGCACCCCTATCAGCCCTGGCCGACGCTGCGGCCGCATTTCTGGCTGCCCTACCTGAACACCGACGCGCTGGGAACCACCGTGGGCATGCTGACGGCAGGACTCGACGCCGTCGACCGGCACGAGTACGCCGCGACCCTCTGGTACGGCCTGACGAGCAAACTGCCCGGCTGGGACGTCTACTACGTGAACCATTCCCTCTATCCAGACCTGAGCTTCGAGCTGTTGCGCGACCTGACCTACGCGAACAACTGGCCTTCTTCGTACACCGAGCGCGAGCTGGGCGGATCGGCGACGGCGACCTTTCCTTTCTCGCGCGTCGAGCGATCGCACGCGCTCTCGCTCAACTACGAGCTGTTCTCGCTCGCCACGCACACGAACCCGTACGCCTATCGTGTCGGCACGGGCACTCTGGCGGCGGCGACCTTGACCTGGAGCTACTCCGACGCCTTCCGCTTCGTGCGCAGCGTCTCTTCCGAGCAGGGACAGCGCTTCTCCATCTCGCTGCGCGCCTCCGACCCGGCGCTGGGCAGCAGCTTTTCCTTCTGGCAGCTCTCGACCGCGATGTCGCGCTACTTCCTTCTCCCTTGGGCGTCGCACCACGCGCTCGCGCTGCGCGCGTCGTTCGGCATCTCCCGCGGCGACCTGTCGTTCCGCCATCTCTATTCCTTGGGCGGCTTCCAGCAGACGGACGCGATCCGCGCCGTGATCAACCCCACCAGCGCGCCCCTGCGCCTCTTGCGCGGATACACCAACGGCGCTTTCTACGGCGAAGAAGTCGCGCTCGGCACCGCCGAGTATCGCTTCCCCATCTGGACGGTCGAGACCGGGGCCTGGACGCTTCCCTTCTTCCTGAGGAGGTTCCACGGCGCGCTCTACACCGACGTGGGCGACGCATGGACGGCGGGCAAGCGCAACTTCAAGTTGCACGCCGGCGCCGGCGCGGAGCTGCGCGCAGAGGTGGTGCTCGGCTACATCCTCCCCGCCGACCTCCGCTTCGGCTGCGCCCGCGGCCTGGAGAAAAGCGACGTCGCCATCCTCGACTGCTATGCCGCTCTCGGCGGAGTTTTTTGAGGGCGGTCCGATCGGGTAGTCTCGTCCGCGCATGGCCAGCAGGCTGGAACGAGCGCTCGAGGCCGGACTCCGCATCCGGCCCGGCGAGCAGCGGCGCGTTGCGCTGATGGCGGCCTATGCCGCCAGCGCGGTGGGGGCCGTGGTAGTGGGCCGATCGCTCCGCGACGCGCTCTTCCTCGCCAACGTGCCCCGCGAGCGGCTCGCCGGAATGTACGTCTGGAGCTCGCTCGCCATCGTCCTGGTCTCCTACGGCTACGCCCGCATCGCCGACAAGGTCCGGCGCGGAACTCTCAACTCCGCCTGCGCCGCAATCTCCGCCGTGCTCTGCGCCGCCTTCTGGGCCGCCTTCAACCTTGGCGGCGGCGGCACCTTCATCTATTACGCGCTCTACATCTTCGTGGAGGCGATGGGCTCTTTGGTCGTGATCCAGTTCTGGACCATGGCCAACGACGTCTTCCACGCGCGCGAAGCCAAGCGGCTCTTCGGCCTCATCGGCGGCGGCGGCACGCTCGCCAACGTCGTCTTCGGCTTGCTCATCGCCGGCGAGGCGAAGACCTTCGGCGCCACCAATCTGCTCTGGATCATGGTGGCCCAGCTCCTCCTCTGCGCCCTCTTCGCCCGGGCCGGGTCGAGGCTCGCAGCCGCGGCCTCCGTCGGCGCCCGAAGAGGAATGCCGCCTCGCAGGGCCCCGGTGCTCTCCCGCGCCGGGCTCGCCTTCATGAGCAATCGCCACCTCACGCTCGTCGCGCTGATCGGCGCGATCAGCGCGGCAGCGGTCACCATCGTCGACTTCCAGTTCAAGCTCTCCGCCGCCTCGGTGCTGCAGCAGAACGAGCTCGCGGGATACTTCGGCCGCTTCTACGGCGTCTGCGGCGGCGTGGCGTTGGCGGTGCAGATCTGGATCACCGGCCGGGTGCTGGAGCGCTACGGCATCCTCGCCTCGCTCTTGCCGCTCCCGGTCGGGCTCGCTGCCGGCTCTTCTTTCGCGGCCGCGGTTCCTTCGCCCGGCCTCTTCGTCAGCTCGCTCGCCAAGGGCTCCGACACCATCTTCCGCTACACCATCAACGACGCCTCGATGCAGCTCCTCTACGTGCCGGTGCAGCCGCACGTCCGCGGGCGCGCCAAGGCGTTCATCGACGGCGTGCTCAAGCCGACGGCAGTGGCCCTCACCGGCGCGGTGCTGCTCTTCTACAAGCAGTACGGAGGGAGCGGCCGCCCGTTGACGGCGGCGGTGCTCCTGCTCGTGGTTCTCTGGGTGCTGCTCCTCTTGCGGGCGCGCGGCGAGTACGTGCACAGCCTGGTCGAGTCGCTCGAAAGGCGCCACCTCGACCTCTCCGGGACCGCCTTCTCCGGGGTCAACGAGGCGACCCTTCGCGCGCTGCGCACGGCGCTGCGCGGCGACCCGGCCACGGTGCTGCATGCGCTGACGCTGGTCGAACAACACGCGCAGAGCATCAATTTCTTGCCGGAGTTGCGCCAGCTGCTCGATCACGGCGATGCGCGCGTCCGCTCCGCCGCCCTTCAGCAGCTGGGCGAGCGGAAGGAAGCCGAGGCGCTCCCCGAGATGCGCGTGCTGTTGCACGACCCGGTTCCGGAGGTGCGCGCCGCTGCGCTGGGCGCGGTCTGCGCCATCGAGCAGGACGCAGCGGTGCCCTACGTGCTTCCGTTCCTCGACTCCAGCAACGGAGCGGTGGTGCGCGCTGCCGCCGCCGTGGCGCTCATCCGCCACGCCGGCCTCGACGGCGTGCTCGCCGCAGCCGAGCCCCTCAAGCAGCTGCTCTCCGCGGAGGACCCGCGCGACCGCGCCGCCGCCGCCGAAGCGCTGGGGAGCATCGGCGTGCGCGGATTCTTCCGCCCGCTGCTCGTGTTCCTGCGCGACCCAGATCCGATGGTGCGGCGCCGCGCCATCGCCGCCGCCGGAAAGCTGCGCACCTCCGAGCTGATCCCCGCCCTGGTCGAGCAGTTCCAGCGGCGAGAGACGATGTTGGAGGCGGCCAGCGCTCTCGCTCTGTTCGGGCCCGGCGTCGAGGAACAGCTGCGGCCCATCCTTCTCGACGAAGCCGCGCACGTCGATTGCCGCCGCGGCGTGGCGCTGGTGCTGCAGCGGCTGGGCACGCGCGAGGCCGCCTCCCTGCTGGTGACGGCGCTGGTCTCGCAGCAGCCGGAGGTGCGCAAGGCGGTGGCGCGCGCTCTCTCGCGCGTCACTCGCCGGCGGCGCGGCATCTGGATCGACACTGCGCGCGTCGAGGCAGGCGTCCATTCCGAGCTGCGCGCCGCGCGCGTCGCGCTGGGCAGCTTCAAGAAGCTCACCCTGCCGCTTCCCCCGCCGGGCGCGGCGCCGCGCACCACCGGCGAGCTCCTGGCAGTCTCGCTCCTGGAAGAGCGCGACGCGCGCGTGCTCCAGTCGCTGCTCCTGCTCGAGGTTCTCCTGCCCGAAGTTCGTCTCGACGTCGTGGCGGAGAACCTCCGGTCGGAGCTGGCGGTCGCGCGCGGCAACGCCATCGAGGTGCTCGACAATGCGGTCCCCGAGCCCTGGAAGCGGCTGGTGCTCGCTGCGCTCGATGAAGTGAAGCGGCGCGGCGACGCGGTGCTGCCCGACGCGCGGCCGCTCCACGACCTGGTCGCGGCGCTCATCTCCAGCGAGTCGGGGCAATGGGTCGCGGCCTGCACGGCGCGGTGGACGCTCGATGCACCCGGGCTTTCGCTTCCGGCGCTGGCCAGTCCCCTGCAGACGGCACTGCGCTCCTCCGCCGCGCCGTTGCGCCAGGCGGCTGCGCTGGCCTTGGCGCGCGCCGCTCCCGGCGAGGCGCCCCGCCTCTTGGCGCCGCTCGCCGACGATCCCGCCGCCTCGGTGGCCCACACCGTGCGCGCGCTCTTGCGGGAGCGGCGGGCGATCGCGTGATCTCCACCGTCGAGAAAGTTCTCTTTCTCAAGTCGATCGATCTCTTCCGCGCCCTGCCCTCCGAGGAGCTGGCGCAGATCGCCGAGATCGCCCAAGAGCAGCCGCTCGCCTCGGGCGATCGCGTCTTCGCCGAGGGCGAGCCGGGCGACGCGCTCTACCTGATCGTCGAGGGCAAGGTGAAGGTGCACAAGGGCGACAAGGAGCTGGTCCGCCTGGGAGTGCGCGACGTCTTCGGCGAGATGGCGGTGCTCGACTTCGAGCCGCGCTCCGCCAGCGTGACGGCGGTGGAGGACGCGGTCGTGCTCAAGATCGGCCGCGATGACTTTCGCGACATCCTCAGCGAGCGGCCCGAGATCGCCATGGGCGTGATGAAGGTGCTCACCCGCCGCTTGCGCGAGACCAGCAAGAAATAGCTAGTTCGCGTCGCCGGCGTCTTCCGGCCCGGCGTCGAGCGTACCGGCGTCGGGCTTCTTCACCGGCGGACCGAGAAAGCGCGGCTCTCTGGCCAGCGCGGCGACGGAGAGCAAACCGAGGAGCGCTGCGAGAAGGACGCGGGTCACGGCAACTCCTTCACCGCCCGCACCAGGTCGTCGAGCGCCACTTCGTGCTGCGCGCCCGTCTTCAGCTCTTTCAATTTCGCGCGGCCGGTCTGTAGCTCCTGCTCGCCGAGCACCAGCGCGAAGCGGGCGCCGAGCGCGTCGGCCCGCTTGAGCAGGTTCCCCGGATTCGACTTGCGGAAGCTGACCTCGGCCGCGATGCCGGCGGCGCGCAGCTGTTGCGCCAGCCGGTCCGCGCGGGCCTCTTCAGCGGGCCCGAGGGACGCGAAGAAGACCACCGGCCGCACCGTCTCCTCCTTGCCTTGCTGCGCGAGAAGAAGCGCCATCCGCTCCACGCCGGCGGCGAAGCCGATGCCGGGAACGTCGGGGCCGCCCAGCTCTTTCACCAGGCCATCGTAGCGCCCGCCGCCGGCGACCGTGCTCTGCGAGCCGAGCCCGGAAGGAACGATCGCCTCGTACGCGGTGCGCGTGTAGTAATCGAGACCGCGCACCAGCCTCGGATCGATCACCGTCGCCACTCCGAGCCGCTGCAGCGTCTCCTGCACGCCGGCGAAGTGCGCCCGGCAAGCATCGCAGAGGAACTGCTCCATCTTCGGGGCCTGCGCCGCGACTTCGGCACAGCCCGGATTCTTGCAGTCGAGCACGCGGATGGGGTTCGTCTCGACCCGCTTCTTGCAGTCCGCGCAGAGCTCGTCGATCCGCGAGCGCAAATACTTCTGCAGGGCCTCGCGATAGTTCGGCCGGCAATTCTGGTCGCCCAGGGTATTGAGGTGCATCTCGAAGGCGATGCCGAGCTTGCGCAGCCACCGGTCGAGAAGCTCGATCTGCTCGGCGTCGATGCGCGGACCCGGATTCCCCAGGGCCTCGACGCCGATCTGCGTGAATTGCCGATAGCGCCCGCGCTGCTGCCGCTCGCGGCGGAACATCGGCGCCAGGTACCACCACTTCGTCTCCGGCTCCTGCTGGTTGACGTTGTGCTCCAGGTAGGCGCGCACGATCGACGCCGTGTTCTCGGGGCGCAGCGTGAGCGACTCGCCCTTGTCGTCGAAGGTGTACATCTCCTTGCCGACGATGTCGGTCTCCTGCCCGATGCCGCGGACGAACAGGTCGGTCCGCTCGAGGATCGGCGTGCGCGCCTCGCGGTAGCCGTAGAGGGGAAAGAGCTCGCGCGCGGTTCGCTCGATCAGTTGAAGGTGGCCGACGCGCACCCACGGGTCTTTGTCCTTCAGGTAGGTGTCGATGGGCAGGACGTCGCGGGTGCCCTTCACGCCGCGGATCTTCTCGCTCATCGACGTGCTCCGGCCTCGCCTCCGCCCGTCGCGGGCGAAGCCCGCTCCTCCGGCTCGAGCGCCTCGCCGAGCTTGATCGGCTGCCCCGGGGCCAGACGTTCGGCCAGCTTCAGTCCGGGAGCGAAGAGCGCCACCACGGTCGATCCCATCTCGAAGATGGCCAGCTCGCCGCCTTTCTCGATGGGGATGGGCTTCTGGTAGATCTTGCGCGCGGCCTGGCGGGTGCGTTTCACGTTGGTGACGACGTCGTCGTAGACGGCGCGGATGCGGCCCACATTGGTCGCGCCCACCGCCACCACCGCGGCCGCGCCGCGGGGCGTCTCGAGGAAGGTCGTCAGCCGCTCATTGACGCAGAAGAGCTTCTCGACGTTGCGCACGCCGAGCGGATTCACCGGCCAGAGCTTGCCGGGCATGTTGACGTAGCCGGTGATCTCTCCGCCGAGCGGCGCGTGGATGCGGTGATAGTTGTAGGGAGCAAGGTAGATGGTGCAGAAGCTGCCGCCGGCGAATCGCCGCGCGTCCTCCTCCGCATCGGGGCCGCCGATCAGCTCTGCGAGCGTGTAGTGCTTGCCCTTGGCCTGGTAGAGCCGCGCCTCGACGATGTCGCCGAGCTCTCCCAGCGTCCCGTCGACCGGCGAGACCGCTCCCGGCCCGGGCGCGATCGGCCGCGCGCCAGGCTTCAGCCGCCGGGTGAAGAATTCGCTGAACGTCGGGTACTCCTCGATCGGCCGCTCCGCCTCGCTCTCGTCGACCCCGTATTTGCGGACGAAGGCGCGGATCGCCGCCTTGACCATCGGCCGCGGAGTTCTCACCCGGCATGCCGCTCCCAGCGCACGGCTGAGAGTGTTCTTGGGCAAGAGGCGCAGCAGCGTATAGGAGAGCTCGGCCATCGGGCCGAGTGATGTAGCAGGCCGCCCCGGGGCGCGCCAGAAGGCTTACTCGCCGGCGTCCGGAGCGGGCGCAGGAGCAGGCGCTCGCGCGGGGGCGCCGGCGTCGGGCACGAGGAGTTGCGGCGGGGGAGCGATCGGTGTCGGTTCGAAGTCGGGGATGCGGCGGTAGACGCGGCCGTCCACCACCAGCACTGCCTGCCCGACGTACCCGGGGAGCTTGTCCATGCAACCCGGCGACTTGGTCATCCGATACACCGAGCCGCTCACGCCGGTGCGTTGCTCCTGGAAAGGCTCGAACTCAGCCAGGCAGCCGCCGCTCGCCGTGTTGATCTCGGCGACCGGCGCCCCTGGGCCGTAGGGATCCTGCGCAGGGCCGGCGTCCGGCTCGGAAGCAGCCAGCACCTTGGTGGGATCGATGTTGGAAATTGCAGTCCGCGCGCTCGCCGCCGCAGCCGCCCCCATCTTTTCGCGCGCGGCGCGAGAGCGGGCCAGCTCCTGCCGGCCGTGGTCGATGGCGTGCAGCATCGCCCGCGCAGCTTCCGCGTCGCTCGAGGCCGAATCGACCGTCTTGAGCAGGACCACCACTTGATCCATCTGCGGGTCGCCGTAGGCGTCGTCCAGCTGGGAGGCGTAGAGCTGCTGGTAGATCCGCGCGGCCTTCTCGTAGTTGGCATCCGGGCCCTTCTGCCTGCGACATCCCGCGAGGGCGACGAGGCAGACGAAGCAGAGCGCGGCGCGCACGGTTTTTCTCCCGCTCGACAATTTGCCCGAGGCTAGCATGCCATCCGACCGATG
>Ga0209471_1001141_pt1 | contig 16174 bp, 16 predicted proteins | sample GraSoiAngelo_128_FD_185885 | JGI IMG/M metagenome (GOLD analysis project Ga0209471, IMG submission 185885) | Grasslands soil microbial communities from the Angelo Coastal Reserve, California, USA - 14_0927_12_20cm (SPAdes) (version 2) | ecosystem: Environmental > Terrestrial > Soil > Grasslands ...
TAGCTGCTCGGGTAAGCGGAGCTTCCGACAGTCGAGACCGGTCGGGTCGAGCCGTTGCCGGCCTTCGACGCAGGCTCGGTCGTGCGCACCTTGTCGATGTTCTCGGTCAGACGGCGACGCGCTTCGTCGCCCGGGAATGGCGCGAAGAGCAGGGCGATCGCGGCACCGACGATCGCGCCGAGCACAAGCCCGAGCGCGAGCGTCCCAAAAATCGCACCATCGGAGTGGCCGCCAACAGCGCGGCGCACTTCATTTTTTCCCTCGCCGAACAAATCGTTCGCGCGTTTGGTCGCCTCAACCTTCAGATCGTCCACGACGTCCTGAAGATCCTTCACGCTCACCATGGCAGCAGCCTCCTCCAGCGCTCGAAGCGCGGTTTAAGACTGTGCAGGGCCGGTGCCACCGTCGCCTGTCGCTCCGCTAGGCGGCCGAGAGAGCGCGGCCTCGATGAAGGGATCGATGTCGCCACCGAGCACCCGAACCGGATCGCCGATCTCCACGCCGGTCCGATGGTCCTTCACCAGCGTGTAGGGGTGGAGGATGTACGAACGGATCTGGCTCCCCCAGTCGGCGGAGCGCATCTCACCGCGCTCCTTCGCTTGAGCCTCCTCCTGCTCCCGCACCTGCCGCTCGAGCAGGCGCGCGCGGAGGATCTTCATCGCGGTCTCTTTGTTCTGAAGCTGCGACCGTTCGTTCTGGCACGCCACGACGATGCCGGTCGGCAGGTGCGTGATCCGCACCGCGGTTTCGGTCTTGTTGACGTTCTGCCCGCCTGCTCCGGTGGCGCGGTATGTGTCGATCCGAAGATCCTCAGGACGCACTTCGACCTCGGCCTCGCTCTCGACCTCCGGCGTGGGATCGACCAAGGCGAACGAGGTCTGACGCCGCTTCTGGAAGTCGAACGGCGAAATGCGCACAAGCCGATGCGTCCCACGCTCGGTCTTCAGGTAGCCATACGCGAATGGCCCCTCGACGGTGAGGGTCGCACTCCGGAAGCCCGCTTCGTCGCCCGGCGTGGACTCGAGGAGCTCCGCCTTGAAGCCGCGACGCTCGGCCCAGCGCAGATACATTCGGACGAGCATCTCGGCCCAATCGGCCGCGTCCGTGCCGCCGACTCCCGCGGAGATCGCAAGGACCGCGCTCCGCTCGTCGTACGGTCCGGAGAGTTGAGCCTCGAGGCTCGCCTGCGCGACCTCCTTGGCGAGCTCATCGGAGTCATGAGCGATGTCGGCTTCCATCCTGGAATCGCCGTCGGCCATCGAAGCGAGCTCGCTCAGATCCTTCGCGCGCGCGCGAAAGCGCTCCCACCGTTCCAAGCGATCGCGCTGGTTGCCGAGGCGCTTCAGGATCTTCTGAGCGCGCTGCCGGTCCTGCCAGAGGTCCGGCTTCGCGGATTCGATCTCTAGGTCCGCGACCTCACGAGAGAGAGCGGGAAGGTCAAAGGAACACCGCCATGCGTTCGATGCGGTCGCGCAGAGAGGAGAGGGACGCCTGATCGACGGTCAACAGTGTGCTAGCGCTTGCGCGGACGCTCGAAGGTCGTCGTCACGGGCTGGACGACCGGAGCCAGCTTGCCCGCAGCGAACGAGACGAACGTCACGCAGGGGCAGTAGGTGTTTCGCGGGCACCGCGGGCAATCGCCATCACAGTCGAGGGTCGCTCCGTAGGAACATTTGAGGCAGTTGTCCTCGCAGACGATCCATTCCTTCATAACGCGCTTTCCTCTCTAGGGCGGTCGGGATTGTGACCTTCCGGACCAGAAGACCCGCCCGCGCTCTCCCCACTGCGATTGTGTGTCGGTTTCCGTACGAATCTTATCCATGCGGGCGGGGCTTGAGAAGAGGGCAAATCGCAAAAACAGGTCCGAAAATCTGTTCCTTTTTAGCTGCCGCGACGTTTCCTTAGGTAATCCAGGGCGCCCTTGAACGGGCGCGGGCGGACGCCAAAAACGGGCTCAAGATCGTTTTGGCGGGGCGTGTTGTCGACGGCGAGCAGGTCCAGCTGAGGAATCGTGACGGGCGGGTCGGACATGACGAGGCCCATCGCGAAGGCCGCCGGCTTCATGAGTGGGACGGGCACATGGAGGGTCGGTCGGCGCTTGCCGGTTGCGCGCATCGTCTCGGCGAGCATCTCGTCGTAGGTGACGGGCTCGGCGCCGCCGATCTGGTGCACGCCCGAGATCTCGCGCCGCTGAACCGCCGCGACGAGCGCCTGGGCGATGTCGTCGACGTGGACCGGCTGGAAGCGGGCCTTGCCGTCGCCCGGCACCGGAACGACCGGGAAGAGCAGGCTGAAGGCGAGCCGCGGGAAGAAGTCGTCGCCTTCGCCGAAGAGGAGGGACGGCTGGAGAACGACGTGGGAGATGCCCGATCCCGTAACGAGCGCCTCGCCTTCGCCCTTGCTGCGCAAGTAGGGATACGGGGAGGCCGGGTCGGCGCCAAGCGCCCCCATGTGGACGATCCGGCCGACCCCAGCGCGGCGGGCCTCGGCCACGACGTGCGCGACGCCCGCGACGTTCACCGCGGCGAAGCGCTGCTTCCGTTCGGTCGGAACGGCCACCGTGTGGATCACCGCGTCGATGCCATCGAACGCGCCGCGAAGCGTTTCCGGCGCACGCACGTCGGCGCGGCGGACATCCATTTGCGTCCCGCCCCCTGGCAGCTCTTTCTCGGCGCCAGGACGCTCGCTGATCAGAGCACGCACCTCGTGTCCGCCGAGGAGGAGCCGGGCGATCGCGTGCCGCCCTACGAACCCGTTCGCGCCGGTCACCGCTACGCGCATGGGCTCACCGCCTCTGTACTACGTGTCTGTAGTAGTAGCACGCTGCTTGCGCGAGTCAAGACGCGCTCGTGCAGTCAGGATCGGTAGCATGACCGCCCCGCCCAGCGCGTAGACGAGGCCGAGAAGCTGTGCCTCCTGCAGCCCGTCGACGAAAAGCGGATCGAGGCGCAGGAACGACGTCAGGAAGCGAAACCCGCCGAAGAGCAGGAGGTAGGCCCAGTACACGCGGCTCTCCGGCGGCTTCCCGCGGACGCGGCGCCAGTACACCACCAGGGCGATGAAGATCAGCACCATGACGAGCCCGTCGTAAGCCGCGACCGGCTGCACGTACTCGGTCTGTCCGAGCGTCGCCGGGTTGGTGTAGCGAACGCACCAGGGGAGGCCCGAGCACGCGATCGCGTGATGCTCGCCGTTGATGATGTCGCCGATGCGGCCGATCGCCTCGCCGAGCGCGATGCCGATGACCGAGATGTCGAACATGAAACCGATCGGGAGCCGCAGCCGGCGCGCGGCGATGTATCCCGCGATCGTCGAACCGATCGGCGCGCCGGTCGTCCCGATCCCCCCGTTCCAGAACACGAGGACGTCGATGGGATGGGCCGCGTACACGCTCCAGTTGTCGAGAACATGCGCGACGCGGGCGCCGATGAGTCCGCCGACGACCACGGCGATCGCGAACGGATAGACCCGGTCGTCACGGATGAGGTAGCGCGCGGCGCGGAATGAGACGAAGCTTCCGACGATCATCCCGACGAGCGAAAAGATCGAGTGCCAGGCGAAGCTGAGCGATCCGACGTGGACGTTCGGATCGAAGGGGAGGTCGATCAGACGGCGAAAGTACGCGCCTGCGGGCGTGTCCGCGCGAGGAGGCGGACGAGCATCGTGACCGCCGCTGCGAACACGAGGACCGCGATGGTCTGGTCCTGCCGCAGGCCGAACGCGTATGTCGGGTCGCCGATGCGCAAAAAGCCGAGCAGGAAGCGGCCCACGGCGTAGTGCAGGGCCCAGATCCAGAAGATCACCCCGTCGGGCCACCGGCCGATGAAGCGGCGCAGCCAGAGAGTGAGCGCGACCGCGGACAGGTCCCAGAGCATGTCGTACGCGACGACCAGGTGGACCGGACCGGCCTGGCCCAGCGTGTCCGGATGGGTGAAGCCCACGCAGATGCCTTCGGGCGGCGTGCATGCGGTCGCGTGGTGCTCGCCGTTGATGATGTCGCCGATCCGGCCGATGGCGAACCCGAGCGCTATCCCGGGCGCAGCGGCATCCGCGCCGTACCCGACCGGGACGCCGCGACGCACGGCGGCGATGAATCCGCCGAGCACGCCGCCGATGGCGGCGCCCCAGATCGCGATCCCGCCTGTCCAGATGAAGAAGATCTGCTCTGGGTGCGCGAGGTAGTACGGAAGCTGGTCGATGACGTGTACGAGCCGCGCGCCGACGATCCCGCCGATCACGCCCCACGTCGCGACCGCCCACCCGTCGTCCTCATTGATCTTCCCTCTCAACAAACGGAGGGGCAGCCACACACCGAAGAAGATGCCCACGGCCGTGAAGATCCCGTGCCACGCCAGCGTGATCGGCCCCAAATGCACGTTGGGATCGAATGGAATTTGAATCACGGCGAGCGACGGCACGAATCGCCGCGGGTGGCACGGGGGAGCGGGTTGCGCGCGAGCCGCTCACCGGCCGCGTCAGGAGCGACTGGTCCCAAGTGGTGGGGAGCGGACCGGTAGGCGAGCGCGCGGCCCCGACCCCGGGACAGGACCCGCGGCGCCCTCACCTCAGCGAGATCACTTTCCATGGCACTTCTTGAATTTCTTTCCAGACCCACACCAGCAGGGCTCGTTTCTCCCCGGCAGCCTGCTCGGAGCTGTTGAGGAACTGGGTCGTCCATTGCCGCTTGTGCCCGTCGTCGTCGCGCCGCCGGTCGTCTTGGTGGTCTGTGTTTTCTCTTCCTGTTCGGCCTGCTCCGCTGTTCTAACGGTCACTCGCAGGATCGTCTGGGCGACTCCGCTCGCGATACGCGCTTCCATCTCCTCGAAGAAGCCATGGGCTTCGCGCTTGTAGGCGACGAGCGGATCCTGCTGGCCGTAGCCGCGGAGATAGATGCCCTCGCGCAGCTCCTCCATCGCGGTGAGGTGCTCGATCCAGTGCGTGTCGATCGTCCGGAGCAGAACCCAGCGCTCGACCGCACGGGACAGCTCCTCGCCGAGCTCCTTCTCGCGCGCCTCGTACGTTTCTTCGACGATCTCGGCCACACGGTCACGCAGCTCGGTCTGGTTGCGCAGCTCCCCGAAGCTCGTAGGCACGAGGTCCGGCCTATTCAGCATCGCCCCGAGCCCGGCGGCGAGCTTTTCGCGGTCCCAGTCCTCGGGGTCGGGCGTCGCGGCTGCAGCGTCGACGAGACCGTCCGCCTCCTGCCGCAGGAACTCGACAACGGTCTCGCGGACGTCGCCTTTGTCCAGGATGAGCCGGCGCTGGCCATAGATCACGGTGCGCTGGTTGTTGAGCACATCGTCGAACTCGAGCGCACGCTTCCGGATGTCGAAGTTGCGCCCCTCAACCTTCACCTGGGCCTGCGTGATCGCCCCCGTGACCATGCCCGACTCGATCGGCGTCGAGTCGTCGAAACCGAGGCGCGCCATGAGCCCGGCGACGCGCTCCGAAGCAAAGATGCGAATCAGGTCGTCCTCGAGCGAGCTGAAGAACCGCGAGCTGCCGGGGTCGCCCTGGCGGCCCGAGCGGCCGCGCAGCTGGTTGTCGATGCGCCGCGCTTCGTGGCGCTCCGTTCCGATGACGTGCAGCCCGCCGAGGTCGGTGATGCCCTGCCCGAGGAGGATGTCGACACCGCGGCCGGCCATGTTCGTCGAGAGCGTGACGGCGCCGCGCTGGCCGGCATCGGCGATGATGAGCGCTTCGCGCTCGTGGTTCTTCGCGTTCAGGACCTCGTGCTTGACCCCGTGCCGGCGCAGCTGGTCCGAAAGCCGCTCGCTCTTCTCCACGCTCGTCGTGCCGATGAGCACCGGCTGCCCGGCCTCGTTGCGCTCCTTCACCTCGGCGACGACCGCGTCCCACTTGCCCTGCTCCGTCTTGTAGACGAGATCGGGATTGTCCTTGCGGACCATCGGCTTGTTCGTGGGGATCTGCGTGACCTCGAGCTTGTAGACCTTGAAGAGCTCCTCGGCCTCGGTCGCCGCCGTACCGGTCATGCCCGCGAGCTTCGTGTACATGCGGAAGTAGTTCTGGATCGTGATCGTCGCGAAGGTCCGGGTCTCGCGCTGGATCTTGAGGTTCTCTTTCGCCTCGACGGCCTGATGGAGCCCGTCGCTCCAGCGGCGGCCGGGCATGAGGCGCCCCGTGAACTCGTCCACGATGACGACCTCGCCGTCCTTGACCACGTACTCCTTGTCCTTGTGGTAGAGCGCTCGCGCTTTCACCGCGTTGTCGAGGTAGTGCACGGCGGTGACGTCGCCGTCGTACATGTTCTTCACGCGCAGGAGCTTTTCGGCCCGCCCGATGCCGTCCTCGGTGAGCGTTACGGCGTGGAGCTTCTCCTCGATGACGTAGTCGGTCTCGGGCTGGAGCTGCGCCGCAACGCGCGCGAACGTGTAGTACGTCTCGCTCGCGTCCTCGGCCGGCGAGCTGATGATGAGCGGCGTACGGGCCTCGTCGATGAGGATGGAGTCGGCTTCGTCGACGATCGCGTAGTGCAGACCCCGCTGCTGGACCTGGTCGTTCAGGTCCATGGCCATGTTGTCGCGCAGGTAGTCGAAACCGAATTCGCTGTTCTGTCCGTAGGTGATGTCGGCCGCGTACGCCTCACGGCGGCTGACATCGCGCCAGTGCCGGTGTCGCGGATCGACCGCCTCGAGCTCCACGGCCGGGTCGTAGATCGCGCTCTTTTCGTGCGCGATGTACGCGACCGTCGCGCCGAGCGCCTGATAGATCGGGGCCATCCAGCCCGCGCCGGTCTTGGCGAGGTAGTCGTTGGTCGTGACGAGGTGCGCCCCCTTGCCCTCGAGCGCGTTCGCGTACAGCGCGAGCGAGGCGACGAGCGTCTTGCCTTCGCCGGTACGCATCTCAGCGATGTGCCCCTTGTGCAGGGCCAGGCCGCCGAGGAGCTGCACGTCGAAGTGGCGCTGTTTGAGCGTCCGCTTCGCCGCCTCGCGCACCGAGGCGAAGACCTCAGGAAGGATGTCGTCGAGCGTCTCGCCCTTGGCCAGGCGCTCGCGGAAACGCACCGTGCTCTGCGCGAGCTCCTCGTCTGTCTTCTTTTCGATTTCGGGCTCGAGCTGATTGACGCGCGCGGCGATCTTGCGAAGCTTGCGAAGCTCGCCTTCGTTTGAGTCGAACAACCCGCCGATGAAGCTCACGGGACTGCGAGTTGCGATCGCTAGGTGACCAGCGGAAGCTGCAACCCGGGCGGGTTGAAGAGCGCGCCGACGGATTCGCCTTCGTGGATGCGACGGATGGCCTCGGCGAAGAGCGGCGCCACGGTCAGGACCTCGAACTTCTCGGTGTCGCGGGCCGACGGTCGTAAGGGTGCGGTGTCCGTTGTGATCAGCTTCACGATGCCGCTCTCGGCGAGCTTCTGGGCGGCGTTCCCCGATAGGACGGCGTGGGTGCAGCCGACATAGATCTCGTTGACGCCGCGCTCGTGCAGGATGCGAACCGCGTTGAGGATCGTGGTACCGGTGTCGATCTCGTCGTCGATGATGATCGCGCGCTGCTTGTCGATGTCGCCGATGACGGCGACGACCTCGCTCCGGCCGCTGTTGTCGCGATGCGTCTTCTGCATGAACACGAGTGGGATCTGCAGCGCCTCGGCGATCCGGCGTGCGGCGTTGGCGTACCCGAGGTCGGGCACCACGAGCGCGACGCCGCTCGGGTCCTTCTCGACGATCGAACGGAAGGCCTCAATGAGGAGATTGCGCGCGGAGAGCTCGTCACCGGGGATGGAGAAGAAGCCCTGGATCTGCATCTGATGCATGTCCATCGTCAGGAACCGGTCGGCGCCCGCGACCCCGATGAGGTCCGCGAGGAGGCGTGCGGTGATCGGAACGCGTGGTTGGTCCTTCTTGTCGCTCCGGCCGTAGGCGTAGTACGGCATGACCGCGGTGATGCGGCCGGCGGAAGCGCGTTTGAAGGCGTCGAGCATGATGAGAAGCTCCATGATCGCGTCGCTGACCGACGGCCCGACGAGCGATTGCACGACGTAGACGTCGTGTTCGCGCGCGTTCTCGTTGATCTTGACGAATATGTTGTCGTTGGCGAATTTCGTGACGTCGGCGTCGCCGAGCGGGACCTCCAGATGGGCGGCGATGTCTCTCGCGAACTTGGGGTGGGCGTTTCCGGTGTAGACGGACAGTCCTCGGAACACGGCTCCCCTCCTGCCGCGGATCGCAGGTCGTCCTGCATGAAAAGTATACGGGCGCTAGCCTCCGAAACGTGACGGTCGCGACCGGCCATCGGCTGCGCTGGACGGCGGTCTGGGTGCTCGTCGCGGCGTGGTTCGTCGCGCAGGCCGCCAACTTCGGCGGCAACGCCGTGCACGTGGTGCTTCTCGTGGCCATTGGGATCCTGGTGTACGAGCTGCTCGCGGAGGATGCGCCGGCCGCCTAGCGCAGCTCCCTCAGGGCGAGGCGGCTTCCGGCCATGAAGCGCACGCGGTCCAGAGCGGCCGCGGCGATCATCGCGTCGGTCCGGTCGAGCGGCTTGATCTCGAAGTGGGTGTCGGTGCCGACGGAGAAGAGCGCACCCGCCCGTGCCGCGCGCACCAGGAATTCCCGGTGTGGCACGCCGTAGCTCTCGTTGATTTCGATCGCGATGCGTCCGTTCACGCAGAGATCGATGAGTCGCTCCTGCCACTCCTCGGGGTAGACGCGCTCGGGATCGCCGAGCGCCTGTAACGCCGAGAACGTCGGATGCCCGAGGATGTCGATGCGGTCGCGGTCGATCGCCTGGGCGACAACCTCGAGCGTGCGCTCGAGTATTCGCCTCTGCAGCGCGGGGTCGCTGAAGCGCTCGCGTTCCTTGAACGTCTTGATCCGCCCTTTCACGAAGGCGCCCGCGTCGTCGTAGCCGATCCGCCGACCGTCGATGTCGATCTGGTGGATCGCGCCGATGAGGTAGTGGAGCGACTCGCGCGTGTCCGCACCGAGCGGCGGCGCGACTCCAAGGTCGTACTCGAGGCCGACGCGGAGGCCGAGCCGCGACGCGTCCTCGATGTAGCGCTTTACGGCGTCCTCGTTCGGAAGCTTGTCCCGCCACGGGTAGTGGTCCGAGACGCCGTGCGGCCGTGTGGCAACGCTCTTCGCGCGGTCGGCGAGCGAGACGGTGCCGTCGGAGCGGTCGCTGTGGACGTGGTGATCGAAGAGCGCGCTCATACCTCCTCCGGGTGCCCGGCCCAGGCGGCCTCGACCATCGTCCAGAGGACGCCGGAGACGAGCGTGTGCCCTCCGAGCAGCAGGGGAAACGGCGCCTCGCGCGCGGCTTCGGTGAACTCGCGAAGGGGCTTCGCCTGGATGCGATCGGCCATGAAGAGGTACGAGGCGAACCGTTCGGCCGCGCCCGGCCGCCAGCCCAGATGCGCGAAGAGGACGAGCGTGTCGAAGAGCATGCCGTCGCAGAGCTCCTGCATCCGCGCAAAGAACTCGCGAGGGCCGATCTTCTCGTAGAGGAACCCGAGGGCGCTCCGCGCTTCCCCGGAGGTGTCGCGCCCCGCGGCCTGCATGCCCCGCTCCTCAGCCAGCATGCGCACGCGACACGCCGTCTGCGTCTCGATGAACGTCCACACCGGCGCGCCGACGCGCCCGGCGACCAGGAGCTCCTTATCCGGCGTCGTTACCAGGCGCATGAGCGCTTCGATCCGGTCCGCGAGGATGTCCTGCCACGCGGGGAGCGAGCGCAGCTCCGGGGGGCACTTCGGATGTCGCGCCAGCAGCGCGGCGTCGGTCGGTGTGTCCACATCGAGCAGCGTCGCCGCCGATTTCGCGAGCTGCCGCGACGACAGCCCCGCCTGCTGATGCAGGCGCCGCGGCAGCGGGTTGTCCGTCGCGGGCAGGTCGATCGCGTCGAGCGCCGACGCGGGAGTGAACGCAACGAGGTCGGCCGAGTACGAGTTGTTCGAGAGCACGACGGCCTCGCTCGATTCGAGGTCCTCGCGAAGCGCGCGCAGCTCGCTCGTCTGGAGGAGCGCACCCGCGCCGGCGCCGATGGTGCAGACGCGGTCGAGCTTCTTCTCGTGGACGATCCGCGAGAGCTCCTGGCCGAAGTGGAACGGCTCGGTGCGCGCCGGAAGGATCGCCGCGCCCTTCGCGCGGAACGCCGCGGCGGCCTCCGCGTCGTTGGTGACGGCGTACAGACGCGAGAAGCCGGCATCCGCGGCGCGCCCGAGCACGACGGCGCCGATCGCGAGCTTCACGGTGTCGAGCTGTCGCTCGATGTCGCTCGAGCCGCCGCGCCCGAAGAAGATCAGAAACGCGCTCACACGGTCGACGCTAGCTCACTCCCGCGGTCAGCACGCAATTCGAGGCGCACGAGCAATACCAGAACGAGCGCGCTCAGCGCGGCACCGGCGATGACCCGTTCGTCCGCGAAGGGCACCTGTCGCAGCACGGCCAGCCACTGCGGGTCGCTCCAGTTGAAGAGCTTCGACGGGTCGTCGTTCACGTTCACCGGCAGCGTGTCCCAGCTCTTGTCGTAGAGGAACGCGGCCACCTGGAAGAGCACGAAGGACCATGCCGCCATCGCACCGAAGACGATCCGGGCGAACCGCGAACCGAGCATTCCGACCGACGTGCCCCAGCCGATCGCGATGAAGAGGATCGGCGCGAGGTCGTCGAGGAATCGCGAGCCGAATACGCGACCGCCCCACCACTCGGAATAGGTCGCGTACAAGACCAGCGCGGCGAGCCAGACGAGTGACAAGCCGCGGAGCCGTCCGGCGACCTGGCCCGGCCAGCGCCACGCCCGGAGAAGCGCGATGAGCCCGAAGATCACATACGGCGTGTACACGAAGAGTCCCCGCGAGGGAGAGAGCAGCAGACCGTAGAGGCCCGTCTGGATCGGTGTGCCGAACGACTTCGCGCCGTAGCCCTGCTCGAGGGCCGAACCGAACGCGAGGTCGTTGTACGCGAGCAAAGGCGCGAGACCGATGGCGGTCCCGACGAGCATCCAGAAGATCCGCGTTGGACGAAATCCGTGGAGGCCGAGCGCCACAAGCGCCGTGGTCTGACGCACTACGCCCCCGAGACCCAGCAACACGCCCGCGGCGAGATCCCGAGATAGTGGAATCGGCTCCTCTCGAAGAGTGAGCCAGAGCGCCGACGCCACGGCGAGGTGCACGCCCGAGTGCTGCCACAGCCCTTGGCTCGCGACCGTCCTCACGCTCGTCGCGAGGAAATAGAGGAGGACAAGCACGAGGGACCAGCGCGCCGTGGCGAAGCGACGCAACACGGCCCAGAGGATCAGGGTCGCGAGTATTTCGACGATGGCCGCCACGACGTGCCCGCCGTGGACGAGCAGGCCGAGATCTAGGGGGTTCCATCCCGCCAGCACGAACGGCGCGAAGAAGGGCAGGGCGAGGATGCCCATGCCCGGCGGGAACACGGAGCAGACGTGATCGTTCGGTCCGGGCGCCGGTGGGCCGCCCACGCTGCGCTTCGCCGTCGGCGGTGCCGTCGCCGTCGATACGCCACACGCTCGGAAGAAATACGCCTCGCGGTCGAGCTTGTCGGTCCTCTGAGCGGATGGCGCAGTGAACTCGTCGTAGTTCACGTTGTGCTCCTTGATCACCGTCCACGCGAAGAGCGCGTTCGGCAGGACGTCGGGAGACCAAAGGCCGGGCGCTTCTCCGCCCGGGGGCAGCTCACCGGACCGAATGTCGTTCAGGTTCGCGAACGCGAGCACGAACAGGAGGAGGCCGCGGACCAGCCAACGACGACGGCTCATTCCTCGACCGCCACGATGTAGGCGCGCACCGCGCGGGCCCCCGCCGATCGCGCCGCAGCGGCCGCGTCGGACAGCGTCGCGCCGGTCGTCGCGACGTCGTCCACGATCGCCACGCGCAGCCCCCTGAGCGAGCTCGCCTCGGCGACGAAGGCTCCACGGACGTTCGCGGCCCGGGCGGGGCGGTCGAGCTCGACCTGCGGACGGCCTTCGCGAATGCGATGCAAGACCGGACGAAGCGGCAGCCCCGTACGCTCGGCGACAGCGCGAGCGAGAAGCGCCGCCTGGTCGTACCCGCGCGCCGCCGCGCGCGACCGGTGGAGCGGCACCGGGACGACCGCGTCGACCGTCACGCCGCGGGCGAGATCGCGCGCGAGCTCAAGGGCCACGAGCGCGCCGAGCTCCGCCGCGAGCCCCGGCTCGCCGCCATATTTCAGCCGGTGTATCGCCGCGCGGAGCGGCCCGGCGTGCGCACCGGCCGCACGAAGGGCGAGAGTGCCGTCGTGCGCCACCGGCTCGCACTGGTCGCGGCACGCGACACAAAACCAGCTCCCAGGGTCGCCGCAGCCGGCACAGCGCGGCACGAGCAGGACGTCCCGGGCCGCGAGCGCGAGCTCCATCACCTGGCGGTCGACTTCGACGAGATGAGTTCGTCACCGGCTTGCGTTCCCGTCCGTGCCGCCGTGCCCGCGGGCACCTCGAGCACGCTATCGGTCCCGCGAGGCGCTCCGACGGCGGGCACCCACGGCCGAAGGCCTTCGGCGACTCGGAGGACGCGCATCGATCGATCGAGGAAGACCGCGTCTATCGCGAAGCGCATGAAGAGCATCGTGATGGATCCGGTCTTCGTGAGGAGAAGGCCTTCGCCGGCCGCGAGCCCTGAACGCCCGATGAGACCGATGCCCCTCGTCAGAAAGCTGTTTGCGACCCCGCAGCGCGTGGCGATAACCGTCCCGCGTGTGCGGTTCGTGATGTTGAGGGGGCCGCGGAGCGTGCTAGACCGAGCCGCAGGACTTCATCGCGGAGAGCGCGGCGGGCGCGAGGATCACGATGAAGAGCGAGGGGAAGATGCACCCGACCGTGGGGAGCATGATGAGGATCGGGGCGCGCGCCGCCTTCTCTTCCGCTCGCTGACGGCGATCGGTGCGCATCTGCTCGGACTGGATGCGCAGCACCTTCGACATCGACACACCGAGCTGGTCCGCCTGGATGATCGCCGAGATGAGGTTCTGCAGCTCCTTCACCTCGACGCGGTCGTTGATGCCGCGCAGTGACTCCTGGCGCGACTTGCCGACGCGCTGCTCGGCCGCGGCCCGCTTCAGCTCCTCGGTGAGGGGACCCTTCATCTTCTCGGTCACCTTGATGATGGCCGCGTCGAATCCGAGGCCTGCCTCCACCGAGATCGTGAGCAGGTCGAGCGCGTCGGGAAGCTGGTCGAGGATCGCGCCGGCGCGGCCACCGGCACGGCTGCTGAGATACAAGTCGGGGATGAGGAACCCGAGGATTAGTCCACCGAAGAGACCACCCACCGTAAACAAGGTGTCGCTGGTCATCAGGTTCAGCAGAGCCGACGCGGCGACCGCGGCAACGATGGCGACGAACGCCTTGACGCCAAGGAAGAACTCGACGCTCGTCGTCTCCATGGCCGCGCGCTTGAGGCGGAGCTGAAGTGACCGCGCTGTGTTGGCCGGATAAAAGCGCGAAATGATCGCGGCGAGGCCCTGGACGATCGGCTTCAGGGTGCGCTCGGCGAGCGGCCGCTGCAGCTCGAGCTCTTCGAGAGTCCTCGGGCGAACGGAGATCTGCTGCAGTCGAGCCTGCACCGGATCGAGCTGCTGTCCGACGAGGAACGACGCGAAGACGAGGAAGACCCCGAACCCGAGGACGCCGGCGAGGATGAGGATTTCCACCGACTAGACCTTGATGTCCGTGATCTTGCGGATCGCGAAGAAGCCGATCGCCATCATGATGCCGCCGGTCACGAGCAAAATCTGCCCGATCAGCTCGGTGAAGAGCGGCTGCATGAACTCGGGGTTGATCAGGTTGAGCGTGATCATGATTCCGATCGGCAGGAACGCGACGAGGTAGCCCGAGTAGCGTCCCTGCGCGGTGAGGGTGCGGATCTCGCCCTTGATACGGACGCGCTCGCGGATCGTGAACGCGATCGTGTCGAGGATCTCCGCGAGGTTTCCACCGACCTGCTGCTGGACGCCGATGGCGGTGACCATGAGGTCGAGGTCATCGCTCTTGATCCGACGGACGAGGTTCGAGAGCGCCTCCTCCATGCTCAGGCCGAGGTTCACCTCGCGAACGACGCGACCCATCTCCGGGCCCATCGGTGCGGGCGACTCGCGCGACACGAGCTCGATCGACTGGAGGAAGCTCGAGCCCGCGCGGAGGGAGTTCGAGAGCAGCGTGATCGTGTCGGGGAGCTGCTTGTTGAAGGCGTTGAGGCGGCTCCCGATGCGCCGGCCGACCCACATGCGCGGCAGGAAGTACCCGAGGAGCGCACCGACGAGAGCCGAGAGCGGATCGCGCAGTAGCAGGAGAACCGCGGCGAGACCGAGCGCCGCGCCGAGCCGGATGTAGTAGTACTCCGCGACTCGCAAGCGCAGGTCTGCGCGCGCGAGATCGCGCTGAACACGCGAAGCGAAGCGCTTGTCCTGGACGTCTCCGGAAAGGGTTGCGAACGGATCGATATCCCGGCGCCCTTTCTTGCGCTCCTTCTTGGCCTCCGGAGCCGCCGCCTGCTGGCCGCCCGCGTAGCGCTGCATGCGGGCTCCGAGCGATTCGGGCGAGCCGCCGCCGAGCATCGACGAGATGCCCCAGAAGAACAGGAACACGCCGATGAAGGCGGTCGCCGGGATGATGTACTCGAGACCGATCAACGCAGGCCGGCGGACATGTCGCCAAACACGTTTTGTGGGAGCTTGATGCCGGCCGACTCGAACTTCTCCGAGAACTTCGGACGGATCCCCGTCGGACGCAGACGGCCCTGAACCTTGCCCTCGACGTAGCCGGTCTGCTCGAAGACGAAGACGTCCTGAAGGACGATCGTGTCGCCCTCCATTCCCTGGACCTCGGTGATGTTCGTGATCTTGCGCGACCCGTCCTTGAGCCGCGAGATCTGGATGATGAGGTCCAGCGCGCTCGCGATCTGCTCGCGGATCGCGCGCGCCGGGAGCTCGACGCCGGCCATGAGGCACATGGTCTCGAGACGAGCAAGGATGTCGCGCGGCGAGTTCGCGTGACCCGTGGAGAGCGAGCCATCGTGACCGGTGTTCATGGCCTGGAGCATCGAGAGCGCTTCGCCACCGCGCGTCTCACCGACGACGATGCGCTCGGGGCGCATACGGAGAGCGTTGCGGACGAGGTCCATGATCGTGACGGCGCCCTTGCCCTCGATGTTGGCGGCGCGCGATTCGAGACGGACGACGTGGTCCTGAACGAGCTTCAGCTCGGCGGCGTCCTCGATGGTGATGATCCGCTCGTCCTCCGGGATGAAGCCCGAAAGGATGTTGAGGAGCGTCGTCTTTCCTGAGCCGGTACCACCGGAGATGTACATGTTGAGCCGCGCCTCGACGCACGCGCGGAGGAATTCCATCATCTCGGCCGTCGCGGTGCCGAACTTGATGTAGTCCTCGACGGTGATGCGGTACTTGGGGAACTTCCGGATGGTGACCGTGGGCCCGTTCAGAGCGAGCGGCGGAATGATGATGTTCACGCGCGAGCCGTCGGGAAGACGTGCGTCCTCGAACGGCTTCGCTTCGTCGACGCGCCGGCCGATCGGCGCGATGATCCGCTCGATCACGCGCGAGACATGCTCGTCGCTGACGAACGTGACGTCGGAAAGCTGCAGCTTGCCTTTGCGCTCCACGTACGTGCGGAACGGTCCGTTGACCATGATCTCGGTGATCGTGTCGTCGTTGAGGAGCGGCTGGATCGGACCGAAGCCGAGGATCTCGTCCATGATCTGCTCGAGCATTCGCTGACGCTCGACGCGCGTGACGACGATCCCTTCCTCATCGATGAACTTGTTGAACATCTCCTCGATGGACGACTTGACGGCCTTCGCGTCGGACAGGTCGAGCCGCGGGTCGAGGTTGTTGATGATCCGGCTCTGCAAACGAGAGCGAACGTCACGCTGTGCGTCGCGCGCCGGTGAGGTCGACTGCGAGAGCGGCCCTTCGGCGGGCGGCTTCGGGGGTTGCTGGGGTGCACCGGGCTGCTGCGGCTGTTCGGGCTGACCCGGGCGGGCGCCTTCGATGCGTCTTAGAAGCGACATCTGTGCGTGTTTAACCCTGCCTTCCGGCGCCCGTTATCCAGGCACCTGCTCCCTCGACAGCGAAATGTAGGACCGGAAAACGCTTGTAAAGGGGTCAGACGAGGATCAGCGCTAGCGTGCGAAGAGACGCATACCCCCGGCACGGGCGGCGGCCTT
>Ga0209471_1001142_pt1 | contig 16172 bp, 13 predicted proteins | sample GraSoiAngelo_128_FD_185885 | JGI IMG/M metagenome (GOLD analysis project Ga0209471, IMG submission 185885) | Grasslands soil microbial communities from the Angelo Coastal Reserve, California, USA - 14_0927_12_20cm (SPAdes) (version 2) | ecosystem: Environmental > Terrestrial > Soil > Grasslands ...
GGGAAGATGGGCGCGGCGACGGCGCCGAGGGAAAGAACCGCCGCCTCAGCGACGACCATCTCCGGCGAATTGCTCGCGACGAAGGCGACGGTGTCGCTCCGCTTCACGCCGAGCGCGAGCAGACCTCCCGCGATCGCGCGCCGCCGCTCGTCGAGAGCGCCCCAGGTCAATTCCCCCCACTTCCCGGAAGGCGCGCGAAAGCGCACCGCCGCCCGCTGCGGATCGACCGCCGCGCGCGCCGCGAACATCTCGCCCAGCAAGCGAAAGGGGATCTCGGGGAGCGCTGTTTCGCCGCCCACCTCTTCGGCGAGCGACGGGATTCGCGCGGGGTCGGGCATTGCGGCTACTTCTTAGCAGCCGCCTGCTTTTCGCGGAACTCCTTGATCATCTGCTCCTGCGTGGAGCGCGGGACGGGCTGGTACTTGGCGAACTCCATGGAGAACTCGCCCTTGCCCTGCGTGGCCGAGCGGAGGTCGGTCGAATAGCCGAACATCTCGGAGAGCGGCACGTGCGCGTTGGCCACCAGGTAGCCTTCGACCGTCTCGGTCGCCTGGATGATGCCGCGCCGCTGGTTGAGCTGGCCGACCACCGACCCCTGGAACTCCTCCGGCGCTTGCACTTCGACGTTCATGATCGGTTCGAGGACGACCGGCTTGGCCTTCTCGTATCCTTCGCGGAAGCCCATCAGCGAGGCGGTCTTGAAGGCCTGCTCGCTGGAGTCGACGGCGTGGGAGAGGCCGTCGTTGATCACGCAGCGCACGCCGACGACAGGGAAGCCGATCAGCGAGCCCTTCTTGATCGCTTCCTTGAAGCCCTTGTCGCAGGCGGAGATGAACTCGCGCGGAATGGCGCCGCCGGCGACGTCGTCGACGAACTCGTACGGCTCGACCGCATCGGGCGGCAGCGGCTCGAGATAGCCGCAGACGCGAGCGAATTGTCCCGAGCCGCCGGTCTGCTTCTTGTGCGTGTAGGCGAAGTCGCCGCGCTCCTGGATGGTCTCGCGATACGCGACCTGAGGCTGGCCGACGACGACCTCGCAGCCGTACTCGCGCTTGATCCGCTCCATGTAGATCTCGAGGTGCAGCTCTCCCATCCCCGAGGCGATGGTCTGTCCGGACTCCTCGTCGCGGTGGACGCGGAAGGTGGGGTCCTCGCGGGTGAAGCGATTGAGCGCCTTGCTGAAGTTCGCCCCGCCCACCTTCTCCTTGGGAGCGATGGCCAGCGAGATGACCGCGTCGGGCACGTGCATCGAGGTCATGGTGACCTTGACGTCGCCGTCGGTGAAGGTGTCGCCTGAGGCGCAGTCGACGCCGAACATGGCGATGATGTCGCCCGCCTCCACGGTCTCGATGTCGTGCATCTCGTCCGCATGCATGCGCACCAGGCGGGGGACCTTGACCCTCTTCTGGTCGCGCATGTTGACGATGAAGTCGCCCTTGCGCAGCGAGCCCTGGTAGGTGCGCATATAGGTCAGCTGGCCGTAGCGGCCGTCCTCGAGCTTGAAGGCCAGCCCGACGAAGGGCTTCGTCTCGTCGCTCGCGAGGATGATCTTCTCCTCGTTGTTGCTCTGGTCGTGGGCCTCGTTCACCACCTCTTTCGGGTTGGGCAGGTAGTAGACGATGCCGTCGAGCAGCTGCTGCACGCCCTTGTTCTTGTAAGCCGAGCCGACGAACACCGGCGTCAGCTTGAGCTGCAGGGCGCCTTTGCGGATGCCGCGGCGGATGACCTCGACCGGGGGGTCCTTGTCCTCGAGGAAGAGGTTGGTCAGCTCGTCGTCGAAGTCGGCGGCGGCGGCGATCATGTCGTGCCGGTACTTCTTGCACTCCTCGAGGATGTCGGCAGGGACCTCCTCGACGCGGACCTTCTCGCCGTTCTCGCCGTCGTAATAGCAAGCCTTCATGCGGACGAGGTCGACCACGCCCTGGAACTTCTCCTCCAGGCCGATGGGGTACTCGACGAGCACGGCGTTGTGGTTGAGCTTCTCCCTCAGCTGCTGCACGACGCGGAAGGGGTTCGCTCCGGCCCGGTCCATCTTGTTGACGAAGGCGAGCCTCGGCACCTTGTAGCGGCGCATCTGGCGGTCGACGGTGATCGACTGCGACTGCACTCCCGAGACCGAGCAGAGCACCAGGATGGCGCCGTCCAGGACGCGCAGCGCGCGCTCCACCTCGATGGTGAAGTCGACGTGTCCCGGGGTGTCGATGATGTTGATGTTGTGGGTCAGCCGGGTGGCGTCGGTGACGTCCCACTCGCAGTAGGTAGCGGCGGACTGGATGGTGATCCCCTTCTCCCGCTCCAGCTCCATCGAGTCCATCTTGGCGCCGACGGCATCCTTGCCCTTCACCTCGTGAATCTGGTGGATGCGCCCCGTGTAATAGAGGATGCGCTCGGAAAGGGTCGTCTTGCCCGAGTCGATGTGGGCAGAAATGCCGATATTTCGGATGAGATCGATGTTCGCCACGTGTGTCTGATGCCAGAGTGCGCCCTTGGTCGCAACTTTACGGAGTGACTGAGATCGAGCGGCTTCAGCAGGCAGGCATTCGCCGGCTCGGCTCCCCGAAGAGCGGCTTCCGCTACCGGGGCGGGCGCGACATGAACCGAATCCGCGCACTGCGCATTCCGCCGGCCTGGACCGACGTCGCAATCAACAAGAACCCGCGCGCGAAGTTGCAGGCCATCGGGCGCGACCGAAAAGGCCGCTGGCAATATCGCTACAGCGCAGGCGCCGTCCGCGAGCGCGAGGAGAAGAAGTACGGACGGCTGGTCGCGTTCGGCAAGGCGCTGCCGCAGATGCGCCGCGAGGTCGAGCGCGCATTGCGGCTGCCGGGCTTGCCGCGCGAGAAGGTGATGGCCTGCATCCTGCGCATCCTCTCCACCTGCTTCATGCGGCCGGGCAGCTACGCCTATGCGCGCGAGAACGGCAGCTTCGGCATCGCCACCTTGCAGAACCGGCACGTCACCGTGAAGGGCGACACGGTGCGCTTCGAGTATCCGGGGAAGTCAGGCAAGAAGCAGATGAGCGAGCTGCGCGACCGGCGGGTGGCGCGCATGGTGCGGCAGCTGAAGAAGCTGCCCGGGAAGGATCTCTTTCAGTACGTCGCCGACGACGGCGCCGTCGTCAACATCCGCCGCCGCCACGTCAACCAGCACATCAAGGAAGTGATGGGCGAGCGCTTCAGCGCCAAGGACTTCCGCACCTGGGCGGGGACGCTCATCGCCGCTTGCGCGCTGGCGCGGATGAACGAGGAGATCGTCCCCGGCCGCACCGACCGTCACCGCATGGTGGTCACGGCCGTGAAGGAGACCGCGGCGCGCCTGGGGAATACTCCGGCGGTGTGCAAGGCCTCGTACATCTGGCCGGCGGTCGTTTCGAGCTTCGAAAAAGGCGAGGTGATGCGCTGCTACTACCGCAGCATGGAGGACCTCGTCGACGGCAAGAGCCACCGCCCGGAGACGGCGCTGCTCCAGCTCCTGGGCAGCGCCCGCCGCGCGACGCTGCACTAGTCGCGGCCGCCACGGTTCTCTGTTAAGCCAGATCGTATGAGCTCAAACCTTTCGCCTGCCGGCGGGCAGACGACGGAGGCGCTGCCCGTCGCACCCTCGCTGGGGCCCGCGCTGGTCGAGGCGCGCGTACCGCCCGAGCGCTCCCTGGTCGACGCGCGGGTGGTCTTCATCTGCGGCCTCTCCATCCTGGTCGCGCTCGTGGCCGGCGTGGTCGCCCAGCTGCTCACGCGGCTGATCGGCCTCTGCACCAACCTCTCCTTCTACGGCCGGCTCTCCACCGCCTTCGTCTCGCCGGCGGACAACAAACTGGGTCCGCTCGTGGTGCTGGTCCCCGTCGGCGGCGCGATCGTGGTCGGCCTGATGGCGCGCTACGGCTCGGCTGCCATCCGCGGGCACGGCATCCCCGAGGCGATGGAGCAGGTGCTCCTCAACAAAAGCCGCATTCCGGCGCGCATCACGCTGCTCAAACCGCTTTCCGCCGCCATCGCCATCGGCACCGGCGGTCCCTTCGGAGCGGAGGGGCCGATCATCGCCACCGGCGGCGCGCTCGGCTCGCTGCTCGGTCAGTTCCTCCATACGACAGCTGCGGAGCGGAAGACCCTGCTCGCGGCCGGCGCCGCCGCCGGGATGACGGCGACCTTCGGCAGCCCCGTCGCCGCGGTGCTCCTCGCGGTGGAGCTGCTCCTCTTCGAGCTGCGGCCGCGCTCGCTCATTCCGGTCGCGCTCGCGGCCGCAGCGGCCACGGCGGTGCGCATCGCCTTCGTCGGAACGGCGACGGCGTTCGCGATGCCCAACATCGTGCAGCCCTCGGAGAGCGCGCTGGCGGCATACATCGCCCTCGGCGCCCTGGTCGGCATCGTCGCGGTGGGCGTGACCAAGGCGGTCTACGCCATCGAGGACCTCTTCGAGCACCTGCCCATCCATTGGATGTGGTGGCCAGCCATCGGGGCGGTGGCCGTCGGAGTCTGCGGCTATTTCGTGCCGCGCACGCTCGGTGTCGGCTACGACAACATCGACGCCATCCTCTCTGCGCGCGTCGCGGGCGAGGCGCTGCTCTCGCTCGCGGCGGTGAAGCTCATCTCCTGGTCGATCTCGCTCGGCAGCGGCACCTCGGGCGGCACGCTCGCGCCTCTCTTCACCATCGGCGGCGGCCTGGGCGCGCTGCTCGGCCAAGTCGTCGCGAGCGCCTTCCCGCATCTGGGCATCGACGTCCGCATCGCGGCGCTGGTGGGGATGGCGGCCATGTTCGCCGGCGCCTCGCGCGCGCTGCTCGCTTCGGTCGTGTTCGCATTCGAGACCACGCGGCAGCCGATGGGCCTCTTGCCGCTCCTGGGCGGCTGCAGCGCCGCTTTCCTCTTCTCCTGCCTGCTGATGCGCAACACCATCATGACCGAGAAGATCGCACGCCGCGGCGTCCGCGTGCCGGGCGAGTACGCGGCGGATTTTCTCGATCAGATCACCGCCGGGCTGGCAGCCTCGAAACCCGTCGTCACGCTCAAGGCCGACGACGCCGTAGAGCAGGTGCGCGCCTGGATCGCCACGCACGGGGCCGGGACGACCCACCAAGGCTTTCCGGTCGTCGACGCAAGAGGCGAGCTGGTGGGCGTAGTGACGCGCCGCGATCTCCTCGGCGGCGAGGCAGGCTGCGTGCGAGACCTCATCCGGCGGCCGGTGGCCGTGGCCTTCGAGGACAGCTCGCTGCGCGAGGCGGCCGACCACATGGTGCACGAAGGCGTCGGCCGGCTGCCGGTGGTCTCGCGCGCGGCACCGCGGTCGTTGGTCGGAATCATCACCCGCAGCGATCTGCTCGCCGCGCACCGGCGGCGGCTGGAGGAGACGCACGTGGCCGAGCAGAGCATCGACTGGCGAAGACTGGTGGGAGGCTCTTAGTTCTTCTTCAGGCGAGCGCGGCCTTCTGCACGAGCACGCCGTCGATGATCCGCCTCGTCCACGGCTGTCTGCGCCGCCAGAGGCGCGCCGGCGGCGAGCGCAGCAAGAACGCCCAGGCCTGCAGCGCGATCAGCCCCGGCACCGCGCGGAGCGGAATCGGACCGAAATCGCGGAGCACCGCGTAGGCGCCGGCGGTCGCGGCGCCGTAGGCGAAGTGCGCCTGCAGGGCATAGCGATGCTCGCGGAGCTTGTAGCGGTTGGGCCAGGCAGCGACGCGGAAGAGAGGGAGCAGGAGATTTTCGCTCGTCATCCACACCAACGCGCCGAAGAGCTGCGGGGGGATACGGAAGCTCTCGCGGACCAGACCGTAGAGTCCGCCCCAGGCGGCTCCGTAGAGATAATGGAGGACGCGCCCCGCGCGCGACCGCTGCTCGTCGCTCAAGGGGCCGCGCTTCATCAGCCCCTCGCCGACGCGGCTCGCGACCGCTTCGAGGTTGCTCACCTCGTCTCCTTCGGGCTTGCCTTCGCCCCTCGGGAGCCTGGTGGGCTCGGGCCGCCACTTCTCGGTCAGCTTGAAGAAGAGGCTCTGCGCCGCTGCGCCGGCGGCGCCCGCGATCAGCCCGCGAGCGAGCGCACCCAAGGGAGAAGGAGCCTTCCGACGAAGCGCCTGTCGCAGGAGGAAGAGACGATTCATGGAGGAAAGCTGAGGCCAGGTGGCAGCGCCCGCAACGTCAGGGCAGATCGACCCGGGCGGGCGCAAGGATGGTGGCGTCGCCCGAGGGCGGAGGCATCTTGATCTGCGTCACCTTCCAGCCGTGGTGTCGCAGCACTCCCTTGAAGGGCGGATTTCCCATCACGTTGCCGGTCAGCCGGATCTGTCCGGGGTTGAAGCCGCCGGGGATGGAGACCGCGCTCCCTTGCGGCTCGCGCCGCACCGGCTCCATCGTGAACGACTGCAAGAGCACCTTGCGGCAGCCGCCGTGGGCCATCCGCGCGGCCGCGTCGTCGAAGTCCTGGTGACAGAAGTCGATCAGCTGCCCCTCGCGCTGGAAGAGCGAGAGCAGGTGCAGCGCTTGCTCGCAGCGCGAGAGCTGCGCGGCGTTGATGGCGTGCGGCGTGGCAGGCAGCGTCTGGCGCTCCTTGCTCGGGAGGGCCGGCGGCGGAGCAGGGCGCGCCCGCAGTGCCGCCACCGCCGCCGCGAACTTCTCGTCGAAGACGGTCTGGAAGGCGAGCGAGAGGCGCTGGAAGAAAGGCGGCGCGGGTTGTGCGGGCATGGACCGCGGGAAAAACACAAACCATGCAGGTGGTCAAGGCGTGCTAAAAGCCGCCGCCATGCGCAAATCCTGGGGCATTGCCCTCCTTCTCGCCGTCGCGTGCAAGACTCCGGCGGGGGCAGAAAAACCGGCCGAGGGAACCGTGAGACCTTCGATCGATCAGGCGGCCCTCGTCTCCGCGCTCTTGCAGAAGCACGGCGAGGCGGCGCGTGCGCGGGCGGAGAGGGGCGTGCGGCAGGTGGCGGGGTTCTGGCGCGCGGAGGACGGCGAGGTGGGCGCGTTCGTGCGCGAATCGTTCGTCTCCGATCCGGTTCAGCTCGAGGCGCTCCTCAAGCGTTTCTCCGCCGCCTTCGAGCAGATCGATGGCCACATGCTCGAGATTGGCCGCGCCTTGCGCAGCTGGAGCGAGCTCGAGCTCGGGCCGCAGATGGACCTCGATCAGCTCTTCGCCGCGCTCGACGTCGGCGCCCACCTGCCGGAAGATCTCTTCACCTCCAAGGTCGCCTTCGTCGCGCTGCTCAACTTTCCCCAGCCTGATCTGCAGGAGATGATCGACCGGAGCGCGCGCTGGTCGCGGCGCGAATGGGCAGCGGCGCGGTTGACCCGCCGATTCGCGCTGCGGCCTTCCGGCGCGGCGCTGCAGGCGCGGGCGAAGGCGGTTGCGGCCGCCGAGGCGTACATCGCCGGGTACAACATCTGGATGCACCACGTGCTCTCCCCCGAGGGCAAGCGACTCTTCCCCAAGGGCGTGCGGCTTCTCACCCACTGGAACCTGCGCGATCAGATCAAGGCCGACTACGCCGAAAAGGACCAGGCGGTCGCGCTGCAGCGGCAGCGGCTGGTGCGCGAGGTGATGGAGCGGATCGTCACGCAGGAGATTCCCCTCGCGGTGATCGACGATCCGCGGGTCGACTGGAATCCGGCGAGCGGCGCGGTCACGGCCAGCCCCGCGGAGGAGATCGAGACGGATCAGATGAAGGCGCAAGGCAAGCGGCCCGCGCAGCCGCGCCTTTCCAACGAGCGCGAGCCCGATGCGCGCTATCGCGTCTGGCTCGACGACTTCCTCGCCTCGCGCAAGCTGGACGAAGACTCGCCGATGGGACGGACGGAGATCGACCGCCATTTCCAGCTCGACGACGAGATCCCCGAGCAGCGCGTGCGGGCGCTCCTCACCCAGGTCCTCGAGTCGCCGCTCGTGCCGCGCGTTGCGGCGCTGATCGAGAAGCGGCTCGGGCGGAAGCTGGAGCCCTTCGACATCTGGTACGACGGATTCGTCGTCAAGCAGCCGGAGGGAGAGCTCTCGCGGCTCACCCGCGAGCGGTACCCCTCGGCCGAGGCCTACAAGAAAGACATTCCCCGCCTCTTGCAGGTGCTCGGCTTCACCGCCGAGAAGGCGCGCTGGCTCGACCAGCACATCGTGGTCGACCCCGCCCGCGGGTCGGGCCACGCTCTCGAGGCCGATCGGCGCAGCGAGATGTATCCCTGGTGGGGGCCGGGCGACTCCCCGCACCTGCGCACGCGCATCAATCCCGACGGGATGGATTACAAAGGATTCAACATCGCCATCCATGAGATGGGGCACAACGTCGAGCAGGTCTTCTCGCTCTATTCCGTCGACGATACTTTGATGCAAGGGGTCCCGGGAACGGCCTTCACCGAGGCGCTCGCCTTCACTTTCCAGCACCGCGACCTCGAGGCGCTCGGGCTCACGCGCGCCGACTCGCGCACCGAGCACTCGCGGGCGCTGAAAGCCTTCTGGGACGCGTGGGAGATCGGCGGCTCGGCGCTGGTCGATCTCGACGCCTGGCACTGGATGTACGCTCATCCGGCAGCGACGCCGGCCGAGCTGCGCGAGGCCGTGCTGCAGATCGCCCGCGGCTACTGGGACAAATACTATGCGAAGGTCCTGGGCAAGCCGGGGAATCCGCAGCTCGCCATCTATTCGCACATGATCAATTCATTCCTTTATCTCTATCGCTATCCCATCGGGCACCTGATCGCCTTCCAGCTGGAAGAGAAGCTCAAGGGGCCGGGCAGCGGCGCGGCCTTCGAGAGCGCCGCCTCCTATGGCCGCGTCTTGCCCGACCTGTGGATGGAGCACGCCACCGGAAAGCCGGTCGTGGCCGAGCCCATGCTGCAGGCGACCGAGGCGGCGCTCGCGGCCTTGCTCTAGTTGCGGCGCGCTCTGGCATTTGCTACTGCCCGGCGCGCGCTCGCGCACGCGAGCTGGGGGAGTCCAACATGCTGGCGAGAATGCTCTTGATGCTGTCTTTCGTCGCGCTCGCGGTCTCCGCAGCCGAGGAGAAAGCCGCCAAGAAGACGGCGGCGATGAAGCCGATGCCGGTCACCGTCTCGGCCGACGAGGTGAAATTCGGGCCCGCGCCGCCCACTCTGCCCAAAGGCGCGCAGCTGGCCGTGCTCTTCGGGGACCCGGGCAAGAAGGGCGCCTTCGCAGTTCGCTTCAAGTTTCCCGACGGCTACGTCGTTCCGCCTCACTGGCACAGCAACGACGAGCAGCTCACGGTGCTCTCGGGCACGTTTCTCATGAAGATGGGCGACAAGTGGGATGCGGCGACCGCCACCTCGATGGGCCCTGGCGCGTTCCATTTCCTGCCCGGCAAGATGCATCACTCGGCGGGCGCGAAAGGCGAGACGGTGTTGCAGCTGCAGAGCACCGGACCTTTCGACATCCATTACCTGAATCCGGCGGACGACCCGACCAAGACTGCGGCGGCGAAGTAGCCGTCAGCGTTCGGCGACCAGCTCACTCGACCGTCTGCGCTCGCCGGGCCGGACCGGTCTGGAGGATGCGCTGCTGGCCGGACCCGAGCAGCTGCGGTGTCAGCGGCTGGTGCGCCTTCACGTAGGCGACGATGATGTCGCGCGCCAGCACGCTGCCCACTTGCCGCGGCATCTCCTTGAGCATCACCAGGCCGTCGCCGCCGTTGGCGAGGAAGTCGGTTAGCGCCACCGTGAAATTCCCCGGCGCACAGAGGGCGTCGCAGCCGGTGCTGCTGCAGCTCTTCGTCTCGCACAGCGTCTGGCCGCTCTCGTCCACGACCTTGGTGACGAGCGCTCCGGGCGGGGCGTCCTTCACGTCCCTGGCCGCGACCTTCTCGCCATCGATGGTGTAGCGCAGCCCCGAGACGCGCAGCGGCGTCTTGCCCGCGTGCAACACCACCTCCAGCGCGTCGCGCACCTGGTTCGCCGAGAGTGACAAGACGACCTGCTGATTGTCGAAGGGATAGAGATCGAAAATCTGCCCGTAGGTGATGGGGCCGCGGGGGATTTCGCTGATCCTCAGTCCGCCCGAATTCTGGAAGGCGAACTGCGCCACGAGCCCGCCGCCTGCTCCGGAGCGGAGCGCGTCGGCCGTCAGGTTTCCCAGCAGATCGTCCTTGCCGCCTTTGCGCAGCTCCACCGCTGTCTCGCCGAGGCGGAGGTCGCGCAGCTTCTTCACCTGCGCGTCGTAGCTCTCGAGGATGGCGGCGACGCGGCCGTCGGGCTCGACCTTGTGGCCGCGGAATTGCGCGGGCTGGCCGTTCACGGTGTGGAGGATGGTCTGCGGCCCGCCGCTCTTCGGCGTGTTTCCCTCGTTCACCGCGTAGGACTTGACGTGGTTGGTCGCGTCTAGCGTCAGCTCGATGGTGGAGAAGTTCTGCAGCTTCCACCCGGACTGGACGATGGGGATGTTCGCCACGATCAAGGGCGGCGGTCCCAGCGCGACGTGATGGTGGCCGCTGACGACGGCGTCGACCTTGCCTTTGCAGGCCTCGGCGATGTGCTCGATCTCCTCGTCGGGCGGCAGAGGTCCCGCGTGCGCAACGAGGATGACGACCGTGGCGCCGCGCGCCCGCAGCGCGTCCGCCTCCGCCGCAGCGAAAGGCGCGCCCGGCGCGAACTCCAGATCGGAGATGAGCACGGAGTTGATGATCAGCGGCGACTCGGCGGTGATGACGCCGATGATCCCCAGCTGGATGCCGCCAACTTTCAAGAGCACGCTCGGCTTCGCCCATTGCGGCCGCGTCCGCGTGCCCTTGAGAAAGACGTTGGCGATCAGCCAGGGATATTTCGACTCCGCCATCCGCTCCTGCAGCACCGGGACGCCGAAGTCGAAGTCGTGGTTGCCCACCGCGGCGGCCGTGACTCCGCTGGCGTTGTAGGCGTCGACGACGGACTTGCCGCGGAACTGGTTGGAGATGAGCGAGCCCTGGAACTCGTCGCCGGCGTCGAGAATGACCACCTCGTCGCCGTGCGACTGGTAGTCGGCGCGGATGGCGTTCATCCAGCCGGCGAACCAGTCGGCGCCGCCGATCTCGCTCTTGGTGAGGGCAGCCAGCGACTTCGGCGGAGGAACGGCAAGCAGGCCGCCGTGGGTGTCGTTGACGCCGACCACCATCAGCTTGCGGCCATCCCGGCCGGGCGGTCCGGCGGTCTTTTGCGCGCCGGCGCAGGCGAGCGCGAGCAAAAGGCAAAGCTTCTTCGAAATGCGCATCTCCCCTTTCCAACACGATCGGCGCCGCCGATCAATTGCGGAAGCTTCAGCTTCAGTTGCGGATGGCGTTATGCTCCTCGCCGATGCGAGCCGGTGCGGCGATCAGCCGGGAGCACGACGTGCGCGAGGCGGCTCGCGACGCTGCCAGCCGCGCTCTCCAGCGCGCCGGCTTGTCGAAGGCGGGCTGCGTGCTGGTGGCGGCGACGCCCGAGCATTTCGACCAGGCGCTCGATCTCTGCGCCGAGCTGCGCGCGGTGGCCGGCGCGAGGACGCACATCGTCGGCGTCGCGACGACGGCGGCGACGATGCCCGGCGACGCCGAGACCGAGCAGGGCCCGGCGCTCGGCTTGCTCGCTCTCGAGCAGCCGGGGCATGTCTTTTCGCTGCGCAAGGACGACGTCTCGGAATTGCGCGCGGCCGCTCAGCGCGCCGGGCCGGGAGCGCTGGGGCTCGTCTTCGTCGATCCCTCCGCGCCTCTGCAGCGGGTCTGTTCGGCTCTCTCTCGCGAGGGAGGCCAGGCGCGCATCGCCGGAGGCGGCGCGGCCGTGGAAGGCGGCCTTCTCCTCGACGACGACATCGCCGAGGCGCAGGCGGTGGGCGTCTTCTTCGCTGCGCCGGCGCGGGTGGCGGTGGCCCAGGCGCATCAGCCGATCGGCTCGCCGTTGCTCGTGACGCGAGCCGAAGGCCGCTCCTTGCTCGAGCTCGATTCGCATCCCGCCATCGAGGCGCTCACCGCTCTCGCCGATCAGCCAGGGGTGTCGGGCGAGGCGCTGCAGTTCATCGGCCTCGGCCTCTCGCCCACCGCGGGCGAAGTCTTCCGCGCGGAAGATTTCGTCTCGGTCCCGCTGCTCGGCGTCGACGAGGAGCGCGGTTCCATCGAGACGGCGGTCGCCCTTCCCGAGGGCCACAGCGTCTGCTTCACCTTGCGCGACGGAATGGGCGCGCGCCGCACGCTGCAGGGCGCGCTCGACCGGCTCTCCGGCCCGCCGCCCGGCTGGGGCGTCTACTTCGACTGCGCGAGCCGCGGGAGCAATCTCTATGGAGTCGGCGGCCTCGACCTGGGGCTGATCGAGAAATCCCTGGGCGCCTTTCCGCTGCTCTCGCTACGCACCAGCTTCGAGCTCGGTCCCGCCGGCCGCGCCACCGCCGTGCATCTCTTCACCGGCGTTCTGGCCCTGGGCGACCGATAGGCCTACCGAAGCAGGTTCTTCAAATCCGGCTCGGGCCCGTGGATGAACCGCTCGAACGACACGCCCACGCCGGGCGGCGTGTTCCTCCGCCATCTCACCCGCGCGCGGACGCGCAGGTCCCTTCCGTGCGGCAGCTGGATGGAGGCGACGACATCCTTGGCGTCGAGAGGCAATTCGACGCGCAAAAAAGCGCCGCCGAGCGAGATGTTTTCGGTGATGGCGGGGACTTCCGTCGACCCGAGCTGGAGCCGGGCCGGCAACTTGACGGATCGGCGCACGTGCTTTCGTAGCTCCTTGCCGGTCTCGACCATGCTCTTCGTGGAATGTTCCATACCCGGCCGGTGCGTCAACTTTACGAAAAGTGCCCGAAAGCAGGCTGCGATCCCTGTCACGTCGCAACTTGAACGCGGCGCGGCACCTTGACGGAATCCCACGGCCGACCTACCCCTCGCTCATGGGCGAAACCCGCCGGCTGGTGGTCCGCGGCCGCTTTTACGAGGATTTCAAGGTTGGCGACATCTATCGCCACCACTGGGGCCGGACACTCGAAGCGGGCGAGGCACAATTCTTTGCCACCGCCACCATGAATGCCGTGCCGCTCTACTTCAACAAGCTGCATGCACAGGCGCTGGGCCATCCCGCGCCCCCGGTCCATCCGCTCCTGGTGATGAACGTTGTCTTCGGCATGACAGTCGAGGACCTCTCCGAGCAGGCGCTGGCGCACCTCGGGTACTGGAAGATGACATTTCCGCGCTTCGTCTATCCCGGCGACACGCTCCTCTCGTCCTCGGAAGTCCTCGACAAGCGCGAGAGCGGCTCGAAGCCCGACCGCGGCATCGTCCACGTGCGCACGACCGGGACGAACCAGCGCGGCGAGGAAGTCTGCCTCTACGAGCGCAAAATCCTCGTCAAGAAGCGCTCCGCTTACGGAGGCCGCTGATGCCCATCCCCAATCCGAACGGCGGCGCGCTCACTTCCGAGCACGCGCAGATCCGCGAGAGCGTGCGCGACTTCGCCGAGCGGGAGATCCTCCCCATCGCCAACGAGCTCGACAACAAGGCGGCGGAGATCCCCATGCCGGTGGTGAAGAAGATGGCCGAGCTGGGATATTTCGGGCTCATCTTTTCCCCCGACCACGGCGGCAGCGGGCTCGATACGCTCTCGATGGCCATCGTCGCCGAGGAATTGTCCCGGGCGTGGCTGAGCGTCGGCTCGGTGATGACGCGGATGATCATCACCGCTTCCCTGGTGCAGTCGAACGGCAGCGAAGAGCAGAAGAAGAAATTCCTGCCGGGGTTGTGCACCGGCGAGATTCTCGCTGCGGCTGCCTTTACCGAGCCCGACGCCGGGTCGGACTCCGCCGGCATCAAGTGCCGGGCGGTCTTGAAAGGCGACAAGTATCTGGTGACCGGAGAGAAGACCTGGTGCACCTGGGCCAACCGGGCGCACATCCTCTGCACCACCGTCGTCACCAATCCCGAGGCGGCGAAGAAGCACGACCGCATCAGCATCCTCCTCATCCCCAAGACGCCGGGCGACAAGTTCCATCCGCCCCAGCTGGCGGGGAGCCCCATCCCTTCGATCGGGTACAAAGGGATGAATTCCTATTCGCTGCAATTCGACGGATATGAAGCGCCGGCGGAGAATCTGCTGGGTGGCACGAGCGGAAAGGGATTCCGGCAATTGATGTCGACCTACGAGATCGCCCGCATCCAGACGGCCGCGCGCGCGGTGGGCGTGGCGCAGGCGGCGCTCGAGGCGGCGCTGCGCTATTCGCAGGAGCGGACGCAGTTCGGAAAGCCGATCAGCGAATTCCAGGTGATCGCCCACAAGCTGGCGCAGATGGCGACGCAGGTCGAGGCCGGGCGGCAGCTCACCTATCACGCGGCCCGGATGAAGGACACCGGCAAGCGCTGCGACCTGGAGGCGGGAATGGCCAAGGCCTTCTGCGCCGAGATGGCCGAGCACGTGAGCTCGGAGGCGATGCAGGTCTTCGGCGGCTACGGCTATTCCCGCGAATTCCCCGCCCAGCGCTTCTGGCGCGACGCGCGCGTCTTCCGCATCTTCGAAGGAACTTCCGAGATTCAATACGAGGTCATCGCCAAGCGGCTGCTGGAGTCGTAGATGCACTTCACGCGCGACGACAATCTGTATGAAGACTTCGTGGTCGGCGAGACCATCGTGCATCCGCGCGGCCGGACCATCTCGGACGAGCACATGATGTGGACCAACTTCGTGCTCAATACCGCGCAGCTCCATTTCAACCAGAAGATGTGCGACGACTCGCCGGAGACGACGTTCAACGGGCGGCGCGTCGTCTATGGTGGGATCGTCTTCGCCTTTGTCGCCGGGCTGGCCTCGGAGGAGACCGAAGAGAATGCGCTGGCGCACTTGAGCTACGACGAAGGCCGCCATCTGAACCCGGTCTTCGCCGGCGATACCCTGTTCGCCGAGAGCACCGTGCTCTCCAAGACCGACGACGACCCGCGCCTGTCGGCAGTGTCGAAGGCCGGGCAGGCGGGCGTGGTGAAGCTCCTCTTGCGCGGCAAGAACCAAAAGGGCGAGGTGGTGCTGGAGATCACCCGCGAGCTGGCCGTCTTGAAACGCGAGTTCCGGCCGTGAAAACGAGGAGCGGGATCGAGATCAAGCCAGTCTACGGCCCCGACGACGTCGGGACGGTCCCGCCTCAGCCCGGCGAATTTCCCTATACGCGCGGCATCCACCGCACGATGTATCTGGGGAAGCTGTGGACGATGCGGCAGTACGCCGGATTCGGCACGCCGCGCGAGACCAACCAGCGCTTCAAGTATCTGCTCGAGCAAGGGCAGACGGGATTGTCGCTCGCTCTGGATCTGCCCACCCAGCTGGGGATCGACGCCGACGATCCCGAAGCGGAAGGCGAGGTCGGGAAGGTCGGCGTCTCGATCGGCTCGCTCGCCGACATGGAAGAGCTCTTCGCCGGCATTCCGCTCGGCAAGGTCTCGACCTCCATGACCATCAACGCGACCGCGCCGATCCTCTCGGCGATGTACGAGGAGACGGCGCGCAAGCAGGGCGTCCCCGACGAGCGCATCTCCGGGACGGTGCAGAATGATCTGCTGAAGGAGTTCGGCGCGCGCGGGGCCTGGCTCTTCCCCATCGAGCCCTCGATGCGGCTCGCCTGCGATCTGATCGAAGACACCGTGAAGAGATTGCCGCGCTTCAATCCGATCAGCATTGCTTCCCATTATCGCGACGCCGGAGCGAATCCCGCCGAGGAGATGGCGTACACCCTCAGCGCCGGCAGAGCTTATCTGGAGAACCTTCTCGCTCGCGGGCTGCCGGTCGATTCCTTCGCGCCGCGGCTGAGCTTCTTCTTCTATACCTATACGAATTTCTTCGAGGAGGTGGCCAAGTATCGCGCCGGCCGCCGAATCTGGGCCGCTCTCTTGCGGGACAAGTATGGAGCGAAGGAGCCGGAGAGCTGGCGCCTGCGGGCCGCCTGCGTCTGCGGCGGCCATTCGCTGACCCGCGCCGAGCCGCTCAACAACATCACGCGTACGACCCTGGAGACGCTCGCGGTTGCTTGCGCCGGGGTGCAGAGCGTCTTCACCGCCGCGTATGACGAAGCCTTCGCGATTCCCACCGAGCTTTCGGCGCGCACGGCGCTGCGGGTGCAACAGATCGTCGCCTACGAGACCGAGGTGGCGCAGACTGCCGACCCGCTGGGCGGGAGTTATTTCGTCGAGGCGCTCACCGACGAAATGGAGAAGGCCATCCGCGCGGTGATGGACGAGATCGACACGCGCGGCGGCATGGTCGAGTGCCTGCGCGCCGGAT
>Ga0209471_1001144_pt1 | contig 16147 bp, 13 predicted proteins | sample GraSoiAngelo_128_FD_185885 | JGI IMG/M metagenome (GOLD analysis project Ga0209471, IMG submission 185885) | Grasslands soil microbial communities from the Angelo Coastal Reserve, California, USA - 14_0927_12_20cm (SPAdes) (version 2) | ecosystem: Environmental > Terrestrial > Soil > Grasslands ...
CCAGAAACACGGCGAACTCATCGCCGAGGCGCGCATGGATGGCGCGGCACTGCTCGCAAGTACGTGAATAGACAAGGGTGCCCTTTCGGGCACATAGACAAGGGAACATGTGGTAGCGGGGGCAGGATTTGAACCTGCGACCTTCGGGTTATGAGCCCGACGAGCTGCCAGACTGCTCCACCCCGCACCAGGAGGGCGCGCATTCTACAAGCGTGCGCCGGGAGCGGCAATAAGAAGAAGCAGGGCCCGCGACATCAATGACTTGCGTCGACCCGCCGGCAAGCGAGCCCGCGGAGGGGTGGGGTACCGGCGGGATTTTGCCGCGAGCGCGGGTTTCAGGACAGCGCGCCGGCAATCTTCGCGGCGAGGTCGGCTCCCGCTTTGGGGTCGAGAGTCGTCAGCGGCCAGCCGATGCCGAGTCCCTCGCGGCCGCTGGGCTTGGGGATGATGTGGAAGTGCACGTGCGCGATCGCCTGGTGGGCGCCGGTGCCGTTGTTCTCGAGCACATTGTATTCCTTTACCCCCGTCACAGCGACGACGGCGCGGCACAGGCGCGGCAGCACGCGCCCGAGCGCAGCTGCGGATTCGTCGGACAGGCGGTCGAGAGTCTCGGCGGGCTCCTTCGGAACCACGAGCGTGTGTCCGTGGCTCAGGGGATTGATGTCGAGAAACGCCAGCACCTTGTCATCCTCGTAGACCTTGTGACAGGGAATCTCCCCGCGGACGATCTTGCCGAACACTGTGTCTGCCATGGCTGCCTCGCGCCAATGTTTCCCTCGAGGTCTCATTGTCGCCATCGGGGTCGCATCCGGACAAGTCGTTTCTGTAATTTGACGCACAGGCGCGTAGACTTACGGCCCGCGCTTGCACACCAATAACGGGGAACTGGCATGAAGACCAAGGCTGCCATTGCGCATGCTGCCGGACGGCCGCTTGAAGTGGTCACGGTGGATCTGGACGGCCCGAAGGCCGGCGAAGTACTGGTGGAGATCCGCGCGAGCGGCGTGTGTCACACGGACGAATTCACCCGCTCCGGCGCGGATCCGGAGGGCCTGTTTCCGGTGATTTTCGGGCACGAGGGCGCCGGCGTCGTCGTGGACGTGGGGCCCGGGGTCACCTCCGTCAAAAAGGGCGATCACGTGATTCCGCTCTATACGCCCGAGTGCCGGCAGTGCAAGTCGTGCCTGTCGCGCAAGACCAACTTGTGCACGGCCATCCGCGCCACCCAGGGCAAGGGCGTCATGCCTGACGGCACCAGCCGCTTCTCCATGGGCAAGACGATGGTGCATCACTACATGGGATGCTCGACTTTCTCCAATTACACCGTGCTGCCGGAGATTGCGCTCGCCAAGATCCGCGAGGACGCGCCCTTCGAGAAGGTCTGCTACATCGGCTGCGGCGTCACGACCGGCATCGGCGCGGTCATCAACACCGCCAAGGTCGAGTCCGGCGCGAACGTGGTGGTGTTCGGCCTGGGGGGCATTGGGTTGAACGTCATCCAGGGCGCGCGCCTGGTCGGCGCGAACAGGATCATCGGCGTGGATGTCAACCCGCGCCGCAAAGCGCTCGCCGAGCGCTTCGGCATGACCCACTTCGTGAACCCCAAGGAGCTCGGCGGGGACCTGGTGCAGCACCTGGTGAGCCTCACCGACGGCGGTGCCGATTACAGCTTCGAGTGCGTCGGTAACGTCGATCTCATGCGCCAGGCGCTCGAGTGCTGTCACCGTGGCTGGGGCGTGTCGGTCATCATCGGCGTCGCCGGAGCGGGGCAGGAGATCAAGACCCGACCGTTCCAGCTGGTCACCGGGCGGGTGTGGAAAGGTACGGCGTTCGGCGGCGCCCGCGGCCGCACCGACGTGCCGAGGATCGTCGATTGGTACATGGACAGGAAGATCAAGATCGACGAGCTGATCACGCATGTCATGCCGCTGGAGAAGATCAACGACGCCTTCGATCTGATGCACAAGGGCGAGTCGATCCGCTCGGTGGTTACGTTCTGAAGGGCGCTGCATCCCTTGCGGGGGCGCTCACTGCTCTCAAAAACGCGAATCAGGAGAACCTCATGGCCACTACGATTCATCCGGCCGTCGATGGCGGCGTGCAGCCCGGCGCGACCGACTTCGCGGGCGGTACGCTCACCTGCAAGTGCAGCTCCTCACCCGTGACGGTGAGTCTGAAGGGCAACACCGCGTTCAATCACGTGTGTGGCTGCACCAAGTGCTGGAAACCCAAGGGCGCGCTGTTTTCGATGGTCGCGGTCATCGGACGCGACAAGCTCAGCGTCAGCGCCAATGCGCACAAGCTCAAGATCGTCGATGAGAAGGCGCCGATCCAGCGCTATGGGTGCACCGGGTGCGGCGTGCACATGTACGGGCGGATCGAAAACAAGAATCACCCCTTCTACGGCTTCGATTTCGTGCACACCGAGCTGTCGAAGGACAAGGGCTGGTCGGCTCCCGAGTTCGCGGCGTTCGTCTCCTCGATCATCGAGTCGAGCTTTCCGCCGGCGCGCATGGGCGAGGTGCGCGCGCGCCTCAAGGAATTGAGGCTCGAGCCGTATGACTGCCTCTCGCCGGCTCTCATGGACCTGATCGCGACACACACCGCAAAACAGAAGGGTACGCTGGCGGCTTGAGCCCGTGCGGCCAGCCCGTCGGTTGGCCGCCCACCGGTGAACCGGCGCCGCGGCCCGCGACAGCGGGCGGGCGCCGGATGCGTGGCCACACGGAGGAGGCTCTCGTGATCGATCGTCGGCAGTTTGTCACCGTCGCCGGTTCGCTGGTCGCGGCGTGTGTCGCGCCGTCTTTGAGACGGGCCCTCGCCACGGCGCCGCCCGCGAGCGAGGTCATCGAGCGCCTGGATGCGCTGTTCGATGTCTTCATGGACGAGCGGCTGACGAAAAATCCCGACCAGCTCACGGTCCTCGGGCTCGACAAGGGCAAGTACGCGTGGGCCAGGTCAAAGCTCACCGAGGCCTCGCTGCAATGGGTGCGCGAGTCCAAGCAGGACAACGCCTCCCGCCTCAAGCGCCTGAGAGCCTTCGACCGCAGCACGCTTTCCGGGGCGGATCTCGTCAACTACGACACGGTCGAGTTCCAGATGGAGACGATCGCGCGCACCGAGCCCTTCGAGTACGGCGACGGAGTGCGCCCGTACGTGGTCAGTCAGCTGACGGGGGCGTACCAGAGCATCCCGACCTTCCTCGACCGGCAGCATCGGATCGAGAACAGGGAGGACGCCGAGGCGTACCTCGCACGGCTGCGGGCCTTTGCCGTAGTGCTCGATCAGGAGACCGAGCGCGTGCGGCACGATGCGGGACTGAAGGTTGCGCCGCCGGACTTCCTCATCGAGCGCACGCTGGAGCAGATGCGCACCTTGCACAGCACGGAGCCGGCTGACTCGATCCTCACGACCTCGATCGCAAAGCGCACGCAGAAGCTCGGCTTGCAGGGTAGCTACGGCACGGATGCCGCGCGCATCGTCACCGCCGAGGTCTATCCGGCGCTCGAGCGGCAGATGCAGGCCCTTGCCGAGCTGCGCCCCGGCGCCGCGCATGAGGCGGGGGTCGGCCGCCTGCCGCAGGGGGAAGCGCTCTACCACGTCGCCTTGCGCCAGGGCACGACCACCGCTCTGAGTGCGGACGAAGTGCACCGCCTCGGGCTCGGGCAGGCGAAGGAGCTCGACGCGCGCATGGATGCCCTGTTGCGCGCGCAGGGCAAGAAGAGTGGCACGGTGTCCGAGCGCATGCAGGGGCTTGCCAGGGACCCGCGCTACCTCTACCCCGACACCGATGCCGGCCGGCAGCAGATCCTCGATTACTGCAACGGGCTCATTACCGCCCTGCAGCCGCGTCTGCCGAAGTATTTCCACATCCGGCCCAAGGCGGCCGTGGAAATCCGCCGGGTGCCGGCCTACACGGAGGCCGGGGCGCCGGGCGGCTACTACCAGATTCCGGCGCTCGACGGATCGCGCCCGGGCGCCTTCTACATCAATCTGCGCGACAGCAGCGAATGGTCACGCTGGAAGCTGCCTACGCTGGTGTATCACGAGTCCGAGCCCGGACATCACTTCCAGCTGGCGCTGGTGCTGGAGATGCCCTCGCTGCCGTTGATCCGCAAGGCGGGCGGCGGTTTCTCCGCCAACACGGAGGGGTGGGCGCTGTACGCCGAGCAGCTGTGCGATGAGATGGGGCTGTATGAGGCCGACCCGCTCGGCCGGCTGGGTCTGTTGCAGTCGCTGCTGTTCCGCGCCGCGCGCTGCGTGGTCGATACCGGGCTGCATGCGAAGGGCTGGAGCCGTGAGCGCGCGATCGACTACATGGTCTCGACCACCGGTGAGAATGTCACGGCCATGACCACGGAAGTCGAGCGCTACTGCACCTGGCCCGGGCAGGCGTGCAGCTACAAGGTCGGCCACACCCGCTGGCTGAAACTGCGCGCGGAGGCGCGCCGCCGCCTGGGCGCGAAGTTCGACATCCGCGACTTCCACGATGTGGGGCTCACGGCTGCGCCGATGCCGCTGTCGGTGCTCGAGCGCGTGGTCGAGGACTGGCTGAAGAGTCTCAGGGTATGAGACGGCGCAGGCGCCGCGCCGGGTGCATCGGGGCGAGTCTGGTGGCGCTGCTGCTGGCTGCGGGCGGCGCCGCGGCGGACTATCCGCCGCCGGCAGAGGGTGACTTCCTCATCAGGGACTTCAGGTTCGCCTCCGGTGAGTCGCTGCCGGAGGTGAGGATCCACTACCGCACCTTCGGCACGCCCCGCGCGGACGCGCGCGGCGTGGTGCGCAACGCCGTCCTGATCCTGCACGGCACCGGCGGCAGCGGCGCGAGTCTGGTGAGAGCCGAATTTGCCGGTGAGCTGTTCGCAGCGGGGCAGCCGCTCGATGCTGCGCGCTTCTTCGTCGTGCTGCCCGACGCTATCGGTCACGGCAAGTCCAGCAAGCCGAGCGACGGGCTGCACGCGCGTTTTCCGCATTACGGCTACCAGGACATGGTGGAGGCGGAGTTCCGGCTGCTGACGCAGGGCCTGCACCTGAATCACGCGCGCCTGGTGATGGGCACGTCCATGGGCGGCATGCATACCTGGCTGTGGGGGGAGCAGCACCCGCAATTCATGGACGCGCTGATGCCGCTCGCGAGTCTGCCAACGCAGGTGTCCGGCCGTAACCGTATCTGGCGGCGGCTGATCATCGACGCGATCCGCAACGATCCTGCCTGGCTGGGCGGGGAGTACCGCACGCAACCGCCCTCGCTCAGGACCGCCGCTGAGATGCTGTGGCTCGTCAGCAGCAACCCGGTCCTGCGACAACAGGAAGCGCCGACGCGCGCGCAGGCGGACCAGGTGATCGACAGCTACGTGAACGACCATCTGAAGACGCAAGACGCCAACGACCTGCTGTACGCCGTGGCGGCGTCGCGCGACTATGACCCCGGGCCGGCACTGGAGAGGATCGAGGCGCCGCTGCTCGCGATCAACTCTGCGGACGACCTCATCAATCCCCCCGAGCTGCAGATCCTCGAGCGCGAGATCAGGCGCGTGCCGCACGGCCGCGCCCGCGTGATACCGTTCAGCGAGCGCACCCATGGGCATGGGTCGCACACCTACGCCGTGCTGTGGAAGCACGATCTCGAGGAGTTGCTGCAGTCCCCGGAACGCTGATGCCCGCGAACCGGCTCCGGCTCAGGCCCCGCGCACGTGCTGCGGGCCGAGCTCGGCGATGGAATTGCAGCCGAGCTGACCGAGCACCCTGTGGATTTCGCCGGTCAGGATGCTCAGCGCACGCTCCACGCCCGGCTCGCCCCCCGCGGCCAGGCCGTACAGCGTGGCGCGGCCGATCATGACCGCCTGCGCACCGAGTGCGAGCGCCTTGAGGATGTCGGTACCACGGCGGAAGCCGCTGTCGATGAGAATCGGGAGGCGCTCCCCGAGTGCGCGCACGGTCTGCGGCAGCACCTCGATCGGCGCGACACAGGAGTCGAGCTGCCGCCCGCCGTGATTGCTGAGCACGATGCCGTCGCACCCCAGTGCCGCAGCGCGCTCGGCGTCCGCCACGCTCAGTACTCCCTTGATGAGGAGTCGGCCGCGCCACAGCTGCCGGATCCAGGTGATGTCATCCCAGCTGATGGTCGCATCGAACAGCGGTGGAATCACCGTGCTGCCGCCGAGCGCGGTGGCCGCGGATGGGGGCAGGAAGGCCTCGAGATTGCGAAAGCGCGGCATGCCGTGGCGGCCGAGAACCTCGAAGAGCCAGCGCGGATGCCGCAGCACGTCGAGCGCGGTGCGGACAGTAGGTTTGCCGGGGGCGCGATAGCTGCGCTGGTCCCATTCACGGCTGCCGAACACGTTGGCGTCGGTTGTGAACACCAGCGCCTCGTAACCCGCCGCCGCGGCGCGCTGCATGATGTCGCGCGCGATGGCACGGTCCTTCAGCACGTAGAGCTGCATCCACAGCCGTCCGCCGGCGCGGTTGGCGACATCCTCGAGCCGGGTGGTGGACATGGTGCTCAGGGTGAACGGCACGCCGAGCCTGGCGGCCGCCCGCGCGAGCGCCAGGTCGCCTTGCGGGTCCAGCATGCCATTCAGGCCAGTGGGGGCGATGACGAGCGGGGAGTTGGCGGGCCGCCCGAGAATCGCCGTGCGCTGATGGCGCGCGCTGGTGTCGACCAGGGTCTGGGGGATCAGCCGCAGACGCTCCAGGGCGTCGCGGTTGGCGCGCAGCGTCACCTCGTCTTCGGCCCCGCCCTCGACGTACTCGAACGCGAAGCCCGGCACGCGGCGCCGGGCAATCTCTCGCAGGTCGGCGATGTTGAGCGCGCGTGACAGGCGATTGCTGCCGAACGGACGCCGCTTCCAGGGCATGCGCTCTCTCCCGGAGCCCGCCTACGCCGGCTACATCAGGGCCACGCTGATGCGCGAGGCGACGAAGGTGTTGGTGCCGGTATTGTATTGCCCGACCGCGACCAGGCGGTAGATCTTGTTGGTGCCCTTGAAGGTCGAGGACAGCGCAGTGGCAAAGCCGCTGATGCTGTTGAATACCGACACCCCGGTGGACAGGGTGGCGCTGCCGATCGCGAGCCGCAGATCAGCCTGGGCCGCGCCCACGATCGTGAAAGGCGGACTCGTGGGGAGCAACGTCAGATCCCGCACCCCCGGCCCGGTGTTCGCGGGCCCAGGGGGTCCAGTGCGAATCTCGTGGATGGTTCCGAGAGCGGCGTTTTTCAGGTCCACGACCAGGCCGGCGCTGCTCGCGCTGATGAAGGGCGCGGTCGCCGCAGCGCCGTTGATCCATTCCACCACCAGGCGCTGCTCGGTCGCGGTGCCGGCGGTGATGGCGGTCGCGGTGAAGTCCGGTGGCGCGGAACCGAACGCGTTGACGATGCCGTCGACCTGCAGCAGCGTGCCGGCAGCGATGGCGCTTTCGTCGAGCGAGCCGGTGTTCAGTGCGTAAGCACTCGGGTTGGCATCCTGCCCGGCGGTGCCGGTGCCGGCGAAGTTGAAACCGGCAGGCGCGAAGTTGCCGAGCGACAGGACATCGAGCAGGGCGCTGCCCGGGGTCGCGGAGTTGAGCGTCCCCCAGATGCGGGTCGGGGCGAGGCGCACCTGGCACGGCGGCGCCGAGCTGCAAGCCGTGGCGTCCAGGCTGACATTACCGGAGCTGTCGACGCTGCCCTGGCCGGACACATCCAGTTGCTGGCCGACCGATATGGCCGCGGGCGTCAGACCGCTCGCGGCCACCCCGTCCTCGCCGACGACGGTCGCGCTGCCGATGGTGACCGTGGCGTTGTTCGCGTAGCTGGCGGTGTAGCTGGCGGTGCCGAAGACGGGGGGAGTGAGGAAGGTTGCGCCGTGCACGGTCAGGGTGTTGCCGCTGCGGGCGCTGACCACGCCGCTGATGTGGTCGGCGATGGGACTCTCGAGGCTGGTGCCGGCATACACCGCGGTGGCGTGGACGCCGGGCGTGATACCGGACAGATCCCCGAGCGTTCCGTAGGCGGCGGTGGCCGTGTTTTCCGTCAGCGACGCCATGGCGGTAAGTCCCGCCGCTCCGGTGTAGGCGACACCATTGATGTTGAAGTAGGTCTGCGCGCCGGTGCTCACGGTCACGGCGCCGTAAGGGGTCGTCAGCAGGTCAGTCAAGGGTCTCACGTTCATGGTGTAGTCGCTCGAGCCGCTCTGCACCGTGACGAGCGGGCCCCGTACGCGCGTGACGGTGGCATCGGCGGGCGCCGGTGTCACCACCACGAACGGTCGCACCGTCACCGTGGGAGGTGTGGTCGCGGTGTTGATGGAATTCGATGCGGCGAGGTCGAAATCAATCGCCAGGCGCGTCGATTTGCCGTGGGTGATCACCAGCGGATGACCGGGATCGAAGGTGATGGTGACGGTGGCGGTGGTCAGCGCGGTCCCGGTGCTGCTTACGGGGGTGGCGAGGACCGCCTGCCCGTTGATGTTGACCCAGATGCTCGCGCTCGTGTAATCGAGAGTGAGCGTGGCGGACTTGTACGTGCCGGCCGGTACGGCCGGCACTCCGAGCAGCTCCGTCAGGTCGGTGAGGGCGGCGAGATCGACGCTTTCGGGCGTCGTCTGATACCGAATCAGAGGCTCGGACACGCCGTTGCTGTCGGTCAGGGTGATCGGAGGATTGATCGCCACTCGGTAAGCGGCAAAGTCACTGCTGGTATGTGAAAGGGTGATGACCGGCGTGCCCAGCGAGGCGGTGGAATTGCTGCCGCAGCCGGTGAGCAGGCCAGTGAATCCCAACACGAGGGTGGTCAGGGTTCGCGCAGAGCAGCGGCTGCCGCGGGTGCAAACGACGGTCATCAGGCTATCCCCTCCGAACCGATGGGCGCGGGCATTCTCGGCACCGTCGCTTAGAGGCACAGACCGGCAATCCGTTCCCCGCAATTACAGTGACTTGGTCGCCCGGTCCGCAAAGCGGGCTAGTTTACCGGTTTCGCGCCAATTTCAGTTGATCGTCAGCTGCACGGCGCCCGTCGTGCTGCCGCGCAGATCGGTCGCCGTGGGATACGACTGGCGCTGCAGGGTCCCGGACGCGTCGCGCGAGTTCCAGGCGCGCACCGCGACGTAATAAAGAGCCGCCGCGGTGCCGGCGGGCAGGCCGCTGACGGTGAGGGTTGCGCCCGCACCCTGGGCGAGCGCTGTATCCAGCGGTGTCGTGGCGATGAGCGTGCCGTCATGGATCACGAGCAATTCGCCGTGATCGTATTTGCCCGCCGTCGCCTGGGTGACGGAGGCGGAAATCGAGCCGGCGGTGGCGCCCGTGGCTAGCGCCAGCGTCGGCACGGTGACCGGCATCGCTGTCGTGGCGGACACGGAGGTCGTGAGGGCTCCGTCGGCGAACGAAGGCGCACTCGCCGCGACCAGGTACCCTCCGGCGCCCTCCCTGGGTGCGGTGCTGACCAGTGTCACGGACGCACCGCTCGTCGAGTAGGTGCCCGAATCGAGCGTACCGGTGGACAGCGCCTGGGCGTTGGCCAGCACCTGTTTGAAGGGATCGATGGGACTCGCTTCGATGACATAGGGAACTTCGCCCGCGGTCGCCAGCGTTTGGTAGAAGGCGACCTGTGCGCCGGCGGGCAGCGCGGCACCGGCCGCGGTGCCGACACTTGCAGTGTAGGAGCTGGCTGCCCGGGGGATCAGCGTACCCACCGACACCGTGTTGAGAGTCGCGTTGGCCGCGGTTCCGGTGGTGGTGGTAGTCGCCGCGCTGCTGCTGGCGAGGGTCACCTGCACCGCCTTGATGATGATGGTCGCGATTCCCGGGCCGTGAATGACCAGGTCGTACTCGGTCGGGCTCGAGGAGCTCGTCGCCAGCGGGTACAGGAGAAAGCTCCCGTCCGCATGCACCGGTGCGCGGCTCACCACCACGTGGCGCGTGCCGTCGGCGCTCAGGGACTGCGCGCTCACCTGGATGGCCGGCAGGCCTGCCGCACTGTTAATCCCGGCGAGGTTGGTGAGTGTCAGCTGCCCCTGGATGCCGCCCACCTCGGACAGATCGAAGGCGCTCGCGTGCGAGCTCAAGAGGATGGCGTTGGGCGTGGTCGCGCCGGCGTAGCTGAACGGGGTGAGGTCGCGCGCACCGTCGAAGGTGATCGCGAATGAGGTCGTAGTCGTGGTCGTCGTCGGCGTCGTGGGGGTGGTCGTGGGAGTGCCCGTCGTGGTGGTGCCGGTCGTGGTCGTCGCGCCGGTGAGCGCGGCGCCGACATCTCCAACCGGCACCTTCAGCGTGCCCGGGATGCCGATGCCCTGCTCAGGATTGAGCAGCTCGAGGGGCAACTGGTGCGGCGTGCCGGTCGTGCCAACGTTGTCGACGTAGTCCGCTTCCGCGTTGTAGCGCGCGCCCGCACTCTGCGCCGAGCTCGTCAGGGGCGCGGCCGGATCCACCGGGATGAGCCGTACCTGCGAATAGGTTCCCGGGGCCAGCTTCAGTCCGGTGACCAGGCTGCCGAGGTTGCCGCCCGATTCGGTCACCAGATCAACCGTGGCCGGGGTCGACAGGGGGAACTTGACCCAACCGCCGTCGTCGGGACCGGCAGTCGCGCTGGTGTTGAACCACACTTCCTGCGCGGTGATCCACACGTGCGAGTACTGCGCCGGGGTGTTGCCGGTTACCGACACATCGGTGCGCGTCGAGCAACCGGCCACCGCGCAGCACAGGCCCGCGACCGCAACGGCAAGTGCGACAGATATGCGGTTCATGATGCCAATCCCTGTGCCATGAGAGGCGATGATGTCCCAACTGGCCTGGCCCCGCAACGCGCGGGGTGGCCCGTCCACTGTGTCGAATTATCGTCACGCTTCACAGGCCTGGCGGGCGAATTGGACGCGCCCGGGCAAAGTCTGTACAGTGCGCGGCGCCAAACGTCCTTACAGTGCTCGGTCAGCACCGTTTCGCTCGCAGTCTGTGCCTCGCCGGCGCACTTCGATTTACCATTAACTCCAAGCCTCGCGTCTGACCGCCGCAGCCAAAAGCTGCCGGGCGAGTTCGATAACAGAGGTTTTCCTTTTATATGTCATTTACCGATCTCGGGCTGAAGCCCGAGCTGGCCCGTGCCGTGGCCGAAAAGGGCTACGTCACCGCCACCCCCATCCAGCGCGAGGCGATTCCCGCGGTGCTCGCCGGCCGCGATGTGCTGGCCGGTGCGCAGACCGGCACCGGCAAGACCGCAGCGTTCATCCTGCCGATCCTGCAGAACCTTGCATCTCACCAGGCACGTGCCCCGCGCGCGCTGGTGCTGACGCCGACGCGCGAGCTCGCGGCGCAGGTCGCCGAGAGTGCCCGCGACTACGGCCGTCATACCGGGCTGCGCACCGTCGTGATCTTCGGTGGCGTGAGCGAGAAGCCGCAGATCGAGGCGCTGCGCAGCGGTTGCGACCTGCTGGTGGCCACTCCAGGGCGGCTGCTCGATCTCGCGCAGCGGCAGCTCCTCGACCTGCGCCAGGTGCGCTGCTGCGTGCTGGACGAGGCCGACCGCATGCTCGACATGGGCTTCATTCACGCCATCCGCCAGATCCTGAAACTCCTGCCGCGCGAGCGCCAGAATCTCATGTTCTCGGCGACCTACTCCGAGGAGATCCGCGAGCTCGCGGGCCGTCTGCTGCGCAATCCGGTGGCGATCGAGGTCGCGGCGCGCAACGCCGCGGCCGAGCGCATCGAGCAGCACGTGTATCGCGTGCCCAAGGAGCACAAGCGGCATCTCCTGGCGCACCTCATCGTGAGCGGCAACTGGCACCAGGTGTTGGTGTTCACTCGCACCAAGCACGGCGCCAACCGGCTGACCGAGCAGCTCCAGGGCAGCGGCGTTTGCGCCGCCGCGATCCACGGCAACAAGAGCCAGGGCGCGCGGGTGCGGGCGCTGGCGGATTTCAAGGAGAACCGCATCACGGCACTCGTGGCGACCGAGGTCGCCGCCCGCGGACTCGATATCAAGGAGTTGCCGCACGTGGTCAACTACGAGCTGCCGAATGTGCCCGAAGACTACGTGCACCGCATCGGTCGCACGGCGCGTGCCGGTGGCTCCGGTTCCGCCGTCTCCCTGGTGTCGCCGGAGGAGGCGCCCTTGCTGCGCGAGATCGAGAAGGTACTGCGGCGCACGTTGCCGGTTGCGGCCTTGCCGGCCTATCCGGTGGCCGCAGCCCCTGCCGCGGGCGCGCCGCCCGCGCGCGTGGCCGCGCTCGCCGGCGCTCATCGGCAGGAGGGGCGGCGCTGGCAGGCCGGCCCGGGACGGCGAGCGCCGCCGCGCGGCCGTGCTGCGGCGCCGTCCGCATCCTTCCCGCGCGCGCGTCGGCCCGTGTAGTACCGCGTGAGACCGGTGCGGTCCCGGAGCGGCAGACTCCCGGCTGTGTGATGACCGAGCTCGCCTGGGTCGCGCTGCGCGCCGCGAGTTTCGTGCTGCTGTTCCAGGCGGCGGGCGCGGCGCTCTTCAGCGCGGCCTTTGCGCACCGTCTCGCCCACTCCGCGCCCGCTATCCGCGGCACAGGCGTGCGCGCGGCGGCGGGGGCGCTCGCGGTGCTCGCGGCGCAGTACCTCATCGAGCCGGTGCACCTGGCGGGGGAGTGGGCCGGGATCGCCGACGCGTCCCTCCACCGGCTGGTGTTGAGCTCTTCCACCGGTGCCGCGCTGGCGGTGCGGGCCGCCGGTGTTGCGGGCGTGGCGCTCGGGCTGCGGTACGACGGGTTGGCCGCCAGGAGCGCGGCTGTTGCCGGCGGCCTCGCCGCGCTGGGCTCGTTCGCGTTGACGGGGCACAGCGCGGTCGATCCGCACCGCCTGCTGCTCGCGCCGCTGCTGCTCGTCCACCTCATGCTCGCCGCGTTCTGGTTCGGCTCGCTGTGGCCGCTGCGGCAGCTGTGCGCCCTGGAGCCGCGTGCGCAGGCGGCGCGCGTGATCGAGGCGTTCTCATCCGGCGCGCTCTGGCTCGTGCCGCTCATCCCGCTCGCGGGCGCCGGGATTGCGGCGGTGCTGCTGCCGGGTTTCGCCGCACTGCTGGCGCCCTATGGCCTGCTGCTCGGCGCCAAGCTGCTGCTGTTCGCGGCACTGATGGGTCTCGCCGCGCTCAACAGGCTGCGGCTCACGCCCGCGCTGGCGCGCGGGGAGCCCGGTGCGCTGCCGCGGTTGCGGCGGTCGCTGGCCGCTGAATATGTCCTCATCTGCGCGGTGCTCACCGTGACGGCCGTGCTGACCGGGTTTTTCTCGCCCGCGCAGACCGAGCGCGATGCGACCGCCGGCCCGCCCGCTATGGCGCGCGCATGATGGCGCGGCGTACCTCGGCGAGCGGCGCGCTGTCGGAGAGGCGCACGGCGGAGCCTTCGGGCTCGATACCGAGCTGCTGCCACAGCTTCATGAGATCGGGCGTGACGGGGCGGTCTTTCATCTGCGCGTAGAGATCCTCGAGCGTCGTGGTGCCGACCGCCCCATCGCCGGTCCTCAGGACGCGCTCGATCGGCCAGTCCGCGCTGAGCCCGCCGCTCTCGCGCGCCACGGCGCGCAGCGCGTCCTGTAACCCGAAGCGGTTGTGCGTCTGCGTGCGGATCTCGACGTCGGCCAGCAGACAGAACATCGCGCCGCCCCAATAGGTGCGCCCCCAGGTGTGAGTGTGGTCAAGTCCGCGGTCATCGGCTTGCGGCATGCCGCGCGGCATCTGCCGGATCTCTTCCGCCCACACATCCGCTTCGCTGCGGTTGCCGGCCTGCACGCGCGCCACTCCCTCGACGTAGGTCGCAATTCCCTCCGACAGCCACGCATGAGCCTCGCCGGTATCCGGCAGCGCAAGGTGGGTCATCTCGTGCACCAGTACCCAGTCCGAGAGCAGCTGCGCCCCGCGCACCTCGCGCCCGACCTGCACCCGAATGGAGGCGTCGGGATTGGCGAAGCTCTTACCCCCGTGCACACCCTCACCGGCCTCGGCCATCACCCGCACGGTGAGCCGGGTGGCTGGAAAGCGTCCGTAATAGCCGGCGACGATACTCGCGGAACGGCGTATCCATTCCCGTACCGCATCGCCGCCGTCGCGAAAGGCGCGCGGCTCGAGCTCGACGTGTATGGCCGCGCCGTCGATCCTGATGTCGTTGGGGGTCGCAGCCGCGGATGCCGGCGGCGCGCCGAGCGCCAGGTGTGCGATCGCGGCCGCAGCGGCGGCAGTGCCGGCGGGCCAGGCGCGCGGCATCAGCGGTCCTTCAACGCGCGGTCTGGCCGAACAGCACGCGCCGGGCCTCCTCCGTGAGCGGGGTGCGGGTGTTGGCGGCCGGGTTGATCGAGGCCGCCTTCTCGTAGGCGCGCACGGTGGCCGGACGGTCGTGGATGGCCTGGAACCAGCGCTTGAGCTGCGGGAAATCCTCGAGCTTCTGTCCCTGCGCTTCGTACGGCACGATCCAGGGGTAGGCCGCGATATCGGCGATCGAGTACTCGCCGGTGATGAACGCACGCTCGGTGAGGCGCTTGTTCAGCACCCCGTACAGGCGGTTCGTCTCGTTCACGTAGCGCTCGATGGCGTAGGGAATCGGCTCGGGCGCGTAGCGGGCGAAGTGATGGTTCTGGCCGGCCATCGGGCCCAGTCCCGCCACCTGCCAGAACAGCCATTGCAGGCCCTCGAAGCGCCCACGCAGATCGGTTGGCAGGAGCCGCCCGGTCTTTTCGGCGAGGTACAGCAGAATCGCGCCCGACTCGAACACGGACAGCGCTGCGCCGCCTCCCCTGGGATCGTGATCGACGATCGCCGGGATGCGGTTGTTGGGAGAGATGGCGAGGAACGCCGGATCGAACTGCGCCCCGGTATTGATGTTCACCGGCACGATCCGGTAGGGGAGCCCCGTCTCCTCCAGGAACATCGTGATCTTGTGTCCGTTCGGCGTGGTCCAGTAATAAAGGTCGATCATGATCCGCACCTCCGGCGCCCGAGCCCCACATTGGCACGCCCTGGGCGCACGCGCGAGGCCCTTACGAGTTGGCGCGGCGTCCGCCTTTCGCGGTATTGATAGGTACAGGCGCCCGTGAACTTTGAGGCTGCCACTGGAGACGTCTATGACTCCTGACCGCTCCGGACTGCGAGCGCAGCTCGCGGAGGCAGGTTACGCGCTGCTGCCGGCAGCCAGCGCGCGCGCCACGCTGCAGCTCGACCTCGCGGCTCTCGATGCCCTGCGCGACAGCTGGGAACGGTTGCCGCGCGATGCGTACCTGCGCGATGGCGGCAACTACCGCGCGCGCCGGCACAGCTGTTTCGTGCAGACCCCGGCCGCAGGCCTGCTGGAGGCGGTGCCGCACCGCCCGCACTGGCAGCCCACCGCCTACAACGCTCTGCATGGCGGACTGACGCGCTGGTTCGAGCCCGTGGAGCCTGCGGTCATGAGCGCGCCGGCGTGGCGCCAGCTGCTGAGGTCCGTTGGCGAGCTGTTTGCCGAGGTTCGCGCCGTGGCGCGCTGGTTCATCGAGGCACACCAGTTCCGCATCGACACCGCCAGCGGCGTCGGCCGTCCGACGCCCGAGGGCGCGCATCGCGATGGCGTGGATTTCGTCGCGGTGATTCTCGTCGGACGGCGCAACATCCTCGGGGGCGAAACGCGCGTGTTCGATGCGCGCGGCGCCTCCGGCGTGCGCTTTACCATGCAGGAGCCCTGGTCGATGCTGCTGCTGGATGACGCGCGCGTGATTCACGAGACGACCCCGATCCAGGGGCAGGGGAAGGACGGCGTGCGCGACACGCTGGTGCTGACCTACCGGGAAGGGGGATTTCAGGAGCCCGACACGGCGCCGGCCTGACGACCGCACACCGGAGGGCACTCACGGTGGGGCCCCGTGCCCGCAGGCCGTCACCCGCCGTCGCCGTCCCGGGATGAGCGCCCGGCGATCCAGGTTTCCACAACGTTGAGCGCATCGTCGGCGAGCACCAGGTTCGCCTTGAGGCCCGGGGCGATGCGGCCGGTATCGTGCGTGAGCCCGAGGAACTCGGCCGGCCATTCGCTCGCCATGCGCACCGCATCGGGGAGGGGGAGCCCGAGCATCGAGACTGCATTGCGTACGCAGCTCGCCATGTCGATGTTGGAGCCGGCGAGCCGGCCGTCTTCGTCGAAGCAGGCGTAGCCGTTGACGGTGATTCGCCGCCCCTGCAGCTCGAAGGAGCCATTGTCGGTGCCGA
>Ga0209471_1001145_pt1 | contig 16124 bp, 26 predicted proteins | sample GraSoiAngelo_128_FD_185885 | JGI IMG/M metagenome (GOLD analysis project Ga0209471, IMG submission 185885) | Grasslands soil microbial communities from the Angelo Coastal Reserve, California, USA - 14_0927_12_20cm (SPAdes) (version 2) | ecosystem: Environmental > Terrestrial > Soil > Grasslands ...
GGGGAGATCCATAGCCGCTATTTCCGGCGCGTATTCGGCTTGTGCCGTCACATGCTGGACTCGCGGGAGAGTGCAGAAGATGCCACCAGCGAAGTCTTCCTCAAGCTTCAGCGCTCCATCGAGAGCTACGACGGTTCGATACCGTTCCCAAGATGGCTGCTGCGAGTGGCTGGCAACCAATGCATTGACGTTTTGCGGCGGCGTCGGCGTGGACGGCAGGTGATTGTGGAAGTTGAATACGGAGCCGCAGTCGTCGAGGCAACCAGCTCGGAGCCGTCGCCGCTGGGCAGTGTCATCAGGATGGAGGAGAGGGCGCAGCTGCAGGCTGCCATCGCATGCCTGCCGGAGAACTTTCGCTTGCCGCTGGTCCTGCGCTATTACAGCGAGCTGAGTTATGACGAAATCGGGCAGCAGTTGGGCCTGGAGAGGAACCATGTGGCGGCGCTGATATTTCGTGCCAAGCTCGAGCTGCGTCGGAAACTGGCCCACAGGAGCAAGTGATCATGGAATGCTATTCGGAACAGACCTGCGCCCTCTTGGTGGACGGCGAACTAACAGTGGATGAGGCGCAGCACCTGCGAGACCACCTTGTCACGTGCCAGCGCTGCCGGGAACTGGTGGATGCATTGCGCGCTGAGAACCGCGTTCTGAGCGAAAGCCTACGCGAGCTTCCGGAAGAAGCAGCCAGCCCGGCGGCCTTCTCCCGTTTGCGCTGGTCCTGGGTGTGGGGTGACCTGGCGTTTGTGGCCGCGGTGCTGGCGCTAGGTTGGATCGTTTCCGTTTGGATTGATGAGCTGAAAATTCCGGACGCGCTGAAATGGTTCAATCCCTTCAGCCTAAGCGGCCTCACGAACCTGATGTTCAACCTTTCCTACTACCTTGCACAGGGAGGTACTGCCATGCTAACTGAGTACGCTGCTGTCGTTGGGGGTTTCTTTTTGCTTTTGCTGTTGGGCGGCAGCGCACTGCTGCTGGGACGCCGAGGGCGGCTGCGCCAGGCTGGCCCGCGCCTGCTGATCGTGATGCTTACGTTGTCTTTGCCCAGCGTAGCGATGGAGCGGCGTCACGGGGAGTTCGTCACGGTACCGGCGAGCGAGACTGTGGACGACACCCTTTTGGCCACCGGCAACACTGTGCGCGTGGAAGGCGTGGTCAATGGGGACTTGCTGGTTTTTGGCCGGACTGTGGAAGTGCGTGGCACCGTCAAGGGTGACCTGGTGAGTTTTGCCAAGAGAACTGTGGTGAGTGGAAGCGTGGAAGGCCACATCTACAACTTTTCGCAGTCGCTCGACCTGGACGGGCAATTGGGCCACAGCATCTACGGTTGGACGCAGTCTTTGCATGTGGATAACCGGGGTCACGTGGGTGACGGAATCGTGGTTGGAGCTGGCGACTTCATCCTCGAAGGCGAGGTGAAGCGCAGCGTGACCATCTTCACCAGCAATGCCGATGTGAGCGGCAGCATCGGCCGCGATCTGACGATGGCCGGGGGTAGCCTTACGCTGACTACCACGGCCCGGCTCGGCGGCAACCTGAGCGCTCGCGTGCGCCACCTGAAAGACGTGCACATCGCCGACGGCGCAACCATTGAGGGCAAACGTGACATCCAGGTGCGCGTGAGGAAGAGTCAGTTCAGGCGCGCCGGATTCTACTTCCGCCAAGCCGTCTGGCTGGCTTCGGCCATGCTGGTGGGATGGCTGAGCCTAGTTCTGTTTCCCGGCTTCGTCCAGGCTAGCACTCAGGCGGTGGGCTCAGGCTGGCGCAGCCTCGGGCTGGGGGTTGGAGTTCTGGCGGGGGTACCGGTGGCCATAGTTGTGGCAGCGATCACGCTGGTCGGCATCCCGCTCTCGTTTATGTTGTTCGCGGCGTATCTCGCTGCGATCTACCTGGCGAAGATTTGGGTCGGAGCCTTCCTGGGGCGGATACTTCTGAGGCCAACGGGTGCCACGAAGCACGATTGGCTCCTGGGACTACTGTTGGGCCTCTTGATCCTCACCATCGTTGGGTTCATCCCGTATGTTGGCGGGTTGGTCCGCCTCGGTATGGTTTGCCTAGGTTTGGGAGCTTTTGCTTGGCAGCTTTACCAGGCTTCACGACCAGCAATAACGGCCTGAAAAAGACTGTTGAGAGGGCTGGAAGCACGCCGGACAAATAAACAGCGAAACGATCACTTCGTAGTGAATCGAGTGAGGTGCGAAAGCACGCACTGCCATCGCCCATTTTGCTTCATAAAAACATCTGTCGCCCGCTCCTGCGTGGTGAAGACTTGCCCGTTGAATTTACACTTGGTTGCAGTCAGCGCCGTGACAACTGCAGCGTTCCCGTAAATGCGAACTCTAGCGTCATCGGACTCCATCATTTCGTGGGTCAGAGCACCTGACTTAATCACGCCAAGGAAGCGCGCTCTATCAATTATGCCACCATCCGGGTCAATGATGATCCAGTCGTCGGCAAGGAATCGTCCGACTGCCTCTGCATCATTTTTCACAATCGCTTGCGAGAATTCTTTCTCGAGTCTTAATATTTCTTCTTGCATCGTATTGCTCCTAATTTCACCGAAAGGGAGCGAAGGCACTGCAAGTGCTAACGTGATGAGAATCAAGGCCCGTTTCAATCTTCTTTAGTGACGATCATCCCACTGGATTGGTATCATTCTAGTCTCGGAGGTTTTTGACATGGCTGGTGACGGACGAGACCACGCATTGTTGGAACAGGAAATGCAAAACCTCCGCGCCCTGGCCAAGCGTATGTTGATGGAGACCGATCCCGAGAAACTTCAGATACTCATCGAACAACTCCGGCGAATCGTTGAGACGCGACTTTCGAGGCCACGCGCCTAAGTCGCGGGGGAGTTTGGTCGCCTATCGGCGACGGATTTTCTTCGGGCTCTTTCCTCGTCGAGCTTGGCAATCAGTTGCTCAGCCAATTCCGTCATCTTCCGAGGGTCCGTTTCCTGTTCGAGTCGGTGCGCCAGTTCGCGCCAGTCTCCATTTGTGGCTTCGCCGTCGTTTGCTTTTGAGACTCCCATTTTAAATTCCTTTCCTGCGAATTGAGCGCCTCCGCATGCGGGACTTGCCAGAAGGTTTGACCGTAGGATCGTGATGATGATTGGTAATTCGTTTCCTCGCTGGGAGCGGTTCAGCAATCTTCATCACCGCCGTTATCGGAATCGTTTCAAAGTGCATTAGAGACCGTCGCATTTTCAATTTGCTCCTTCCACACATAGAAACCCTAGCAGGCGGGAAAGCCTACGGGTTATATCTTTTGGGAACCGGCTCGCGCGGTTTGTCTGCGCTAAAACGCTCTATTAGCAGGTAGTTGGCTGCACGTCTGTTGTAGAGCAGAGCCTGCCCGGTTAGGAAGAATTCAGCCTCCATTTAGCGGGTCGAGCCCTCCGTTTAGTGGGCTAAATCTTATGCCTCACTACCTCGTATTTTGTGCTTGACTGCATCGTCACGATAAAAGTACGATTGCGTTACGTTCGTTTAACGAGTGTTTCTCGGGCAGGAGGTTCCCATGAGCCCTCGGACAACCAAAGTCCCGATGAATTTCAGCACAATGGCGCAATTGGCCGTTCCCCAAGGTCGAAATGGAAAGCACAAGGAGATCGTTACCCGAATCCTCTCCGATCTCGATCAAGTACCGGCAGGAACTGCGCTCAAAGTGCCGTTGTCGAAATTGGTGGAAAGCAAAGAGAAGGTCCGATCCGCGCTCAATCGCGCCATTCACAAAAGCCGGAGAAATGTCGCTACCGCTAGTGACGCGGATTTCTTGTACGTGTGGAACAAGGCAGAGTAGTCGGTACGGAAATTGGTGATTTAAACTCCGTTTAAGGTGACCGGTATGGGTCGCGAACTCAATCAAAGAGAAAAGGAACTCTGCGAGCAACTTAGCGCTGAGACGAATCCCCACAGGATTCTAGCGTTGGTTACCGAACTCAACGATTTGCTTCAGAATCAACCCGTGCAAGAGCTACGAGTCCAAACGCGCGGTCTGACGCGATTTCGGGCAGTCGATTTCCAGAAGGCAAGTAGCCGCGCTTATACGATCAGTTCCTCCGGGCCTTCTTCGCGGCCACGTCTTTCTGTGCTGCGGCCCTGATTCTTTCGACGTGGAACAGCTCAACCTCACCTCTCAACATTGTGCAGGCCTGCTCGGCTTTAGCACCACACTTTGGACAGACCAACGTCGTTGGGCTGATGGGGATGTATTCCGGAAGTTTTGCCATGCCGAGAGAGGAACGGCGGCTACACGCGCTCCTTCCCTAGCCGCATGGCTGAGGGTTGAATAGATATCAAAAGCCCGCCCAAACCAGATAATTCCCAGCAGCAGCATGAATACCAGCGGCAGGACCAGTGCGGCTTCGGCAATTTCCGAGCCGCTGCAGTCGAGCGTTACGGGATAAAGAACTTTCCATCCATCGAGCCTGGTTGTGGAGGAAGCTATCGCCAGAAGAGCAGGGGGAGAAGCTGTTGCTGAATCAGAGCAAAAGAGGCATTGCTCGGACCATACGGCATCTGCTTTCGCCTTACCTGATGAAGAGCTCACCACTTGTGGCCAAGTTGGGCGATTTGACCAAACTCGTGTCCGCCCTCCAGTCGGGCCAACTCGGCTCCGTCAGAGTGGTCTCCATAAAAGTTCCTGGGAATTTCGTTTTTGTGGCCGAAGAATTATTACGAAATCTTGAAGCACAGGAGAGTTAGCATTCACATGCGCTACAAACACCCGATAAAACAAATCTTGACTGCCACGCGAAGCTCTTGGGATGGCCCCGAGACCCGGCCCGCCGTGCGCCATGCATTCGACAAACTGACCAAATGCGGAACTCTAGCGCTGGGGGCCGAAATCTTTGCCTCGGAAACTGAAAAGAAGCTCGTTCCCCATACCTGCAAGGTGAGACCCTGTCCGAGTTGTGGGCATCGAGCCACGCTTCTATGGCAACGGGACAGGTGGTGCGCTCTCCCCGGTATTCCTTATGTAGGCATCGTGTTTACGATGCCGGATCTCCTCTGGCCAATCTTTCGGCAGAACCGCCATCTCCTGCATGGCTTGCCGAAGCTTGGAGCTGCGGTGATTGGCCAGTGGGCAAAGCTCAAGTATGGCGTTCGCTTGCCGATTATGGTGATACCACACACCTTCGGAGGACGTCTGAATTTCAACACTCATCTCCATGTCTTGATATCCGCCGGCGGTTTGCAGGAATCGGAAGGTCGCTGGGTTAACAGCTTGGTCTTCGATGAACGCAATGATAAGAGCAAGATGATGCGAATGTGGCGCTTCGCAGTGATCGCATACCTCAGAGCGGCACTGGAAGCGAATGTACTCACCTCGGATCTAAGCCATAAAAAGCTCAGAGCCCGTTTGAAGAAGCAGTATGAGCGTTGGTGGAGCATCGATATTGATCACTTTGCGTCGAAGGGGCACTTCTTGCGCTACGCAGGCCGGTACGTTCGCCGGCCACCAATCGCGCAGTATCGGTTCACGAAGATTACGGATCGGGAAGTCCGGTTCTGGACCAAGGACAAGGTTCAAAAGCGGCGGGTGAGCGTTTCATATACACCGGAGGAATTTGTAGCCATCCTGGCGGAACACGTTCTAGACCGCTACCGACACGCGATTCGCTACTTCGGCCTGCTGGCGCCTGGCACAAAAGCACGGACCTCGGCTGCTGTGTTTGCGCTGTTGGGACAACCGACGCGACCTCGTCCACGACGATTGGGTTGGGCATTTTCGCTGCGAAGAGACTTTGGAGTAGATCCCCTTACTGATCGGCTCGGAAAACCGATGCGATGGGTGGGTCGGCTGAAGTCCCGCGTCTAGGTTGACTGGCAGCACCACCAAAGGTCCCGCCGGCTGTGCAATAGCGGTTTCGTCAGATAGAAGCACCTGGTACACGTGCTCAGATCATTTCAAATGACCGATTTGAGCTAATCCAAATTCTGCTCAAACGCGCGCAGTTTCCCTTCTGCTGGCCTGACGGCCATTCCGACCGCAACTGAACGACCGCGCAAGCGCCGATGGAGAGCAGCGATCCCTTTGAAATGGATTTTTGTTTTTCCTATACGTTTAATCAGTGCTTCAAAGGAGTCCATATTTTCGGGAAACGCGCCGTCCTCGGCCCCCGGTCATTATCGTGCCGGTTTCCTCGAAGACGAGCGAGATGCGTGTGAGTCTTTGCGGCTCATCGAAGATTAGCCGGATGGTTTGGGTGCCAGACTCGGCGGCACGCCAACCCTGCGTTTCTCCTGAAACCAGCGCAGCGTCGATCCCGTAGTCCTTCTCTTCCGACGTGACCTCAACCGTGGCAGCACGGTCGAGGTCTAACCAGCCTGCGTCATCAGGTCGGATACCCAGCGGAGTCGGCGTGAAAAGGTGCTTGCGCATACCCCAATAGTCTACCTCCGGCGCTGGTCTAAGTGTTCTGCGAAGCGAACAAACCTTCCTCTCCTGCAAGGCATCCACGTTGCAGTACAGATGGGAGCCAGAATGAGCAAGAAAAACGGGCTTGCTGACCCAACCCGCTTGAAGCCCTTCGATTCTGACGATAAGCAGATGCTTCGTGTCGTTATTGAGACTCCAAAAGGCAGCCGCAATAAGTTTGCTTTTTGATCCTGACGAGCACATCTTCGAACTCAAGAAGGTATTGCCAGCCGGGATGACGTTTCCCTATGACTTCGGATTCGTTCCCTCGACCAAAGCTGACGATGGCGATCCTGTCGATGTACTGGTCTTGATGGATGAGCCAGCATTCCCCGGTTGCGTACTGACGTGCCGACCCATTGGAGTGATCGAGGGCGAGCAGGGCGACAAGAAAGACAAAGAACGCAATGATCGAATCATCGCGGTTGAGAAGGATGCGCACAGTTGGGCGGACATCAAGACGATCAATGATCTGGGGAAGGAATTCTGTCGCGAACTAGAAGAGTTCTTCGTGAACTACCACAAGCTGTCCGGTAAAGAATACCGGGTTCTGGGTGTGAAGGGACCAGATCAAGCACGAAAACTGGTGAAATCAGGAATGCGATGAGAGATCGAAAGTGATGAGCCAGATTCTCGTCCGGTTCCTCGTCGGCGGTGCGGTAGTGTCTGCCTTCGCAGTCGTAGGCGATCTGCTAAAACCGAAGAGCTTCGCAGGGCTATTCGGTGCTGCGCCGTCAGTCGCGCTTGCGACTTTGGGGCTCACGGTAGTGACCGAAGGTGCATCCTATGCCGCCACTGAAGCCCGCTCCATGATGGCAGGTGCAATCGCGTTTACAGCTTATGCCTCGTTTGTCAGTTGGGTCATGGTGCGTTACAAGCTGAAAGCACTGTTGGTCACGATCTGCTCAATTCCTCTGTGGCTTGGGGTAGCATTCGGGCTCTGGTACATTTGGCTGAGATAGCAATGCAGATCAAGGTCGATCCTTCGGTTATCGGGCAAACAAGATGGTATGAGTACGTCGTTCGGTTTCTTTTCGGCGGACTAATTACGGCTGTCGCAGGAATCATCGCCAAGAAGTTCGGTGCGGGCATCGGTGGGTTGTTCCTAGCGTTCCCGGCGATCTTTCCAGCCAGCGCAACGCTGATTGAGAAACATGAGAAGCAGAAAAAAGAAGAGAAAGGGCTACGAGGAATGCGGCGTGGACGAGAGGCAGCGAGCGTTGATGCCGCAGGTTCGGTGATGGGGAGCGTAGGACTGTTAGTTTTCGCTTTGATAGTCTGGCAATTCGCGCCCCGCTACAGCACATTCATGGTGCTCACGGGTGCTACTGTAGCTTGGCTGACGGTTTCCGTGCTGATTTGGCACGTTCGAAAGCGAGCGTAGCCGCAGCGTCGGCGAACATTCGAATGCCAACTACAGATGGGTTAGTGCAGACTTCAGGCGACTTGTTGGCTCGCAGTGGTAGCCGTGGCATGTGCGCGAACTGAACACAGCCTTACAGAAGGTATTGAACCCAGCCCGACCCGGTCAGCCCACCGTGGAGCGGTTCGGATGGCGTTTCCAGATCGGCGACAAAGTCATCCAGACGGAGAACGACTACGACAAGGACGTGTTCAACGGCGATGTAGGAATCGTCGAGCGGATTGATTCCGTCGAGCAGCAGGTCACGGTGCGCTTCGACGAGCGGCTGGTGAAGTACGACTTCGGCGAACTAGACGAGATTTCGCTGGCTTACGCGATCACGATCCACAAGTCGCAGGGATCGGAGTTCCCGGCAGTAGTGATCCCGCTCGCCACGCAGCACGCCCAACGATGAATTGGGGAGAATAATAGCGAACGCGTACGAGAGCGGAAATTATGGATCGCTGGCAGTGACCATTGCGAGATACCAAGCTAAACAACAAGCCAACTGCGAGCCGATCTACTACCGTGAGCGTTGGCCTCCGCGTGGATATTAAATAGCGGAGAAAACAAGAATCAATTTTGCCGTGTTTTGTTGCGGGCAGGCATTGCATGCTAGTTGAATCCACACAAGTTCCATTTTCTCACTGCGCATCCGTGTTGCGACCTAATTCACGTTAGCCTCCGCATGGATATTAAATAGTTCCACTTATGATGCCGAACTCCAGGGCAAGCATCGGGCCCGAACGGTCATCTGCAGCGACACCTGGGTCACGCGGTCGAACAGCGCGCCCCACTGCTCCAGTTCGCGCACGCGCTCGCTGGCCTCTTGCGCATGGATCTGCGCCATTCGCCAGTTGTTAAGAAATTTCCCGCCCCGCATGGTGTCGCGGAAGTGAACGCGCCAGTTGTCAGCTTCGTCCACGTTGGCCATGGCAGCAGCGATTCCACCCTCAGCCATTACGGTGTTGGGCTTTCCCCAACAGAGATTTGCATATCACTCCTACGCTTGCACCCTGCGCCAGGGCTTCAATGGCGGCACGCAGTCCAGCGCCACCCGCTCCAATGGTCGCGTTTCGTGCATCCTGCCCCTTGGGTGTGGCAGTATATGGCTCCAGAACAGTTGGAGGGCAAACAGCCGGATGCGCGCACCGCGCGACGCGGTCCGGCCTTCGGCAGACTCTCTTATTTGTTCTTTACCATTGCCACCATGAATTCTTCGGCGCGGCGTTGCACTTCGCCTTCGCTGAGGGTTTCTTTTACCATAGCCAGCGCCCAGACGTGTCCCCAGAGATCGCCCACCCAGCAATAGCGATCACCGAAAAACATGTCGGTGGGTGGAAGCAGCGGAGTGCCTCCTAGTCCCACGGCGCGGGCGAAGCTCTTATCGACATCATCAACATACATCTCCAGCACCACGCTGGTGCCCCCAAGAGTTTCCGGCGAGCGCGGACCCTTTGGGTCGTATGCGGGCATGTCGGTGAGCTGGAGATACGATTCGCCGATCTTGAATTGCGCGAAGATTCCTGTCATGCCTGGCATCGGCGCCTGGTAAATGACCTTCGCGCCGAATGCTTTCTGGTAAAAGTCGAGTGCGGCGCGACCATCGCGCACCATGAGATAAGGAACTACCTGCCGGTTGTTTGGTCTTCCTCCCTGGATGGCCATATCATGTGTCCTTTCGCTGGTTAACTTGCCCCAAGCGCCAGACGTGTCCTGAAGGATCTCTAACATCGCGGAACTGAGCGGCCCATGCAGCGATTTGCACGAGCGGCTCTGGATTGAGCCGGTAATACCGGTGGCGGCCGGAACGGCGCACGGCGATCAGCCCGCTGTCCCTTAGCACGGCCAGATGTTTTGAGAGCGATGGCTGGGTTATACGAAAAGGCTCCCAGAGCTCAAGCACCGTAAGCTCGCGTTGGTACAGCCGCTCAAGGATGCTTCTGCGCGTTGGATTGGCCACCCCTCGAAAGATCCGATCCTGCCGATAGCGCCGCATGACGTAGAATGATATATAGCCACATGGCTATATGTAAAGCGAAAGAAATCCCGAGCGTCAGTGAAGATTTGCAGGCTGCATGAAGAGATTAGATGGAATCCAGTGCTTGAAGAGTGGCTTTGCGTCAGGTGTGGCCGCACTTCGGATCACTTAAGCGAAGAGGACGCCAGAATCGAAATTGAGCAATTTGAGTGTGACTTGCCGCCGGCGAAAAAATAGTCGAAAGTTTGTTCGATCTCGAACACAAAAAGTCCATTCTCGATTTCCAACCGAACAGTTCCTAACGCATCTTAAAAGCGCGTCCTTGGTCTCTGTCACTTCCAAGGAACAGAGCCGCTATTGGCAGTACCTGGTATAGGGGCGCAGCCCCATAAGCGCTAACTTAAGCTGGAATTCCTTCTAGTTTGCCTGTCATTTTCATAATCACCAAGGCATGAGCTGTAAAACCAGTTGTTGGAAACCACCGTACATTCAGAGCTCCTGACATGGTCTGTCGATGATCTGTCCGCTTTTTGCTTCAGCATGTGGATGTAACCGAATAACGCATTTGCAGCCGAGTACCCGGGAATGGCGTCTTCGTCTTGTTGAGATCCTGGCAAAGGACCTCGAGGATTCTGGAGCGATGTGGCGAACTGAGTGGGGCTAGGGTTATGCGCAGCTCATCCTCCGTAGGTTCGATATCTGCCGTGTCCTGCAACGCCATTTGAATGAATGTGCGCCCTTCATCGTCAACCCGTTTGTAGTGCGGGCGAACCAACTCCACCAGATCACTCTCCATCTGGTAGGCGATCATTTTCAAAACGTTGGTGAGGTGCTTACGTTCGGTGGATAGTTTGACCACCTCCTGTCCCTTTCGGGCATCCGCAAGCGGCACGCGAGGAGGAAGGGAGCCACGTCGGGCCTCGAGTTTCTCGATGCGGCCTTTGGCCTTATCAATCGCCATTCGGTTTTTCTCTTCGGCAATTTCGAAGCCTGCCGGGGAGAGAGTGTCTCCATCGATATAATCGATGGCCGTTGCCCCATAGTGTACCTTGAGTTTTCTCAGATGGGTACGAGCCGTTTGCAGCTCTTTCTCGACGGCTTTCCGTGCCGGGTTGGGGACCGAACGGGTGGGATCGTCGGGCTCGACCTGATAATCCGCCAGCGCATCGATCAGATACTCCTCCCGCAGATACTTGAAGAAATTCTCCTGCCGCCAGCGCTCGAACATGCGATGAGCCACGACGATGACGCGCAGGTCCCAGCGGCTGGTGAGGATCGGCGTCTGATGGCCGTCGCCGGTCAGGCGAGTCACTTGACGCAACCGCAGTTTCCTTTCTGCCGAGTACGTACGATGTGAAACACTGTGTCCAGACGTGCAATTCTAAAACCTGAGAAACAAAGCGTGTCGGGTCCATCAGTCCCATCTTTTTACCTGCACATTGGAATCGTTTGTGTAGATCAACGAGGGCACCGAGACCTGCAGCATCGATCAGATTGACGCTCGATAGATCCAGCATCACTTCAGGCTCGAGGTCGAAAAGATCGATTGACAGGGATAGCGAAGGCCTCCCGAAAGAACCGCTCGAGAAATCGCGTCCGTGCCAAGAGCATGCACTGCATCGTCATCTGGCAGATCCCATGATGAACCATCGGCAATCTCCGCTAGCGCAGCGTAGTCGGTCGGGCCTGCCTGTCGCGGACAAATGGCCAGACGTTGCTGTACCTGGGATAGGAGATCTTCGACAGCGCCGCAATCATTTCCGCCAATGACCAAACCGTGGTTGCCCAATACGAGGACGTCGGTGTCTGGGGAGACGGATAAAACCTTTTCGATCTCCCAGGCAAGAGGCAGGCCCGAAGGCACATACGAAATCCATTGCCAGCGTAAACCATCAAGTTGGTGTTCCAGTTGAACCGGCGCATCTTGCCGTACCGCCCAGGCGATCGTGTTGACGCAATGCACGTGAAGAACCACACGATGCGGCAGTACCGCGTGCATGGCTGTCTCGATTGAAGCACGCGTATACCGTTCAGCAGGATCAACCTTGTGCTTCACGCGCTCCTTAACCTCCGCCAGATCCAAGGGGATCAGGATGTCCTCGTGGATTGCATTGGCCATCCACTCGCCTGATGCTTTGATCCACAGGACACCTTCAAGCTTTATAGAACTGTTACCGGTGCTCGCCTGTGTAAGCAGCGGATCGCCGCCAATCCGTGCGCACAGTTCCCGCAACGGCGTGAGCTCAGCCTGGTTGGTCGCTGACCTATTCTTGTTCATACACGCCTCCAATCTCTATTCTTAGGAAAGCACCCGTAGTCCTTCCTCGCCTGCCGGCTGCTCTGCAGTCCGTTTGGACCAAGCCTGGCCAATCTGACCAATCCTGACCGAGGCTTTGAAGATGGCTCCAACTGGGATGATGCCGCCCAGCTGGTGCGCTGCTACGGCTGCCAAGCCCATGGATGCGACGCATCCGCACGAACCGCAGTCCGGATTTCCGCCAAATTGACAAGGGACGATTTTGGTTTTCAGGTCCGCCGACAGTGTTATCCGTTCCCGGCACACTACAGCTAACTCCTAAAACTACAAATTCCGCACTGGAATTGGCAAACCTCGCTGCAAACAAGTGCATCTCTTCTATGTCTCTGGCCATATTTTCTGAAGACTCGCCCTGTGGAGCACAGAGTGCCATGGCCAGGAGCGTCCTAATTGTTGATGACAATCCTCTTATTCGTGAGCATCTTTGTGAACTATTCAAGCGTGAGGCGGACTTTGACGTATGCGGAGAGGCAGAGAACGGACAGGAGGCGATAGAAAAGGCTCAACAGTTGCATCCGGACCTGATTGTAATGGACCTTTCTATGCCGGTGATGAATGGTCTTGACGCGGCCCGTGTACTGAGAAGGATGATGCCCAAGGTACCAGTGATTTTGTTCAGTGCCTATGGCGGACAGGTCGGTTCAGAAGAAGCGCACTCAGCAGGAGTCTCCGCGCTAGTCTCAAAATCTGAGGCTGTAGCCATTCTGATTGCCAAGGCCCGTAGCTTACTCAACCAAATCGCTGCCTGATTACTTCTTTTCCCAGTCAGGAAAATTCAGCTTGTTCCGCTTCAGAACCCGCAGAGCATTGAGCGCATCTTCCATGGCCTGCCGTTCGGGTGCGTGTTCTGGGCTGTCTGGGATTTGTACCAACGCTTGAAGGCGGTTGAAGATCACTGCTTCTGCGGTGTGCACGCGCTCTAACAGTTTCTTGCGGTCAAGTTCAAGTAGAGCCGCTTCGTATGCACGCTGCCATGCTGGATAACGGAGGCTGGAAGGTGAGGAGTCCTCTTCTGCCATTGGGATAGAAATTGGATGGAGTGTGCGAAACGCTGGAAGTATATCACCCTTAGGTTTTTGCTAATTGTTCAGTATCGACGATTAGGCGAAGGAAGCATTGGAAGGGCTGTTGACTGGCGACAGCAGAACCCGGACAAAGTCCGGGAACGCGAGAGCGCCATGACACGCAGACGACTGCGGACTTCATTTCACAGTTAACTCGCCGCCTTTGCCTCAGTCTGGAACGCAAAGGCGTAGTCACGCGCGAACTGATCGAAGGTGATCGGCTTGCGTCCTGTGAGCCGCTCCACGTCATCCGTCAACAGACTCGCTTTCCCCTCGCGGTAGAGACGCTGCAGGTCGACCAGAGCATCGGCGGACCATTCCGGCATGCCACCGGACAGGATGGCTTTCTTGAATTCGGCGGGGGCCAGGTCCACATAGTTGATCTGGCGCCCAGCAATTCGAGAAATTTTCTCCGCAACGTGCCCGTTCGTAAGAGCTTCACTTCCCGTTAATGAATAGGACTTCCCTTCGTGTCCGGTCGCGACGAGAACTATCACTGCCACCGCAGCAATATCCCGGATATCAATTACGCTGACCGCACCATTACCCTGGCATCCGTAGAACGCATTCTGAGACCTGATCGTGCCGGCATCATAGTTAACCAGGTTCTGCATGAAACCGTTGGGACGTAGAAATGTGTAGGGTACTCCCGAGGCCTCTATGTTCTCTTCCGAATCGCGATGCCCGCTCGGAAACATGGACTCGCGCCCACCTAGAGCGGAAAGCTTAACAATATGCTGCCGCCCAGTCGCTCGCACCTCTTTGATGAAGTTCGCTTCCATGGCTGGCAGGTCCCGAACCGGCGGTCCCACCAGAAAAATCTTCTCTACTCCGTGCAATGCTGGACGGATCGTCTCCGGTTTGGCGTAATCCATGATCACGCCTTCCAATCCCGCAGGGGCTTTGGCCGCTATGTCAGGCGATTGGAAGGTGGCGCGTATGTTCAGCCCCACGGCCAGCGCTTGCTTTAATACTTCACGACCAATGTTTCCACTTGCTCCAGTGATCAGAATCATTGCAGTCTCCCTTTAGACAACGACGCACCCTACTTCAGTGTGTTGTCGATGCGTTTCTCTCGATACAGATGATCAGCCGCTCCACGGAGCGCCTTACCGGCGCGTGAGTGCCTGTTTCGCTAGCGTTGCGGCTGAGGTGGTGCAGTGTTGGAATTCGGTGGCGCCGCTTGCGGCGGAGACCTCAAATCAGAGTTGCTGCCGCCTATCTTAGTACCGATGACCTCACCCGAGACCACCAACTCCACCCGACGATTCTGCTGCCGCCCTGCTGCAGTGGCATTCGATGCAATCGGCTGTGTTTTCCCAAACCCCATGACCGCGACTGAAGAAATTGGAATGCCTTGTTGCGCCAGGTAGTCGCGAACCGAAGCCGCCCGTTTTTCCGAGAGCTGCTGGTTGTAGGCGTCACTGCCAACACTATCCGTATGTCCGTCCACCTCCAATCGCAGGTCGGGATACGCAAGTAAGATACCCGCAAGTTTCGCCATGCTTTCGCGAGCTCCAGGTTTCAGAGTAAACCTGTTGGTCTCGAAGAGAACGTCTGGCATAGTAGCAATCAGGCCCCGGGCTGTATCGCGCGTGACCAAGATAGCGTTAAGCTGTTGCAACAAGCGGGCACGCATCTGCGCCTTTTCCTCCTCTGCCTTTTGACGGCCTTGCTCCGCCACTTCAGCTTGCGAACGTACTTGTTTGTTCTCCGCCTGCAGCGCTTGTTGCTGGGCGAGAGCAGCGGCTTTGGCTGCTTCAGCGTCTTGTCTCTCCTGCGCGGCTTTTTGGGCGGCTACGTCCGATTCTTGTTTCGAGCGCTCGGCTTCAGCTTTTGCCTGTTCTGCAGAAGCGCGTTCGGTTTCTGCCTGCTCCCTCCGTCTTGTTTCGGTCTCGGTCTCGGCTTTGGCTTGTGCTTCGCGGCCGGCTGCAGCTTCTTTTTCTTTTTCAACCCGCTCTTCTTCTTGATGCTTCAGCGACATTACCCGGGCTTCTTCGGCAGTCTGAGCTGCTTCTCGCGCCACCGTGCCAATCGGCGTTCTCCCCTGCTTCCGCCTGTAATAGTCTTCAGCCTGCTTCAAATCCTGCTCGGCCTTGGCAAAAGTGCTTGAAGCGTATTGGTCGGCTTTCGCCGCCCGTGCGATTCTTACCGCGTTACGAGCCTGGAAGATGTCCAGGGGAGCTTTGCTATCGATTCCATACACCACATCGCGAAGCGGTTCCACACTTGAGGCATACAAACCCTTGGGCAAAAGCTCGTACTTGACATCAATCGCCTCTTCTCTTCCTTTGGTGTCGGCCCGAACGATGTTTTGCGCAACCACAAGATCACTGGGTTGAGTAACCGCAAAGTAGGGCTCAGCGGTAACGATCAGTCCGAACGCCTGTAGATCTGTAGTTACGCGCACTTCACTCCTCCCCTCCTTGAGAATGATCTCCCCTAGGTTGTTGGCTCGTCCTTCCGGAGTGACCGCCCACAGTACATAGGTCAGGTACTCAAGTCCAAACTTGTTGGCCGGTTGCATACCGCTTAGTTTCGCATTGATTTCCAAGCGTCCCGTCCTGCTTTCCACTCTGGCTTCGCCGCGCGCTTGTGGCATAAGCTCAGTGCCCTTCAGGTCGACTCTGGTGGATCCGCCACGATGGCGGTAATCTACCGCCTTGGTGGTGCGGGAAACTACCTGCGCCTTAAAAACCGGGGTTTTCTCCATTGGCTCTACTTGCTGCCCTTGGGATTGGCCCACTTGTGCGTCGGACTTTGTGCTCTGGGCTGCAATAGCGGCAACGCCGCACATGGCGACAGTGATCGCGAGTCTTTTGATATTCATAAAATTTTTCCTATCTTTTACATTTTAGCGGCGTTCAAATCCTGTACGAAAGCCCTGCACGTCAGTTCCGCCTCACTTTGGAGCCAGTCCTCCAGAGCATGGCCCTGTAC
>Ga0209471_1001150_pt1 | contig 16091 bp, 12 predicted proteins | sample GraSoiAngelo_128_FD_185885 | JGI IMG/M metagenome (GOLD analysis project Ga0209471, IMG submission 185885) | Grasslands soil microbial communities from the Angelo Coastal Reserve, California, USA - 14_0927_12_20cm (SPAdes) (version 2) | ecosystem: Environmental > Terrestrial > Soil > Grasslands ...
GGTGACGTTGAAGCAGCTGGCCGCCCGCGCCCATGTCCATCCCTCCACCATCTCGCGGGTCGCCAACCACGACCCCGGCCAGCGCATCGCCCCGGTCACCCGGCAGCGGATCGAGGAACTGCTCCGCGAAACGGAATACCGCCCGAACGGCGTGGCCCGAGGTCTCAAGCTACGCCAGACGCTGGTGCTCGCGGTCGTCATCCCCGACATCACCAATCCCTTCTTCGCCGCGCTCTTCCGCGGCGTCGAGGACGGCGCCTCGCCCCACGGCTATAACGTGTTGCTCTGCAATACGGACGGCAGCCCCGAGCGGCAGCGCTCACACCTTCAGAGCCTCCACGCTCGGCAGGTGGACGGCGTCATCCTGGCCAGTAGCTTCCTCAAAGATCCAGCCGTACGCTGGCTCCGGCAGCAGCGCATTCCCTACGTCCTCGTCAACCGTTACAGCGACCAGGCTCACGACCCGTTCGTCGGATCCGATGACGTGGTCGGCGCTCGCCTCGCGACCGCTCATCTCGCCGCCCTCGGCCACGAGCGCATCGGTCACCTCGCGGGTAAGGCCACGGTCAGCACCGGGGTGCTCCGCCGGCGCGGATACCTGGCCGCGCTCAGCGAGCGCGGGCTCAGCACCGATCCGCGCCTCGTCATCGAATCGGGCTACACGGAGGAGGGCGGCGCGCGCGCGGCCCAGCAGCTCCTCTCACTCGATGATCGCCCGACGGCGATCTTCGCCGTCACCGACATGACGGCGGTTGGCGCGTTCGGCGCGGCCCGGCGGATGGGCTTGCGAATCCCGCAGGACGTGGCCATCGTCGGATACAACGACATCCCCCTGGCGAGCCGGATGGTGCCGGCGCTCACGACCGTCCACGTTCCGATTCACGATTTCGGGTCGGCGGCGGCGAGGCTACTGCTGGAGCAGGTCGAGACCGGCGAACCGAGCCGCCGACGCGTGATCTTCAACCCCGAACTGATCGTGCGGGGATCGACAGCTGCCGGCGCGGGCGATGAGCCCCGGCTCCCGACCATCGGTGCGAAACTTCGATGACCACCGCGAAACCGCAGCCCCTGACACTCGGCTGGATCGGCACCGGACGGATGGGATCGGTGCTCGCGGCGCGCCTGCTGGAGCAGGGCTGTGACCTGACGGTCTACAACCGCACCCGCAGCAAGGCTGAGCCGCTGGCGAAGCGGGGCGCGCGCATCGTCGATCGGCCGGCGGATCTGGGCGATCGCGACATCGTCATCACCTCCGTCGCCGGATCCGAAGACTTCGCCGAGGTGATGACCGGCGGGCAGGGCTTGCTGGCGAACGGCCAACGGGTCCCCTCGCTGGTGATCGACACCTCGACGGTGTCGATGGACGTTTCCCAGGCGATCCGCGAGAAGGCGGCGGCGCTGGGTTCGGCGCTGCTTGCGGCGCCGGTGAGCGGCAACCCGAAGGTGGCGCGCGCCGGCAAGCTGAGCCTGGCGGTGTCGGGACCGCGTCCGGCCTTCGAGCAGGCACTGCCCTACTTGGAGATGCTCGGCCGAACGGTGACCTACGTCGGCGAGGGCGAGACGGCTCGCCTGGTCAAGATTTGCCACAACCTCATCCTGGGCGTGGTCACACAGATCCTCGCCGAGACCACGGTCCTCGCGGAGCGCGGCGGCATCGCGCGCTCGGACTACCTCGAGTTCATCAACGGCAGCGTGATGGGCTCGACGTTCAGCCGCTACAAGACGCCGGCGCTGGTCAACCTCGACTTCACGCCGACCTTCACGGGCCACTTGCTGCGGAAGGACTTCGAGCTAGGCCTGGATGCCGCGCGCCAGCTCAACGTGCCGCTGCCGGTGGCAGCGTTGACTCACCAGATCGTCGTCAGCCTGATCGGAAACGGTCTCGGAGACGTCGATTTCGCGGCGCTCCTCGAACTCGAGGCGCGCGCTGCCCAGCTCGAGCTCGAGCCCGAAGGGCGCCAGGTGTCGGACGGCCTTGAAGCGGGTTAGCGACCGCGCATCGGGAGCCACACCCCGCCTCCACCCAGAGCGGAGCGGCGCTACAGATAGCCGCTCTGCGCCGGCATCCGTATCGCCGCCCCCTTCGCCGCCGTGGAACGCGGGGAGAGCGTCGAGCGACCCCCTCGCTGAGCGCCATGCTAGCCGTCGAGCTTTGATCTGTCAAACGTTTGGCGAGGACAAACCGCACCGCCGCCAAACGTTTGGCGGGGACCGGCGGTTTCGCGGGCGGGTGGCGGTCCGCAACGGCTCACCCAGAGCGCTTTACAACCGGTTAACGTTGGACAAGGCGTCGAACGCCTGGGGCATGGAAGGGACGGATAGCGAAGTGGGGGGCCGGGTCACGCACCGGGGACGGACCATCGTGACCCTGGAAGACGTGGCGCGCGCGGCCGGCGTCCATTATTCGACGGTGTCGCGCGCACTGGACCCGACCACCGTACGTCGGGTGAGCGTCGATACTCGAAAACACATCCAGGCGGTCGCGAAGAAAATGGGTTACCAGCGGGACATGGTAGCCACCGGCCTGAAGCGCGGTCGCACCCAGACCGTCGCCGCGGTTGTCGCCGACCTCGGGAACCCGTCGATCGCCCCAGTGCTGCGCGGGATCGCGAGCCGGCTCGAACCGGCGGGATTCATGCCGCTTTTCGCCGAGACGCAGGATGATTCCTCGCGCCTCGAGCGGATACTCAACCACCTGCTGAGCCGCCGGGTCGACGCCATCATCCTCACAGCCGGCCGCGTCGGAGACGTCCGCATTCTCCGCCGGTTCAGTGGGCACGGGATCCCCATGGTACTTGCGCTCCAGAACGTGCCCGGCATCCGCCTGCCCTCCTGCACCAACGACGACCTGCTTGGCGGTAGGCTGGCCGCGCAACACCTTCTCGCCCTCGGGCATCGGCGGGTGGCGCAGCTCCGGGGCCCGGCCGACGTTCTTTCCTTATCCCAACGCGCCCAGGGGTTCAGTAAGGCGATCGCGGCGGCGGGGGCTACCGAGGTCATCGTCCGCTCAACTGCACCGCTGGGGAACGCCGACGACGGGCGCCGCCTGATGCGTCTGCTGCTCACTAGCAAACGCGTGCGACCGACCGGCATCTTCGCCCACCACGATCTCATGGCACTCGGCGCGATGACCGTGGCGGACGAGCGCGGCATGAGCTGTCCCCGGGACGTATCGATCATCGGCTATCACGACATACTCAATCTCGAGCGTTTGGTCCCGGCGCTGACCACCATCCGCCAACCGCTCGAGGAAGCTGGGCGCGCGGCCTCCGACATGGTTCTGGACTTGCTCAACTCATCGACCCGGCAGCCCCCGTCACGCCGCCTCGCTCCCACCCTGGTGGTGCGCCAGTCGACCGGACCCCCGCCCGAGGTTCGTAAGCCTTGAGCCCGGTGGCACGAACCAAATCGGAGTTCACCGTTACCTCTGTCCCTTCACCCGGACGGATGAGCGTGGACTGGGAGGAACGAGTCGATTTTCGCCGTCTCCACGAGTACCGGCTGGGGCGCGCGCGCCAGGCGATCGCGAATGCCGGCCTGGGTGCCGTGCTGGTCTTCGACATGAACAACATCCGCTACATCACCAGCACCACGATCGGGGAGTGGGCCCGGGACAAGGTGGCACGGTTCGCCCTCCTCACCCCCGGCGGCGACCCGATCCTCTGGGACTTCGGCTCGGCGGCGAAGGCCCATCGCTTGCACGCGCCCTGGCTGCGGCCGGAGAACTCGCGGGCGGGGATGACCGGGTTACGTGGATCGGTCGCCCCGGAGGCCGGACTGTCGGACGACGTCGCGAACACCGTCAAGGATCTGATGCGCGAGCACGGCGTCGCCGGCGAGCCACTCGGCGTCGACATCGCCGAGATGCCGATGATCTTCGCACTGCAAAAGTGCGGCATCACGGTCGTCGATGGGCAGCAAGCCATGCTCGATGCGCGACAGATCAAGTCCCAGGACGAAATCACGCTGCTCAGCATGTCAGCTGCCCTGGTCGACGGCGTCTATCAGACTATCTACGAGGTGCTGAAGCCGGGCATCCGGGAGAACGAGATCGTGGCGATCGCCAACAAGCAGCTCTACGACATGGGCTCCGACGATGTCGAGGCGATCAACGCCGTCTCCGGCGAGCGCTGCAGCCCGCACCCACATGTCTTTTCCGATCGCCTCATCCGGCCTGGCGACCAGGCCTTCTTCGACATCATCCAGGCCTACAACGGCTATCGCACCTGCTACTACCGGACCTTCAATGTCGGCCGGGCAACGCAGAGCCAGCGAGACGCCTACAGGCAGGCGCGAGAATGGATCGATGTCGGAATCGATATGGTCAAGCCCGGAGTGACCACCGACCTGATCGCAAAGGCCTGGCCGAAAGCGCAGGATTTCGGCTTCGAGAGTGAGATGGAAGCCTTCGGCCTGCAGTTCGGGCACGGCCTGGGCCTGGCCCTCCACGAGCGACCGATCATCAGCCGCCTCAACTCGCTCGATCACCCCGTCGAGCTGAAGGAGGGGATGGTCTTTGCGCTCGAGACCTACTGTCCTGCATCAGACGGCCACTCGGCCGCCCGTATCGAGGAGGAGATCGTGGTGACGGCGACGGGGCACGAGGTGATCACCCTCTTTCCCGCCGAGCAACTGGTCATCGCGAACGCCTATTGAGCACCCAGGTACAAAAGCCCCAGGCCGCTGACGTCGACCGCCCGACGCGGTTGCGGCTCTATCAACTGATGGTCGAGCTGCGCGATTTCGAGCAGCGCGCCTACGAGTTGTTCCTCGAGAACCTGGTACGCGGCACCAGCCACCTCGCGCTCGGTCAGGAGGCGATCTCCGCGGGCTACGCCGTCGCGATGCGCGCCGATGACTACACCTTCTGTACCTATCGCGGCCATGGCCACACACTCGCTCGCGGCGCGTCGATGGCGGCCGCCATGGCCGAATTGCTTGGTCGCGGCAACGGCATGCTCCATGGCAAGGGCGGATCGATGCACCTGACGGATGTCAAGCATGGCGCGATGGGCTCTTATGCGATCGTCGGAGCCCATCTGCCGATCGCGGCAGGGGCTGCCTGGTCGGCACAGGTTCGCAAGTCCGGACAGGTCTCGGTCTGTTTCTTCGGGGACGGGACCACCAACATCGGCGCCTTCCACGAGGCGCTCAACCTGGCTGTCATCTGGAAACTGCCGGTGGTCTTCGTCTGCGAGAACAACCAGTACATGGAGTACACGCCGATTCGATCGGTAACCGCCGTCGAGCATCCAGCCGCCGACCGCGCGGCCGCCTACGGGCTGCAGCCGATCCTCATCGATGGCAACGACGCGGATGTGATGTATGAGGCGGCGCGGCACACGATCGGCAAGGCTCGCGAGGGTGGTGGCCCATCATTGGTCGAGGCGCTCACCTACCGGCACGGCGGTCACTCGCGCGCCGACCCCGCCAAGTATCGGCCGGATGCCGAAGTGCGCGAATGGCTCGACCGTGACCCGGTGAAGCGCTATCGCGAACGGCTGCTCGCCGCCGGCATCGCCGAGGCCGAGGTCAACGAGATCGATACCCGCGCCCAGCAGAAGGTGGATGCGGCGACCGAGGAGGCGCGCAAAGGCGCCCCGGCACGAGTGGACGAGATCGAGCGCCAGGTGTGGAGCGATGGAGGTGCCGCGTGGCGGAACTGAGCTTCCGCGAAGCGATCGCCGCGGCTATCGCCCAGGAGATGGCGCGCGATCCAATGGTCTACTTCATCGGCGAGGACGTGGGCGCCGCGGGCGGGGTCTTCAAGGCCACCGTCGGGCTCTTCGAACGGTTCGGCCCCGAGCGTGTGCGGGATACGCCGATCTCGGAGCAGGCGATCATTGGCGCCGCGATGGGGGCGGCGATGACCGGACTTCGACCGGTGGCCGAGATCATGTTCTCGGACTTTCTCGCGACCTGCTGGGACATGGTGGCAAACCAGGTGGCCAAGACGCGCTACATGACGGATGGCCAGGTTTCTCTCCCGCTCGTGATCCGCACTGCGAACGGCGGCGGCACGCGGTTCGGCGCCCAGCACTCGCAGAGCCTCGAGAACTGGGGCATGTCCGTCCCCGGCTTGAAGGTCGTGGCACCTTCCACGCCGGCCGACGCCATGGGCTTGCTGGCCGCGGCCATCCGCGACCCTGACCCAGTGCTGTTCTTCGAACAAAAGTCCCTCTACGGCGTCAAAGGCGAGGTCCCCGAGGGCGAGCATGTCGACCGGCTCGGTTCGGCGAAGGTGCTTCGGAGCGGCAAAGATTGCACCATCGTGGCGCTGGCGGCGATGGTGCCCCGAGCGTTGCGGGCCGCGGAAAAACTCGAAGACCTGGACATCGACGCCACCGCAGTTGACGTCCGCAGCCTGGTGCCGCTCGATACCCGGACGATCCTCGGGGAAATCGTCAAGACCGGTCGGCTCTTCACGGTGGAGGAAAACCCGCGACTCTGCGGTTGGGGGGCCGAAATCGCCTCGATCGCCGCCGACGAGTGCTTCGACGACCTGGATGGGCCGATCGTCCGCATCACGACGCCGCACGTGCCGCTGCCCGCGGCCGACGTGCTCGAGGACGTCGCAATGCCATCGGTCGAACGGATCATCGAGACCGTGCGAAAATCAATGCGATGACCCCTGTCACTGAGCTGATCTCCGTTCGCCACACCGACCTCTACCTCGGCGGGTCGTGGCGCCCCGCATCAGACGCCCAGCGGATCGAGGTGCAGGACCCGGCGACCGGCGAGGTCATCGCCACGGTGGCCAGCGCCTCGGTTCAGGATGCACTGGCTGCCGTCGATGCTGCGGCCGACGCCTTCCGCCCCTGGGCGGCGCGGGCGCCTCGCGAGCGCTCCGAGATCCTTCGTGAGGCGTTTCAGCTGATGCTGCGCGACCGCGAAAAGCTCGCTGAGTTGATGGTCAGGGAGAACGGCAAGCCGCTCCTCGAAGCTCGGGGCGAAGTAACCTACGCCGCCGAATTCTTCCGCTGGTTCTCGGAAGAGGCGGTCCGCAATATCGGATCGGTGTCGATCTCGCCCAGCGGCGCGAATCGCATCCTGGTCGAGCACCAGCCGATCGGCGTCTCGGTGCTGGTCACGCCCTGGAACTTCCCGGCCGCCATGGCCACGCGCAAGATCGGCCCGGCGCTGGCTGCGGGGTGCACCGTCGTGTTGAAGCCCGCCTCGGAAACGCCGCTGACGGCGCTCGCCATCGCCGATCTGCTGGAGCAGGCCGGGGTACCCACGGGCGTGGTCAACGTCATCCCCTCGAAACGCTCGTCGGAAGTGGTCAAGGCGATGCTCAAGGATCCGCGGGTGCGCAAGCTGTCCTTCACCGGGTCGACCGAGGTCGGCCGCATCCTGCTGGCGCAGGCCGCCGAGAACGTGATCAGCTGCTCGATGGAGCTGGGCGGCAACGCGCCCTTCATCGTGCTCGACGATGCCGACCTGGACGCGGCGCTGGAGGGCGCGATGATCGCCAAGATGCGCAACACCGGCCAGTCGTGCATCGCCGCCAACCGGTTCTATGTCGATGCGAAGGTCGCGGACAAGTTCGGCGAAATGCTGGCCAGGTCCATGGGCGCCCTATCGGTCGGTTCCGGGCTCGATGCGGGCGTCAAGGTGGGACCCGTCATCAACGACCCGGCCCGTCAGAAGATGCTCGGCCTGGTCCAGGAGGCCGCCGGCCACGGTGCCCACGTCCTGACCGGAGGCAAAGCCCCCGACCGGCCCGGATACTTCGTGCCGCCGACCGTACTGAGCAATGTCCCGCCAGAAGAGCACATCCTGAAGGAAGAGATCTTCGGCCCGATCGCGCCGATCGTCACCTTCCGCGACGTCGACCAGGCGATCGAGTACGCGAACAAGACCGACCGCGGTCTCGCCTCCTACGTCTATACCCGGGATCTGGCGAAGGGCCTTCGGGTTGCGGAGGCGATCGAGGCGGGCATGGTCGGGCTCAACCGCGGCTTCATTTCCGACCCGGCGGCTCCCTTCGGTGGGGTCAAGCAGAGCGGGGTCGGCCGCGAAGGCTCGCACGAAGGCTTGCTCGAGTTCCTCGAGACCAAGTACATCGCGACCAACTGGTAGCGCCGAGTGGGCGAGGTCCTCGTGGTCGCGACCGGCGGCGCCGGCGGCGATCTACCGCCATTGGTGGCCGCGAGCCTTGCGCTTCGTGATCGCGGGCACGAAATCACCTTTGTCGGCGATGCGTCCGTGGAGCATGTCGTGGCCCCCTTCCATGTTGCGGTCGAGGTCCTTCCAAAGGAGGTCGACCTCGGTCCTCGCCTCGCAAGCGTCGTCCAGCAGGCGATGCAGGCGACGGCGGGTGACCTGGGAAAGGCCGGGCCCATACTGCAGCGCGGTCTGACGGTGTGGGCCCACGATGTGGCGCAGCCGCTCTCGGAGTCGATCGCGCGTCAACGACCGACCGCCATCGTCACCTCCCTGTTTGGCGTCGAGGCGGTCGATGCCACCTGCCCCTCCAGTCCATGGGCGGTTGTGAATAGCACCTTCTACATTGGGCCGCATCCGCCCCGCCCGGTTGAGGATGACATCGGTCCCCGGGCACTTCCCCTGGTCAAGCGCTACGCCGAACTGCTCGAGGCTCCGGACCTCGTCTTGCATGCGACGGACCAGGTCTTCGACTATTCGTTTGACCGTCTACCCTCCCGCCATCACTACGTCGGACCGCTCGGTATCTGGGAGCCACCTCGCGAACGACCAAGCTACCTGGACGCGCCGGGCGATCCCTGGATCCTCGTCTCCATCAGCTCACAACGCCAGGACGACCTGGCGCTGGCCGATGCCACCCTTCAAGCGCTCGCCGATGCGCCGTTCCGCGTTCTCGTCACGCTCGGGCCGGAACACGATCGATCGGAATTGTCGTCTCCCCCAGCGAACGCGCGGGTGGAGAAGACCGTGTCGCATTCAGCGGTGTTGGAGCGGGCCGTACTACTGGTCAGCCATGCGGGTCACGGGACCGTGATGAAGGCACTCTGGCAGGGAAAGCCGATGGTGCTGATCCCCTGGGGCCGTGATCAGCCCGGCGTCGCCGCGCGAGCCGAAGCGCTCGGTGTCGCCGAGGTCGTGCCGTGCGCTGAGGCATCGGCGGAAACGATCGGCGCCGCCGTGAGGAGGTCCCTGACCAACCAGGACATGGCAGCGACGGCCGCCCGACATTCCGCTCGGTTGCGCGCGACGGACCCACCGGCAACGGCGGCCGCCCACCTCGAGTCGCTGCTCTAGCGGCTGATCGGCAACCAGGCCGGCCGCGTCGATTCGTAGCGGGCGATCTCGCCTTCCTGCCGAAGCGTGAGCGCCACCTCGTCCCAACCGTTCAAGAGGCATTCACGGTAGAAGGGGTCGGTCGCAAAGGCCGTCTCGAACCCGCCGGCTTTGATGCGCTGCGACGTCAGGTCGACCGTGACCTCCATCCCCGGCTCCTCGGTTGCGAGGCGGACCAGTTCCGCAACCTGCGACTCGGGAAGTTCGACCGGGAGCAGGCCGCTGCGGAAGCTGTTGCTCTTGAAGATGTCGCCATACGACGGCGCAATGACCGCTCGGAATCCGGCATCCAGCAGTGACCAGGCGGCGTGTTCGCGCGATGAGCCGCAGCCGAAGTTGGCGCCGGTCACCAGCACCGCCGCCCCACGATAGGCGGGCTGGTCGAGGATGAAGTTGCCGGCCCGGCGCCAGTCGTAAAAGAGGAAGGGTCCGTAGCCGGAGCGCTCGATGCGTTTCAGGAATTGCTTGGGGATGATCTGGTCGGTATCGACGTTGGCCCGGTCCAGGGGTGCGAGCACGCCGGTGACGCGGGTGCAGGGTTCCACGCCCTCTCCCTACCCACCCCCGGAGGGGGAGGGAACATTGCTGAATTCCCTGACGTCGACGAGGTGGCCGGCGATTGCGGCCGCCGCCGCCATCGGCGGACTCACCAGGTGGGTGCGGCCTCCACTCCCCTGGCGGCCCTCGAAATTCCGATTGCTGGTCGAGGCGCAGCGCTCGCCCGGACCGAGGATGTCAGGGTTCATGCCGAGGCACATCGAGCAGCCGGCATCGCGCCACTCGAAGCCGGCCTGGCGGAAGACCGCATCCAGTCCCTCGGCCTCGGCCTGCCGCTTCACGCTCACCGATCCGGGCACGACCATGGCCCGGACTTTCGGATGCACCGAATGGCCGCGTACTACCGTCGCCGCCAGGCGCAGATCTTCGAGGCGGGCGTTGGTGCAGGATCCGATGAAGACGCGGTCGATCGCGATCGCTTCCATCGCCGTGCCCGGCTCGAGCGCCATGTAGGTTAGCGCCCGCTCGTCAGTCTCCGATGCCGGATTCGGCACGCTCCCGCTCACCGGCACAGACTGTCCGGGATTGGTGCCCCAGGTCACGTAAGGCTCCAGCCGGGTGGCGTCGATCGAGACCTCCTGGTCGAATTGCGCGTCAGCATCCGTCGCCAGCGTCTTCCACTGCCTGATCGCCTCATCCCACCGTTGATCCGCCGGTGCATGGGGCCGCCCTTTCACGTAGGCAAACGTCGTCTCATCGGGCGCCACCATCCCCGCGCGAGCGCCGGCCTCGATCGTCATGTTGCAGACCGTCATGCGCCCTTCCATCGACAGTTCGCGAATTGTCGACCCGCGGTACTCGATGACATGCCCGCGTCCGCCGTCGACGCCGATGCGGGCGATGATGCCAAGCGCCACATCTTTGGCGGTGACACCCAGCGGCAGCGCGCCCTCGACGGTCACGGCCATCGTCTTCGGCCGGCGCTGGCGCAGGCACTGGGTGGCGAGGACGTGCTCGACCTCTGACGTCCCGATGCCAAAGGCGAGCGCACCAAACGCGCCGTGCGTCGAAGTGTGCGAATCACCGCAGACGATCAGCAGGCCCGGCTGCGTCAGCCCGAGCTCAGGCCCGATGACGTGGACGATTCCCTGGCGCGCGTGGCCCATGCCATAGAGCGCGATGCCCTCGCGCCGGCAGTTGGACTCGAGCGCCGACATCTGGCGTTCAGCGATCTCGTCCGCCGCCGGACGCCCGCCTCGAGTCGGCACATCATGATCCATCGTTGCGATGGTGAGGTCGGGCCGGCGAACTGGCCGGTTGGCCAGCCGCAAGCTTTCGAAGGCCTGCGGTGACGTCACCTCGTGGACGAGGTGGAGGTCGACGTAGAGCAGATCGGGCTCGCCCTCGCCCGCGACCACGACATGCTGGTCCCAGATCTTCTGCGCGATGGTCTTCGTCATCGCGTCTCCGCGAGGGCCCGGACGCGCAAGGCGAGCAGCAGGTCCAGCCGGGCGTCGGCGTCCTTCAGGTCGACGCCGGTCACCTCGCTGATGCGACGCAGCCGGTAGTGAAGCGTGTTGAGGTGGATGTGCAGGTCGCGCGACGACTGCCGCAGGTTGCCGTGCCGCTGCAGGTAGACCTCGAGCGTCTTCAGCAGCGGCGTACCGCGGGCGCGGTCGTAGTCGACCAGCGGCGCGAGCATGCGGCCGGCGAAGGCGTCGAGACCGGCTCGATCTTCGACCTGCGCCAGCAACCGATAGACGCCCAGCCGCTCGTAGTTGATGACCTGCTCACGCTTACCGAAGCGCACCATCAGGTCGAGCGCTCGCTGGGCCTCGAGGAAAGAGGGCTTGAAGTCGTCCGGCTTCGCACAGAGCCTGCCGATCGAGACCGACACTGTGATCCCGAGCTCCGATTCCGCCACCGCCTCGCGGATGCGCGTGGCCAGTTCCTCGGCCTCCGGGTCCTTGCCGTCAGGGGATTGGGGCACGAGGACGATGACGCTGTCACTGTGGGCGCTGACGAGGTGGCGCGGATGGTGCCGGCGAACGGCGCCGGTCACGACCTGGAACAGCTGATGCTTGAGCGCGATGACGCGGCCTTCCTCGTAGCGCCGCTCCCTGATGAAGCGCCCGAAGTGGTCCACGTCGACCACCAGCAGTCGATGCGGGACCGAGAGGTCGTAGCGCAGGTGTCGCGCTCGGCGCTGCACGTTGGCCTGGTCGCCGAAGGTGCCGTTAAGCAGGTCATCGACCAGCTCGCCGCGCACCCGGTCCTCGGCTTCGGCGACCTCGCGCTGCTTGATCATCTCGAGGGCGATGACGGTGGCCGCGTGCTCGATCGCCATCATCGCCAGCTCCTCGAGATGCTGGGGGTGATCGATGATCGACAGGTATCCCAGGTTCTCGCGGCCTGCCAGGACGGGGGTGATGATGCGAGGCGCGGTCAACCCCAGCTCCGGAAAGGGCGGGACTTTGTGGGGCACGCGGCCCCGCACCACGTCCTGGAGCATGTTTTTGATGGCGGCGGCCTGGCGGACCTTGAGGGGCGTGCCGTGGTGGGCGAGCGTTTGCTGCCGGTGCTTGTCGGTCACGCCCGGGACCACGTGGCTGGCCAGCAGGCGGAAACTGACGTCCTCCAGCGAGATCGAGCTCTCGACCAGCTCACCCAGCGTCTTGACGATCGCGTCCAGCCCCTGGCCGTCGAGGGCAAGGTGGGTGAACTGGCGGTGGATCTCGATGGAGCGCCGCAGCTGGGTGTTCTGGGCGTTGATGATCCGCTCCAGGATCGGGTTCATGATCTCCAGGTAGGAGACATCCGGGGGGATGCGGATCAGAGGGATGTTGAACTCGTCCGCCTGCCCGATCATGTCCGCCGGGATCTGCGGCAGGTAGCGTTCCGGCTTGATCACGAGCCCCGCCGAGCCGACCGCGGCCAGGTTGCGCATGAGGTCCTTTTGGGCCGCCTGGTCGTCCTTGATGGCGAAGGCCACCGTCAGCAGGAGCTCGCCCTCGGCGAGCCAGCTGATCGTCTCTGGGGATTCGAGCACCTTCACCCAGGTGATGGTGCGGTCGAGGCCGCTGGCCCCGGCCAGCACCTCGCCCCTCCTCAATCCCCCCAGCGCCATCGCTTCCCGGACAGTCAGCGCCATGGGAGTGACTAGTATGCCTGAAGCCATCGCTCGCGTGAAGGACCAAAGGAACCAATGACTTTTGGTTGGTTTGCACAATGGACGCGCACGGCCCGGACTGGTAGCGTTGCCCCCTGAGTCAACCGGCGTTGATGGGGACTACTCACCCCCAGAGCTGGGCGGCTCGACAAGAGCGGCGGCCGTGGCCGCAAGCAGGGTGGTACCGCGGGAGGGGATCCTCTCGTCCTTGCAGCAGAGGATGTCGTTCGACCAAGCCAGCTGCAACGAGGAGGAGGTACCGATGGCCAGCTATACAATCGAGATTCCCGACGGGCTGCACCACGAGATCCAGGAGCGCCGGCACCAGATCGACGTGGCGGACGTATGCACACAGGCGCTGACGGCCGCCGTCGCCGGGCGGCATAGCGAGGCCCATCCGTTCGGCCGCGGACACGAGGTGACGGAAGCGATCAACCGCATGTTCAGCGGTTGAGGGGCGTCAGATCCGATGAGCACTGAAATGATCGACCGCGTCGAGCTGACTCCCTTTGGGCCGGCGCCGCTGGAGCGCTCCAGCGGCAACTTCTGGCTGATCGAGACGCTGCGCCGCTGGGGCGTCACCGCCTACGCCGGCGTCAACGGTGGAGGCCTGATACACGTGGCCAAGCACCTCGAACCCTTCTCTGACCTGTCGCAAGCGACGGACGGAGCGCCGCGGATGCTGACGATGGGCGAGTACGTCGCCGGCTTCGTGCCGCTCGGGTATTACCTCGCGTCGGGACGGATCGCCGGCTGCATCACCACCACCGGCGCCGCCACCAAGCTGGGCGGGAGCGGCATGACGGACGCCAAGCTGCCCCGCTCCAGGACGTGTCGCTCCACGGCATGAACATCGTGCCGCAGCTGCAGGCCGAGCTGGGCGACGGCTGCGTCGTGATCGACGACATCGACACCATGGAAGAACAGCTCGAGCGCGCCCAATCGATCCTGATGGAATCGAAGCCGGTCGCCATCGCGTTCTACCCGGACATCCTCTCCAAGGGCGTCGAGGTCGACGTGCCGTCACGGCCCCGGCCCCGTGGCTACCGCGCCCAGGACGTGCAACGTTTCGTCGAGGAATTTCCGCGGATCGCGGAGGGGCGCCGCGTCGTGATCTACGTCGGCAGCGAAGCGGCGCGCTGGCCGAACATGCCGGCGCTCACCACCCAGCTGTCGGAGCTGCTCCAGGCGCCCACCGTCTGGTCGGTCAATGGGGCCAACGCTGTTTCCCGCGACAACCGCTACGGCTTCGGCTACATCTCCTTCGGCGGCAACGACGAGGCGATGAAGCTCTGGCGCGGCATCGGTCCGGACGACTGCGTCATCACGCTCGGGTTCGACCCGGGCGAGTACTCGCTCAACCTGGCGACGATTCCCGCCGGACAGGTGTGGAGCTTCACCGGGTGGACGGAGCAGTACGGCCACATCGCCGGTGAGTTCCGCCATCGCGTTCGCGGCAATTACGACGTCGTGCGCGGAGACCTGGACGCTACCCTGCGAGAGGTCATCCCGCAACTGGCCCGTCGCGGCGTGGGCTGGCGCCCGGCGGTCGATTTGCCCGAGCGGCTCAATACCCGTCAGATCTCGCGCGATGTGCGCGAGGGCAGCGTCGATTTCATCGCCTTTTACGAGCAGTTGCACCAATCGTGGCGGCCGAACAGCATCGGCTTCGACGACGTCTGCATCGCCTACAAGGACCGCCAGTATGTCACGCAGCGACCCCACCCCTGGATTCCCTTCCATACCACCCACGACGGCTCGGCGATGGGCGGCGGCTTCGGACTGGGCGTCGGAGCGAAGATGGCCGACCCCAGCCTCCACACCTTCGTCTTCTCAGGCGACGGTTGCTGGCGCCTCTTCGGAGGCGCACTGGCGGACGCCGCCAATCTCGACCTTCGCCTCTTTATCATCAACAACGGCGTCTACGGGATCGTCGACAAGGGGCTCGAGGTCGTCATCCCCGACGTCGAGAAGCGGCGCTACCATTCCTCGCTCCCATCGATCGACTTCGTCGGTGCGGCGAGGGCGCACGGCTGGGATGGCTACCGCGTGAAGCCGGATCTCAGCAACCTCAAGGAGATCATGGACGCCTGCTACGAGACCACGGGCCAGTCCATCGTGATCGACGTGCCGGTCGACGCCGACCAGGTGATCGGGCTCAACCCGCGGCTCAACAACCTGACGACCAAGACGTACCTCTGATGGCCAGGGTCTACCACGACGACGACGCCGACATGGCGGCGCTCGCCGGCCAGCGGGTCGCCGTCATCGGCTATGGCAGCCAGGGGCATGCCCACGCCCTCAACTTGCAGGACAGTGGCGTCGATGTCGTGGTCGGCCTCTACAAAGGCAGCAAGTCCTGGGAGCAGGCCGAGCAGGAGGACCTCCGTGTGGAGACCGTGGAAAAGGCCGTCGAGCTGGGCAACCTCGTGATGATGCTGGTGCCCGATCAGACGCAGAAGCGCCTGTACGACGAGGCGGTCAAGCCCAACCTGAAGCCAGGCAGCGCGCTGATGTTCGCCCACGGCTTCAACATCCACTTCAGCCAGATCCTGCCGGCGGCCGACATCGACGTCACGATGGTCGCGCCCAAAGGCCCCGGCCACATCGTCCGCCGGCTCTTCAAAGAGCGGGTGGGCGTGCCCGCGCTCTTCGCCGTTCACCAGGACACGACCGGCAAGGCGCGCGCCCGCACGCTCGCCTACGCGCGCGGCATCGGCTCCACCATGGCCGGCGTGCTGGAGACGACCTTCAAAGAGGAGACCGAGACCGACCTCTTCGGCGAGCAGGCGGTTCTCTGCGGAGGGCTCACCTCGCTGGTCAAGACCGGCTTCGACACCCTGGTGGAAGCCGGCTACCAGCCCGAGCTCGCCTATTTCGAGTGCCTCCACGAGATGAAGCTGATCGTCGACCTGATGTACCAGGGAGGGATGAGCTACATGCGCTACAGCATCAGCGACACCGCCGAGTTCGGCGACTACGTCAGCGGCCCGCGGGTGATCAGCCCGGCGGTCCGCGAGGAGATGCGCCAGATCCTGCGTGAGATCCAGGACGGCACCTTCGCCCGCACCTGGATCCTGGAGAACCAGGCGGGCCGGCCCGCCTTCAATGCCTATCGGCAGCGCGCCAAATCCGAGCTGATCGA
>Ga0209471_1001152_pt1 | contig 16071 bp, 11 predicted proteins | sample GraSoiAngelo_128_FD_185885 | JGI IMG/M metagenome (GOLD analysis project Ga0209471, IMG submission 185885) | Grasslands soil microbial communities from the Angelo Coastal Reserve, California, USA - 14_0927_12_20cm (SPAdes) (version 2) | ecosystem: Environmental > Terrestrial > Soil > Grasslands ...
GGTCGAGGTCCGCGGCCTCGTCCGCGGCGCCGGGTTTCCGTGGGCGCGCCTGGCCTCGCTCATCGACCGCGTCGTGACCTCGCTCGACCGCTCGCCCGACCTGTTCTGGGCGGCCAACGCCCAGACGGCGCCGCCCGGCGTCGACTACCTGGCGTTCCACCAGGCCCGCGTGGCGGTGATGGCGATGCGCATCGCGGCCAACAGCGGCTACGAGCGTGGCCGGCTGGCCGCCCTCGGCATGGCCGGCGCGCTCCTCGACGTCGGCCTCTGGCAGATGCCGGAGACGGTCCTGCGCCACATGGACGCGCTGGCCGGTGACGAGCTGGCCGCCTATCGCTCGCACCCGCGCCTGTCGGCGGAGACCATCCGGCGCTGGGGCGCGCCCGACGACCGCATCGTCGAGGCCGTGCTCGCGCACCACGAGCGCGAGCAGGGCCAGGGCTTCCCGCAGGGCCTCACCGGCGCAGCCATCGATCCCGACGCCAAGATCGTCGGGCTCGCCGACCTCTACGCCGGGCTCACGGTGCCGGCGACGTCGCGGCCGCGCCTGCGCCCGCACGAGGCGGTGCGCGAGATCGTCAAGTCGCGTCACGAGGCGTTCCCGACCGCGCTCGTGAAGGCGCTGCTGTCGGAGATCTCGGTGTTCCCGCCCGGCACCGTCGTGCGGCTCAATACCGAGGAGATCGGCCGCGTCGTCGCCGTCAACCGCAATCACCCGCTGCGGCCGCGCGTGGAGGTCATGGCGGATTCCAAGGGACACCGCCTGCCGGCGCCGAAGGTCATCGACCTGTCGGAAGCCCCGTTCCTGTACATCACCGGTCCGGTGACGGAGGGTAGTCGCTAGATGGCGCAGTACGAGATGAACATTCGCGACTACTGGCTGATCGTGCGCCGCCGGCGCCTGACGATCATCGGCTGCGTTGTGCTCACCATGTTCTTCGCCTTCTTCATCGCCCGGCAGAAGGTGCCGGACTACCAGGCCACCGCCGCCGTCAAGTTCGAGCAGTCGATGGCGCTCACCGGGCTCCTGGTCGAGGTGCTGTCCTACAACACCGGCGACAACATCGAGACGCAGGCGACGCTGATCAAGAGCTACCCGATCCTCGAGGAGGTCGCCCGGCGTATGGGGCGCCTGCCGCGAACGGTGGGCGGCGAGGCGGTGCGCGAGTCGCGCGCCTACACCGCCACGCTGGAGAACCTGGCCGGCAAGCTGCGCACCAACCGGGTCGGCGGCACCAGCATCCTGGAGATCACCGCCACCTCCACCAACGCGCTCGAGGCCCGCGACCTCGCCAACGCGGTGGCCGAGGTCTACCGCGACTACAACAAGGCGAACCGCAACGCGCGGATCGTCGAGGCCCGCAAGTTCATCGAGAGCCAGCTCAAGGAGGTCGAGGGGCGCGTGCGGCGGGCCGAGGAAGAGGTGTGGGCGTTCCGCGACGCCAACCGCATCATCTCGCCCGGCGCCGAGTCGTCGATGCTGCTGTCGCTCTTCACCCAGGTGCGCGGCGACGCCGAGAAGACGCGCCAGCAGCGCATCGAGCTCGAGCAGGTGCAGCTCCGGCTGGAGCGCACCGATCCCGGCAGCGTGACCGAGCGCGTCTACATCGACACCACCAACCCGGCGGTGGCGCGCCTGGTGGCCACGCAGACCGAGCTGCTGCTGGAGCGCAACAACCTGGCGCTGGAGGTCACCGAGCGTCACCCCCGGCTGCAGGCCATCGACGACCGCCTGCGCGAGGTGCGGCGCGAGCTGCGTCGCGAGGTGGCCGCCCAGATCGCGCTCCTGCGCAACCGCGAGGAGATCCTGGGCCGTCAAGAAGGCGAGCTGATGCAGCGCAACCGCGAGGTGCCGGCGGTCGAGCTGAGCCTGCAGCGCCTGCAGCGCGACGCCAAGGTCAACGACGATCTGCTGACGCTGCTGAAGACGCGCCACGAGGAAGCGCTGATCAAGGAGTCGGAGGGCGTCGAGGAGGTCAGCATCGTGCGGCCGGCCAGCGAGCCGAGCATGCCGGTGGGCACCGGCATCGCCAACACGCTGATGGTCGGCGCGCTCCTCGGCTTCGTGCTCGGCCTCGGCCTGGCGTTCCTGCAGGAGACGCTCGACACGTCCATCGGCACGATCGAGGACGTCGAGTCCTACCTGGAGGTCCCGGTGCTGGGCATCGTGCCGCACATCGATCCGCGGGAGACGATGCAGCGGCTCATCGAGCGACGGCCGGGCCTGGCCCGGATGGACCCCGAGGCGCTGCAGAGCCACGCGCTGCTCATCACGCACTTCGATCCGAAGTCGCCGGTGGCCGAGGCGTACCGCACGCTGCGCACGCACATCCAGTTCGCGCGGCAGGACCGCGGCGGCAAGGTGCTGGTCGTCACCAGCCCCACGCTGCAGGAAGGCAAGACCACGACCATCGTCAACCTGGCGCTGACGATGGCCCAGAGCGGCCAGAAGACGCTGCTGATCGGCGGCAACATGCGCCGGCCGAGCATCTACCGCTTCTTCGGCATCGAGCGCGAGCCGGGCCTCAGCGACATCCTGGTCGGCAACGCGCGCTGGCGCGACTGCATCCGCACGGTGGCCGACATCCTGATGGGCCGGTTCGAGATGGAAGACATCATGGCCGCGCCCGGCCTCGACAATCTGCACATCATCGAGGCCGGACCGATCCCGGCCAACCCATCGGAGCTGTTGTCGACGAGCGCGCTCGGCCAGTTCCTCCGCGAGGTGAGCGCCGAGTACGACATCGTCCTGATCGACACGCCGCCGGTGTTGCCGGTGACCGACTCCGCGATCGTTGCCGCCCAGGCCGACGGCGTGCTGCTCGTCTACCAGGCGGGCAAGGTCGGACGCCTCGTCCTCAAGCGGGCCAAGGCGCATCTCGAGTCGACGCGCGCCAAGGTGTGGGGCGTCGTCCTCAACGACGTGCAGACCGAGGTCTCCGGCTACACGTACACGCACTACTATACGCACTACTACGGCGAGGAGACGCCGTCGCCGCGCGACGGCGGCGCGCTGCATCGGGCCTGGGACGCCGTGCGCTCGCGCCTCGGCCGCCGACCGAGCGGCGCCGCGCCGATTCCCGTCACCGTCGCGCCGGGGGAGCGCAGCGGGCAGTCGCGCCGCGGCGGCTATCGCAACCTGTTCATCGGCCTCGTCGTTCTCGGCGGGCTGCTCGGCGTCTTCGCGGCGATGGCGGCCTGGCAGATGGGCGCGCTGCGCGGCGCCGAGCGTCCGCTCGCGGCGCTGCGCGAGCGGCTCGGCATCGGCCCCGCGGCGGCGCCGCGTCCGACCGCGCCCGCTAAGCCGCCGGTACCCGGGACGCCGGCCAAGCCCGCGACGTCGGCGGCGCCGGCCGCCACGGCCGCCGCGCTGAAGCCGGTCGCGCCGGCGCCCGCACCGACGCCGACCGCGCCCTCGCCCGTGCCGCCGACCGGCGCGCCGGCGCCCCAGACTCCGAGCGTCGCCGTTGCCACTGTACCGTCGGCGCCCGCGCCGCCGCCACCTGCGCCGCCAGCACCCGCGCCCGCAGCACCGGCGCCGGCAGCGCTCGCTCCGGCCGTGACGAAGCCGGCGTCGAGCGCTGCTGCGCCGACCCCGCCGGCCGCCGCAGCGTCGGCGCCGCGTCCGGTCGGCGCGGTCACGACGCCGGCGTCGCCCGCGAAGCCCACCGTCGCGCCGGCGAAGCCCGCCGTCGCGCCCGCGAAGGCCGTGGCTGCCGCGACGCCGCCGGCCGTCGCGCCGCGCTTCGCGCTCGAGCTCGGGCCGTTCCAGGCGGCGACCGACGCCGAGCGCGTCGAGAAGCAGCTCACCCAGGCCGGGTTCCAGACGGTGCGCTTCCGCCAGAATGCCGGGGTCGCGCTCTATGCCGTGCTCATCGAGCGTGTGCCGGGCACCACCGAGGCTCAGGCGCTCGTCGCCACACTCCGCGACCAGGGCTTCGCCGACGCCGTCGTGCTGCGGCAGGATCCGCCGATCGTCCGCGTCGCCGAGCCGCTGCCGCTGCGGCGCGCGGTCGAGGTCGCCGAGCGTCTGCGTGCGGCGGGCCAGCCGGTGCGCGTCGCCGCCCAGCCGGGCGAGGCCGCCGCCTACACGATCCGCCACGGCAACTTCGCCTCGCGACCCGAGGCCGAGGCGCGGGCGGACGAGCTCGGGCGGCTCGGGCTCTCGTCCCAGGTGATCCAGGTCCGGTAGCGCAGTTGATGCGACTGGGATCATCCGGCCCGGCTGCCCCGCCGGTGTTCGGTAACGTCCTCCTGCTCGCCGTCATGGTGGGCGCGGCCTACGTCCTCTCGCTGGCCCTGACCCGAGCCTCGTTCGGCTACGCGATGGGGGCGCTGGCGGCGTTGACGCTGTTCGCGCTCGTGTTCATCCGCAATGACTTCGGCATCTACGTGGTCACCTTCTCGATGCTGCTGTCGCCGGAGTTCTCGGCCGGCGGCGGCGGCATCGCCGAGGGCCGGACGATCATGGTCCGCAGCGAGGACTTCATCCTGATCGTGATCGGCTTCGCGTGGCTGGCGAAGACCGCGGTCAACAAGGAGCTCGGCCTCGTCGCCAAGACGCCGCTGAACCGGCCGATCGCGCTCTACATCGGCGCCAACATCGTCTCCACCATCCTCGGCTACCTCACCGGCAACGTGAACGGCACCAGCGGCTTCTTCTATGTCCTCAAGTATGTCGAGTACTTCGTCGTCTACTACATGGTCGTCAACAACGTGGAGGACCGCGACCACGCCCGCCGGCTGGTCATCGCGGCGTTCCTGACCGCGGCCATCGTGAGCCTGGTCGGCATCGCCCAGATCCCGTCGGGCGAGCGCGTGTCGGCGCCGTTCGAGGGCGAGATCGGCGAGCCCAACACGTTCGGCGGCTATCTGCTGTTCATGATGGCGATCGCGGGTGGTGTCGCGCTGGAGACGAACCGCCTGCGCCTGCGCGCCACCTGCCTGGCCCTGATCGGTCTCATGTCGCTGCCGTTCGCGTTCACGCTCTCGCGGGCCTCCTACCTCGGCGTGCCGCCGGTGTTCCTCGTGCTGACGTGGCTCACCCGCCAGCGGCGGGTCATGGTCGGTCTCCTGCTGCTGCTCATCGTGGCCTCGCCGATCCTGATCAGCGTGGTGCCGACGCCGGTCACCCAGCGGATCCTCTACACGTTCGAGCCGGAGCGCGGCCAGCCGACCGTGCGCCTGCACCAGGTCGGCGTCGCCCTCGATCCGTCGACGTCGGCCCGGATCTACAGCCTGCAGGCGGCGCTGGGGGGCTGGACGCGCAAGCCGGTCTTCGGCTACGGCGTCACCGGCTTCGGCTTCATGGACGCGCAGTACGCGCGCCTGCTCGTCGAGACGGGCGTGGTGGGCCTGGCCGCCTTCCTGTTCCTCGTCGGCACCGCGCTGCGCTCGGCCCGCCACGCGTTCCACGAGCTGCGCGAGCCCGAGGACCGCGGGATCGCCCTCGGCTTCCTGGCCGGCACCGTCGGCCTGCTCGTGCACGCCATCGGCTCCAACACGTTCATCATCGTGCGGATCATGGAGCCGTTCTGGTTCTTCGCCGGCCTCGTGGTGATGCTGCCGCAGCTCGGGCGCGACGAGGCGCAGGGAACGCCGAAACGGATCTGGCGGCCAACCGGGGGCGTGCGGGGACCGCTGCGGCTCGACCGGTGAGCCTCTCGCCCGTCCCGCCCACGCGCTCGAGCGACCGGGGCCGCCTGTTCGTCACCGCGCTGGTCGTGTACGTCGCCTGCCTGAACCCCGTCCTGGCCAACCCGATGACGTGGAGCTCGCTCGACGCCACGGTGTCGCTCGTCGACACCGGACGCTGGCAGATCGTCCATGGCGACCTCTACGGCGACATGGACGTGGCCCTGGCGAGCTCCCGCAAGGTGCTCGGGCCGCCACCGGGGCTGGCGATCGTGCTCGTGCCCGTCTATCTGACGTGGCGCGCGGCCGCCGGGCCCGTGGACACGCGCGAGGCCTTCCAGGCCTTCCACGTCTTCGCCACGCTCGTCGTGGCCGCCGCCGCGTCGGCCCTGGCGGCGGGCGAAGTGGCGGCGCTGGCGGGATGGCTGGGCGCCTCGCGCGCGGGGCGCGTGTGGGCGTCGCTGCTGTTCGCCTTCGGCACGCCCGCGTTTCTCTTCGCGACGCGGCTGTTCAAGGAGAACGTCGCCGCGCTGGCCGCGGTCGCCGCGTTCCGGCTTGCCGTCACGCCGGGGGGGACCGGCCGCCGCGCGGCCGCCGGGCTGCTGGCCGGAGCGGCCGCCGTCATCGCGTATCCGGCGGGTCTGCTGGGGCCTGGCCTCGGCCTCCTCGTCGCCGCGCGTGAGGGCCGCCGGCGACTGGCCGCGTTCGCGCTCGGCTGGGTGTCGCCGCTCGCGGCGCTCGCGGTCTACAACGCCGCGCTCTTCGGCCGGCCGTGGCGGTTCTCGTATTCCACGTATCTCAATCTGCCCGAAGCGGCGCCGAGCGTTGGATGGCGGCTGCCGGCCGCGAGCGTTCTCGTGAACTCGCTCGTCCACCAGCGCGAGGGCCTGCTGCTGTACTCGCCGTTTCTGATCCTGGGCGTCGTCGGCCTCGCCATCGCGTGGCGCGCCGGCCGGCGCCTGGAGGCAGCCGTGACCGCGGCGTTCGCCCTCGTCCTCTGGCTCCTCAGCGCGGCGTGGCTCGCGCGATTTCCGACGGCGTTCACGGGCGCCCGCTACCTGTTCGCCGCCGTCCCGCTGCTCGCGGCATTCGCCGGCCCCGCGCTGGAGCGCGCCGGCGCCGGCGTGCGGTGGACGCTCGGCGCCGCCTCGATCGGGATGACGTACCTCGCGGTGCAGGCCGGACACATCCCCGATCCCGCGCCGCTCGTCTACGCGGCCAAGACGTTCGTCTCCGGCGCCGGCTTGCCGGTGCTGTTCAAGGAGATGCTGCCGGCGTGGCTCGGCCTCGAGACGCTGCACACGATGGTGAGCCGCAGCGACGTGTCGGCCCGCGACGTCGTGGTGATGCTCGCCACGCCCGCCGGCTGGCGGCTGGCGCTCGATCAGGCGCTCGTGGAGGCGCTGGCCGTTGCCGTGTTCACCGTCGTCGCTGCGGTGATCCATCGACTGTGGCGGCCCGCCACCCGGGCCACCCGCGTCGTGGGACCGCTGCCCTCGCGATGAAGCCCGCCGCGCGAATCCCCGCCGACGCGGGTCCGGGCTTCGACTACTTGCGCCGGAACGACGAGCGCGAGATCGACAACCCCGACCTCGACGACCCGCGCTGCTTCCGCTATCTCGAGCGGATGAACACGGTGCTCCGGCTGGCGCGCACGGTCCCGCCGCCGGCCCGCGTCCTCGAGGTCGGCTCGGCCCAGGCCAACGTCAGCCTGATTCTCGCCGAGGCCGGCTACACCGTGGTTGCGCTCGATCTCCGGCTGGATTTCCTGCGTTACGCGCGGGCCAAGTGGGAGCGTGGGCCCTTCTGGACGGCGGTCGGCGATGGGCTGCGGCTGCCGTTCCGCACCGGCGCGTTCGAGGTCGTCGTCGTCGGTGAGCTGGTCGAGCACGTCGACGATCCCGCTGCGCTCCTCACTGAGGCGGCCCGTGTGCTGGCGCCCGCTGGCGTCCTCGTCGTCACCACGCCGAACGGCCGCTGCGTCGGGACGGACGAGCCGACGTTCACGACGTTCCGTCAGCGCGCGGCGGCCGGCACGACCGCCGCCGGCGGAGGGCCGGGCGCCGAGGATCACCTCTTCGCACTGACGATGGGCGAGCTGGAGGCCCTGTTGCCGGCTCAGGTGCAGCTGCTGCATCGCGGTTACGCGGTGTCGCGGCTCATCAACAGCCGCTCGCATCCCGTGCTGCGTCGCCTGCTCGGCGATGTGCCACCGTGGCTGCGCCGCGCTGCCGCCAGCTTGCCGCTGCTCGGCCCCCGGCTCTCGCAGCAGCTCGTGCTCGCCGCCCGCCGCCGCGCCGGAGCCGTGTGAGCGCCGCGACCGCCGCCGAACCCGGGCGCCGGACCCGCCAGCTCGGGGGTGACTTCGCGGCCATGACCGGCGGGTGGGTCGTGCGCGTGGGGCTCGGCGTGCTCGTATCCGTGCTCGTCGCACGCTACCTGGCCCCGGACGACACGGGCCGCTACGCGTTCCTGCTGTGGCTGGCTGGATTGCTCGCAGTGGGGCTCAGCCTCGGCTTTCCCACGGCGGTGACTCGCTACACGGCCGAGGCCGTGGGCGGCGGCCACCCCCGCGCGGCGGGCGCGCTCCTCCGCGTCGTCGTGCGGTGGCAGGCGACGCTGGCCGTGGTCGCCGCCGTCCTGCTCGCGGCCGGGGCCCTCGTCGTGTCGCGGCCGTGGCGTCTGCCGCTCGTGTTCACCGCACTCAGCATGCCAGCGCTGGTGCTGCACGGCAGCCTCTCCGCGTTCCTGTCCGGGCTGCAGGCGTTCCGCTGGCAGGCGCTGCTCGGCGTCGGCGCGCTCGCGCTGCAGCTCGCGCTGTTCGGGCTGGTGATCGCGAGCGGCGGCGGCGTAACGGGACTGTTGCTGGCCCACGCGGTCGCCAACACCGCCGGGCTCGTCGCCGTCGGGGCGTTGGCCCGCCGCGAGGGCCGACGCCGCGGCGCCTTGCCGGCCTCGCCGATGCCGGCGAGGGACACGCGCGCCGAGGTGCTCCGCTACGCCCGCGGCGTGAGCGCGCTGGTGATCCTCGACGCGATCGTGTGGCAACGCACCGAGGTCGCGTTTCTCCAGGCGCTGGCGACGCCGGCCGAGGTCGCGTTCTACGCGCTCGCGTTCGGCGTAGCGGCCCAGGTGAGCCGCATTCCCTATCAGGCGTCGATCGTGCTCTTCCCGAGCTTCCCCGCGCTCGTGGGCGCCGGTCGCGTGGCCGAGCTGGCGAGCCTACACGCCACCGCGATGCGCTACCTGGTGCTGCTCGGGGCTCCGCTCGCCGTCGGCCTCGCCGTGACGGCGCCGGCGATCGCGCGCGTGCTGTGGGGCGCGGCGTACAGCCCGGCCGGCGTGGTCCTCGCCGTGCTCGCGCTGGGCAGTCTCGTTGCGTTTGCGGCCGGCGCTAGCCCGGCCGTGCTGCACGCGACGAAGCAACAAGACCGGCTGCTGCGCCAGGGTCTGTTGGCGGCGGCGGTGGACCTCGCCCTCGCGCTGGCGCTGGTGCCGCTGGCCGGCGCCCTCGGCGCCGCCGTCGCCAACGTCGTCGCCCAGGGGCTCGGCAGCCTGCTCGCGATCCGCGCCGCGGTGAGGGTCGCCGGTGCCGGCGTGCCGGCGGGCGCGCTCGTCCGCATCGTGACGGCCGCGCTCACGATGGGCGTCGTGGCCGGCGTCCCCGTCGTCACGCTCGGCGGCGGCCCCGGGCTGGCGGCCGCCGTCGTGCTCGGCGCTGCCGCCTATCCGCTCGCGCTGCGCGCGCTGCGCGCGCTGTCGAGCGAGGACCTCGATCGCGCGCGCCTGCTCGTCGAGCGCCTGCCGGCGGGCGCGCGCGCGGGCGGCCTCGCGCTGGCTGGATTTCTCTGCCGCGGCCCGGTGCCGGAGCCATGGTCGCCGTCTCGGTGATCGTCCCGACCTACCGGCGTGAGGCGCCGCTGCGCCGGTGTGTGGCCGGCATCCTCGCCCAGAAGCACCCGTCGTTCGAGCTCATCGTCGTCGACCAGAGCCCCGACCACGAGCCCGAGACGTGGGCGCTGCTCTCGGCCTTGCCGTCGCACGCGCGCCACGTGCGGCTCGCCACGCCGAGCGTGACGGCCGCCGCCAACACCGGCGTGCGCCTGGCGCGCGGAGCGGTGGTCGTGTTCTTCGACGACGATGTCGAGATCGATGACCGTGACGTGCTCGCGCGCCACGAGCGGCATTACGCCGACCCCACGATCGGCGCGGTGAGCGGGCGGATGGCCCACCCCGGCTGGACGCGTGCGCTGCCGGCGCCGGCGCTCCGCGGCGGCACGCTCGCCTTCCTCGACGTCAACTTCGACCACGAGCGCGCGATGGACGTGCCGACGACGTGCGCCGCCAACATGTCGCTGCGGCGGTCGCTCGTCGAGCGGCTCGGCGGCTTCGACGAGCGGTACACCGCGAACGCCTTCCGCTGGGAGACCGATTTCAGCGTGCGCCTGATCCGGGCCGGCTACCGCATCCGGTACGATCCCGAGGCGTGCGTCGTGCACCACTTCGCCACGCCGGGCGGCTGCGAGAACGGCAACCTCCTCGGGCGCACCGCCGAGTCGCACGCCTGGTACGCGCCGTTCTTCCGCAACAACGTCTACTTCGCGCTCAAGCTGCTCGGCGGTGCCGACCGCGCGCGGTTCCTGTGGCGTCTCTACCGCGAGCACGTCCTCAACCGCACGTTCGTCGCCGCCGGGCCGGCGTTCCTGGCGCGGCGCCACGCGGCGCTGGCCCGGGGCGCGGTCGGCGGCTGGCGCGCGTGGCACGCGGCGCCGGCGGGGTCGTGAGGTGCGCATCCTCGTGGTGACGCCGATCCTGCCGTACCCGGCCGACTCCGGCACCCGGATCCGCCTGGCGCGCGTCGTCGGGGCGCTGCGCCGGCGCCACGAGGTGACGCTGCTGTCGCTCGAGGCCGGCGACGCCGCCGGCGCGGCGCGAGCGCTCGGCATCCCGGTGCATGTCGAGCCGGCGCGGAGCCGGCCCGGCCTGGCGCCGGTCGGCATCGCGCCGGAGACGACCGCCGCGGTGTGGCGCGCCGCCGCCGCCGCGCGCGCCGACGTCGTGCACCTGCAGGGGACGTTCGGGGCGGCCGCCGCCGCGCTGCAGCGTCGCCGGGCGACGGTGCCGGCGGTGATCGACGACGGCTGCGTCTATCACCTGAGCTACGAGCGGGCGGCCGCGCTGGCCCCGAGCGCGCTCGGCCGCGCGCGCGGCGCCCTGCGCGCCTGGCGGCTGCGCCGGTTCGAGCGCGCGCTGGCGCGGCGGGCGCACGCGCTGGTGGCGGTGTCGGAGGACGAGGCGCGCCTGATGCGCGCGCTGGCGCCCGGCCGTCGCGTGATCGTGGCGCCCAACGGCGTCGACGTCGATGCCGTGGCCCCGTCGCCGCCCGGCGACGCGCTGCTCTTCGTCGGCCTGCTCGGCTACGCTCCGAACCGCGACGCGATGGAGTGGTTCGCGCGCGAGGTGCTGCCGCGCCTGGGACCCGAGGTGCCCGAGGTGCTCGTCGCCGGTCGCGACCCCGGGCCCGCGCTCGAGGCGCTCGCGCGCGCGCATCCGCGGCTGCGGCTGCTCGGCTTCGTGCCCGAGCTGGCGCCGCTCTACGCCCGCGCCGCGGTCTTCGTGAACCCGATGCGCGGCGGCGGCGGCACGCGGCTGAAGATGCTGGGGGCGATGGCGGCCGGCAAAGCGGTCGTCTCCACCACGATCGGCGCCGAGGGGCTCGCGCTCACGCCCGGGCGCGAGGTCGTGATCGCCGACACACCGGCCGCGTTCGCCGCTGCCGTGCGCGAGCTCCTGAAGGACGGCGGCCGCGCGGCGCGCCTGGGCCAGGCGGCGCGCGCGCTGGTGGAGGCGCGCTATCGCTGGGAGGCGTGCGTGGCGCCGATCGAGGCGCTGTACGCGAGCCTCGCCCCGGGAGGGACGGCGTGACGCCGCGCGTGTCAGTCGTCGTCCCCGTGCTCGATGCGGCGCGTACGCTGCCGCGCACGCTGCCGGCGCTCGCTGCGCTGGCGCCGGCGCCCGACGAGCTGATCTTCGTCGACAACGGGTCGACCGACGACACGCGGCGCCGGCTGGAGGCATTCGCTGCCGGCGCGACGCGCGCCAACATCGTCGTCCTGCGTGAGCCACGGCGGGGCGCCTCGGTGGCGCGCAACGCCGGCGCCCGCGCCGCCACTGGCGAGATCGTCGCGTTCACCGACGCCGACTGCTGCCCGCGCGCCGACTGGCTGGCGGCGCTGACCGCGCCGTTCGCCGACGCCGGCGTCGGCGGGGTGGCCGGTCGCCTGCTCTCGACGCCGCCGGCCGGCGTCGTGGAGACGTTCGGCAGCCTCTTCACGCTGCAGCTGCCGGGCGAGAAGTCCCGCCACACGCGCTGGACGCCGTGGGCGGGCGGGTTTCCGACCGCGAACCTCGCCGTGCGGCGCGACCTGCTCCAGCGGCTCGGCGGCTTCGACGAGTCGGTCGCGATCTACGGCGAGGACTACGACCTCTGCGCGCGGCTCTACGCGACCGGCGCCGCGATCGTCTACACGCCCGACGCCGGCGTCGAGCACCAGCATCGGGTCGCGCTGCGCCCGATGCTCCGCCAGGCGTTCGGCTTCGGTCGCAGCCACGCCTGGCTCATGCGCCGTCACGTCCCCCGCGGGCTCTGGCTGGCCCTGCCGAGGATCTCCCTGGCGCGCCCGGACTTTCCGCTGCCGGGCTGGATCGAGGGCGCCGCCCCCGACAAGAAAGCCGTCGCGCTGCTGGCACTCGGCCTGGCGTGGCGTCCGCTGCTCGTGCTGCTGCCCCTCTACGGCGGCTGGCTCTGGTGGGACATCGGGCGCCGCGCGCGAGCGCGCGGCCTCGAAGTCCCGTGGCTCGGCCGCTGGGGGCTGGTCGGCTGCCTGCTCGCCAAGGCGGCCGCGATGACGGGTGGGCGCTGGTGGGGCTCGCTCCGGTATGGCCGTGCCTGTCTCTGAGCCGCGCGAGTCGCCGACGGTCTCGGTCCTGATCTGCACCAAGGACCGGCGCCAGGACGTCGCCCGCGCCCTCGCCTCGCTGCGGGCGGCCGGCGTCGAGCGCGAGGGCGTCGAGATCGTGGTGGTCGAGGAGACCGCACGGCCCGCGCCGATGGCCGGCGTGCGCTACGTGCCGTTGCCACCGGAGGGCCGCGGCTTCGCCCACGTCCGCAATCGCGCGGTCGACGCCGCCAAGGGCAGCGTGCTGGTCTTCGTCGACGACGATTGCGAGGTCGCGCCCGGCTGGCTCGATGCGCTGCTGGCGCCGCTGGCGGACCCGGAGGTCGCCGGCGTCGCCGGCGCCGTGCTCGTGCGCGACTGCAATGCCATCGGGTACGCCGAGAGCATCCTGGGATTCCCGGGCGGCGGCCTGCGGTATCTCGCCGGCGCGACCGGCGCCGTCGTGCCGACCGCGTTCCTCTCGACGTGCAACTGCGTCTATCGCCGCGCGGCGATCGAGGCGGTCGGCGGCTTCTCCGCGCTCGCCTCGCTCGGCGGCGAGGACAGCCTGGTGGCCGAGCGGGTGAGCGCGCGCTGGCCGTGCCGCTACGCGCCCGGCGCCGTCGTCTACCACAAGCCACGCCAGCGTCTCGGCGCGATCTTCCGCTGGTTCCTGCGCCGGGGGCGGGCGGAGGTGCGGATCCTGCCGGCCAAGGCGCGGCCGCGCGCCGGCGTCCTTGCGCTCGTGCGCGGCTCGCTGTCGCTGCGGATGGCCGCGCTGGCGGTGGCGCTGGCCTGGCTGCCGTGGCCGGTGTGGCTCACGCTGCCGGCGCTGCTCGCCGGCTATTACGCTGCACTGCTGCGCCGCTACCGGTTCGCCTGCCGCTATCCGGGCCACCGGGCCGGCTGGTGGCTGACGCCGCTCGTCCGGCTCGTTGCCGACGCCGGCGCCGAGGTGGGCCGGCTGCGCGAGGCGCCGGCCCTGCTGCGACGGTGGCGGAGGTCGGGCGCGTGAGCGGGCGTCCCGGCGTCTCGGTCGTGCTCATCACGCGCAACGAGGCGGCGCGCATCCGGCGATGCCTGGAGAGCGTGCGCTGGGCCGACGAGATCGTCGTGGTGGACCAGCACAGCACCGACGGCACGCCGGCGATCTGTCGCGAGTACGGCGCGCGCGTCGTCACCCGCGACATGCTGGCCGGCTTCGGCGACCAGAAGAACTTCGCGCTCGCCCAGGCGACGCAGCCGTGGATCCTGAGCCTCGACGCCGACGAGGAGGTCACGCCGGCGCTGCGGCGGGAGATCGAGACGGCCGTGGCCTCGCCCGGCGAGCACGCCGGCTTCCGCATGCCGCGCCTCACGTCCTATCTCGGCCGCTTCATCCGTCACTGTGGCTGGTACCCGAGCCCGGTGCTCCGGCTCGTCCGGCGCGGCCGCGGCCGCTTCACCGAGGCGCTCGTCCACGAGGAGCTCCTGGTGAACGGCCCGGTCGGCGACCTCGGCGTCGACCTGCTGCACCGGAGCTACGACTTGCTCGCCGATCACGTACGCAAGCTGCTCCTCTACGCGGCCTACGACGCGCGCATGCTCGAGCAGCGCGGTGACCGCGTCGGCGGCCTCGGCGCGCTGTGGCGCCTGGCGGTGAAGCCGCCGGCGGTGTTCGTCCGCAAGTACGTCGCGCAGGGCGGCTTCCGCGAGGGCTGGCACGGCTTCGTGCTGAGCGCGATGGCGGCGCTGGTCGTCTTCGTCAACTACGTGCGGCTCGCCGAGCTGACCGGCTGGCTGCCGACGCCGGCGGAACCCGGGCCCGCCGGCGAGCCGCCGACCGTGCTGTTGATGGCGAACTTCGCCGATCTGGTAGGCGGCGGCGAGGAGAGCCTGCTGGCGCTGGCCGCGCGCCTCGATCGCCATCGCATCCGTCCGGTCGCCAGCGTCCCCGCCGAGGGCGACGTGGCCGAGCGCCTGCGCGCGCTCGGCGTGCCGGTGACCGTGCTGCCGCTGCCGCCGGTGCGGCCGTGGCGCGCCGCGGGGATGGCGTGGACGCTGTCCCGGTTGCGCGTGCTGCTCGCCGGCGAGCGCGTCGCGCTCGTGCACGCCCAGGGCGGCCGCGGCGCGCTCTACGCCGCGCTCGCCGCCCGCGGCCGGCGCACGCCGGTCGTCTGGCACGCGCGCACGGCCGACGCCGACCGCTGGCTCGATCCGATCCTCGCCCGGCTGGCGCACACGATCATCGCCAACTCCGGGGCGACGGCGTGCCGGTTCCGGGCATGGCCGGCCGCGCGCGTGATCGTCGTGCCCAACGGCGTCGACCTCGGCCGCTTCACGGCGGGCGTGGCCGATCCCCAGGTGCGCCGCGCGCTCGGCTTGCCGGCCGCCGGTCCGGTCGTCGGCTACTTCGGCCGCCTCGAGCACGGCAAGGGCCCCGACGTGCTGCTCGCCGCCGGCGAGCGCCTGCAGCTGAAGGTGCCGGGCGTGACGCTCCTCGTCGTGGGCGAGGGGCCGCTGCGGGCGCCGCTGGCCCGGCGCGCGGCGGCGGCCGGCGTGCACGCGGTCTTCGCCGGCCAGCGCAGCGACGTGCCCGCGCTGCTGCGCCTCTGCGACATCGTCGCCGTACCGTCGCGCCAGGAAGCGTTTGGACGGATCCTGATCGAGGCGATGGCCTCTCGCGTGCCGGTCGTCGCCAGCGCAGTGGGCGGGGTTCCCGAGGTGTGCGCCGACGGCTTCACCGGACTGCTGGTGCCGCCCGAGGATCCCGACGCGCTGGCGGCGGCGCTCGCCGTCACACTCGCGGACACCGCCGCGGCGGCCATCCGGGTCCAGCGCGCCGCCACCGACGTCAGCGCCCGCTTCGACATCCACACGCACGCCGCGCGGATCCACACGGTCTACGACCGGGTGCTCGAGGACACCGGGCAATGAGGAGCCACGCACTGCCGGCCGCGGTCGACGCCGGCACCGGCGTGTTGCCCGACACGCTGCTGGTGCTGCTGGTGACCACGACGCTGGCCCTGTGGGCGGCGCGGACCCCCTCGCCCGGGACCACCTCGCCCGTGGCCGCCGCCGTCACCGGCGCCGTCGGCGCGCTCGCCTCGCTCGCGCATCCGGTCGGCATCGGGTTCCTCGCGCTGGCGGTGGCGCTGCTCGTGCTGGCGCCGCACTGGACGCCGACCGCGTGGCCGGCGGCGCGGCCGCTGGCGACGGCGACGGCCGTGGCGCTCGCCGCCGTGCTGCAGCTGGCGCAGGTGATCGAGGACCGCGCTGGCCGCCGGGTGCTGATCTATCGCCTCGTCGGAGGCTCGGCGTGAGCGCGCTGCGCGTCGGCGGCGCACGGGTGCGCGTCGGCATCGACGGCCGCGAGTTGCGGGACGGTGTGCGCACGGGCATCCGGCGCTACCTGTTCGAGGTCCTGCGCGCCGCCGCCAACCGCGGTCTGGAGTGCGTCGTCTACGGCGACCGCGACACGCGCCTGCCGGCGGGGACGGCGGCCACCCTCTCGACGCTC